>SXGS01444129.1_pt1 | contig 14076 bp, 13 predicted proteins | sample 3174681 | NCBI WGS metagenome assembly SXGS01 (sample SAMN11356861, study PRJNA531348) | freshwater metagenome | isolation source: freshwater sample F1-80 | place: China: Fuxian Lake, Yuxi | collected 2017-12-25
ATCACCAGCGCCAGCATGGCCTCGGCAATCGGTGTCGCGCGGATGCCCACGCAGGGATCATGACGACCAAAGGTTTCCACCATCACCGGCTGACCATCTCGGTCAATCGAACGACGCGGGGTGCGTATGCTGGAGGTGGGCTTGATCGCAATCGATACCGTGATGTTTTGCCCAGACGAGATGCCGCCGAGAACACCACCGGCGTTGTTGCCGATAAAGCCGTCCGGCGTAATTTCATCACCATGCTCGGAGCCCTTATGCGCAACCGAGCGAAAGCCTGCCCCTATTTCCACACCCTTGACGGCATTAATCCCCATCATCGCATAAGCAATATCGGCATCCAGTTTGTCAAACAGAGGCTCGCCCAGACCGACTGGCACGTTTTGCGCGATGACCTCAATCCGCGCGCCGCAGGAATCGCCTGCCTTGCGCAAGCTGTCCATGTAAGTCTCAAGTTCGGGAATGAGGTCGGCATTGGCAGCGAAAAATGGATTATCGCCTACATGATCCCAGGAGACGAAAGGAATCGCGATCTCACCCAGCTGGCTCATGCAACCACGGAGCGTCAAGCCATATTGAGCATTCAGCCATTTGCGTGCCACCGCGGCAGCACCCACAACCGGCGCAGTCAGACGGGCTGACGAGCGCCCACCACCGCGCGGATCGCGAATACCGTATTTATTCCAATACGTGTAGTCAGCATGGCCGGGCCGGAATCGGTCGACAATATTGCCGTAATCCTGACTGCGCTGGTCTTCATTACGAATCAGCAGCGCGATCGGTGTACCCGTGGTCTTGCCTTCGTAGACACCCGACAAAATTTCAACGGTGTCGGATTCTTTGCGCTGTGTGACATGCCGCGAAGTACCCGGCTTGCGGCGATCCAGCTCAGGCTGTATGTCTGCCTCCGACAGGGGCATGCCCGGCGGGCAGCCATCAATCACGCAGCCGATGGCGGGTCCGTGTGATTCACCGAACGTCGTAACACAAAAAAGCTTGCCAATCGTATTGCCAGACATGACGGTAAAGGAAAGTGTACGAAAGACGTCATTCTACCAGTGCACGCCTGCGCTACAGCCCCGAGAACCAGGACAGCAGCGCCCGCGGGTATTCGCGCCTTAGGAAGCAAAGAAGAAGAAGCATCGCGAGATTGAGCAGCGCCGTGAACAGGAAGATCTCAGGCACTGACAGCCCAGCCGCAAGCAGCATCATCGCCGTCAGTGCGGCCACCACCATAAACAGCGCATTCAGAATGTTCATGCCGCCAATGGTTCGAGACAGATGCGAGCGCTCAGCGCGCGTCTGTATCAGGGCAAACAAAGGCACAACATAAATGCCACCGCTTAGCCCCAGCAAGAAACAATCAGCCAGCACCCGAAATTGCGCACCACCGATCAGCTGTTTTGCGATAAGCAGCGAAGGCATGGGCAATGTGCTGGCCCAATAAAAATCAATCCCAAACAAGGTGAGTCCCAGCGCCCCCAGCGGCACCAGACCCAGATGAATCTCACGACCCGATAGCCACTCGCACCAGAGCGAACCGGCACCGATACCCAGCGAAAAAGCTGTCAGCAAAATCGCAAAAATCTCGGGCGCGCCGTGCAATACATCGCGCGCAAAGACAGGAAACTGTGCCAACAGCATGGCGCCATAGAACCAGAACCAGGAGTTCGCAAGCATCGCGATGAATACCTCACGATTACCGGAAGAAAATCGCAGGTTACGCATCATCTCGGCGAGGGGATTGCGGGCCACCATGAGGGTCGGATCCGCAGCCGCGCTAGGTGGCACCGTGAGCGTAAAAAGCCACCCGATGACCGCCACTGCAATACAAGCACCTGCGATTAAATGGAAATCTGTATTGCTGGCACAAGCCACCACCGCAGCGCCCGACAATTGTCCAGTCAGTATGCCAACGAAGGTCCCCATCTGAACCATGCCATTACCCCCGATCAGTTCGCTCTGCTGCAGATGCTGCGGCAGATACGCGTGCTTGACGGGGCCAAACAGCGTGGAGTGCACGCCCATCCCCACGACCGCTGCCACCAGCAGCCACAGCGCGTGGGTGAACCATCCGACCGCAGCCACGGCCATGATGCCGATTTCCATCAGTTTGACAGTGCGCATGACGGTGGTTTTGTCAAACTTGTCGGCAATCTGACCCGCCGTCGCAGACAACAGCAAAAAAGGAAGAATGAACAATCCCGCGATCAGATTATTGAGCAAGCCTGCACTCATATTCGTCCAGTGCAATACATCAAAGGTGATCACGGTGACCAGTGCGGTCTTGAACAGATTGTCGTTGAACGCCCCCAAAAACTGAGCGCCGAAAAAAGGTGCGAAACGCCGCTGTCGCAGCAGTGCAAACTGGTTGGCCACTTACTGCAAACCCTCAGTATTGCTTTCGGCGGGCCAGTCGCGAATATAGGCCTTGAGTAAAGTATTCTCGAAATTCTGAGCCTCGAGTATGGACTTGGTTACATCACAAAAAGACATCACGCCCAGCACGACTTTTCCATCCATTACCGGCACGTAGCGCGCATGGCGTTCCAGCATTAAGCGACGAATATCATTGACGTCCGTATCCGGCGACATCGTCAGCACATCACGTTTCATGTGCTCGCCTACCGTACCCTGCCCCACCGAGCCCTGATCCGCATGCACTGCACGTATCACCTCGCGAAAAGTGAGCAGCCCCGCTAATGATCCATCATTCATGACGACCAGCGATCCGATGTCTTTCTCGGTCATTAAATTGATCGCATCGAGCAAACCGGTTTCCGGAGGCATCGTATAGAGCGCATTGCCTTTGATCTTGAGTATTTCGGATACCTTCATCGGACATCTCCTGCGTCATTTTTGTCGTCAGCTCGGGTTGTCAATGTAGCCCAGCGTTCGGAAAAAAGCCAGATTCCTGAGGGTCAAAGCAGCGGTCCAGCCTATAATCATCGCTTGCTCCCGATTAACCTTGTTTTGGTATCCCCATGAGCGACCCCAAATATCCCGGTTTCGATACGCTGTCGCTGCATGCAGGCAGTACACCTGACCCCGCTACCGGTGCTCGCGCCACACCGATTTATCTTTCAACATCGTTTGTGTTCCGTGACTCCGACCACGCGGCATCCCTGTTCAACATGGAGCGCTCGGGTCATGTGTATTCGCGAATATCCAACCCAACCAATGCGGTACTTGAAGAACGCATCGCTGCGCTCGAAGGTGGCGTGGCGGGTATTGCCGTCGCCAGTGGTCAGGCGGCCTTACATCTGGGTCTGGCGACGATTGCCGGCGCAGGTTCGCACGTGCTCGCGTCGCGAGCGCTGTATGGTGGATCACAAAACCTGCTCGGCTACACCATGAAGCGCTTCGGTATTGAAACCACCTTCATTGATCCACGCGATATGGGTGCCTGGCGCAGCAATATCCGTCCCAACACCAAGGTACTGTTTGCGGAAACGCTGGGTAACCCCGGACTGGATGTTCTTGATATTGAAACGGTGGCTGTGATCGCGCATGAGCATCATGTGCCACTGATGGTCGATTCCACTTTTACGACGCCTTACCTGCTGCGCCCGTTTGATCATGGCGCTGATCTGGTGTTTCACTCGGCGACGAAATTCCTTTGCGGACATGGCACTGCGGTCGGTGGTCTGCTGGTTGATGGTGGCACATTCAACTGGCAAGCCGCGTACGAGAAAACCGGCCACTTTGCTGAACTGTGCGAGCCTTATGATGGATTTCATGGCATGGTGTTCGCCGAGGAATCCACCGTAGCCCCTTTTTCGCTGCGTGCACGACGCGAGGGCTTGCGGGACTTCGGCGCTGTGATGAGCCCTCACAACGCATTCACGATCTTGCAAGGCATAGAAACATTGAGTCTGCGTATGGATCGACATGTGAGTAACGCCCGCAAGATCGTCGAGTTTCTGGTCACGCATCCGGCTGTCGAATCCGTGTCATACCCGGAACTGCCAGAACATCCCGACTATGCGCTCGCCAAAACATTGCTGCCTCGTGGCTGCGGTGCCGTGTTTTCGTTTACGCTCAAAGGTGACCGCGCTGCCGGACGCCGCTTTGTGGAATCGCTCGCGGTATTCTCGCATCTCGCCAATGTCGGTGATGCGAAATCTCTGGTGATTCATCCTGCCTCCACCACTCACTTCCGTGTACCGACCGAACAACTCGAAGCATCCGGCATACGCGAGGGCACGATGCGACTGTCCGTTGGACTGGAAGATGCTGATGATCTGATCGAAGATCTCAAGCGCGGACTCAAAGCATCGCAGAAAGGAGCGTAATTCATGGAACAACTCGTCAATGGCCATCGCGCTTACGCTTTCACCGGTGGCAAATCCTTTGATGCTGCTCTACCGACCGCCGTGTTCATTCATGGGGCGCAGAATGATCACTCGGTCTGGGCGCTGCAAACGCGTTATTTTGCGCATCATGGCTTTTCCGTAATCGCGGCGGATCTGCCGGGACATGGACGCAGTGAAGGCGAACCATTGGAAAGTATCGAGGCACTGTCTGGCTGGCTGCGAACGTTGCTTGATGCAGCGGGTGTCCGGAAAATCATCTTGATTGGCCACAGCATGGGCTCGCTCATTGCGCTCGAAACCGCCGCCCGCGCACCCGAAAAAATTAACGGTGTCGCGCTAGTCGGTACAGCCTACCCAATGAAGGTTTCTTCGGCGCTGCTAGAAGCAGCGCGCGATCACGAGCAACGCGCAATCGACATGGTCAACATTTGGTCACACTCAGGCATCGCACAAAAGCCCTCCGCACCGGGACCCGGTTTTTATGTGCAAGGTGGCAGCCGCCGATTGATGCAGCACATTTCACGTGGCAATCCTGCCAAGGTTTTTTATACCGATTTTTCAGCATGTAATGCGTACGAAGCTGGCGAAGCAGCGGCTGCAGCATTGCGTTGCCCCGCACTATTCGTGCAGGGTAAAAAAGACATGATGACGCCAGCAAAAGCCGCGGGAAGCCTGATCAGCAAGCTACCCACAGCCGAGGTCGTGCAAATCGACGCCTGTGGCCATGCACTGATGGCTGAACAACCGGATCAGGTGCTGGATAGCTTGTTCCGGTTCGCCTGCGCTTCAGCAAAATAATCAGTCAGTGAAATCGCCAGACCACGATCGACCACTTCCTCTATTTTCGTGGCCAGCATTGATTGCGGTGCGGGCGCGAAGGCAAAGCGCTGATACACATCCGTGAGTGTCAGCTTGTCGGGACTGACCAGCAGTGCCCAGCGATCCTCGTGTCGCTTCGAGTGATTGCGCAGACCAGCGCGCTGACTGTTATCGGAGCGAACTCGGCCTACCCAGCCGGCATCCAGCATGCGCTGCAACAAGCCCTCGGATTCTTCAAAGCCCAGTTGAGTCAGCCCTCGAAGTCGCATCGCATCCACTGCGGCGTTATCGCGCCTGGCATCGACCAGCACCTTGAGCACAGACATGGCATCCAGAAACTCGCTACCGGGTGCCGATCGGTGCCACCACCTTTCATACTTGACTACCGGGAGTGCCGCGGCCACCACGGCGCCCAGCAAGGTAATCATCCAGAAAAAGTAGACCCAGATCAGAAAAATAGGGACCGCCGCGAGCGCACCATAGATCACCCGATAACTCGGTCCTTGCACAATGAAAAAAGCAAACAGGCGGCGTGTGATTTCAAAGGCCACTGCAGCGACCAACCCGCCAATGACAGCATCACGCCATTCCACCATGCGGTTCGGTACGCCCAGATAAAGGAGCGAGAAAGCCAGGGTCGACAAACTCATCGACACCAGCAAGGTAAGCACCGTGCTTAGCAACGGTAACTCACGCGATAGTCCCCGAGTCAGCGGCAGGATTTCTCCGGCAAACGACATGGATGCGCCTATCAGCAAAGGCGCCAAAGTCATGATGGCCCAATAGACGATCATGCCCTGCGCAAAAGGCCGACCGGTGCGTACACGCCAGATGCGATTGAGTGTTCTGTCAACCGTGCCAAACATGAAGACCGCCGTCACAATCAGGAAGATCGCACCCATTGCCGACAGGCGACTCGCTTTCGCAGAAAACTGACTCAGGTAATCAAGAATGGTGTTGGCAATACCCTTGGGCATCAGGGTCTGGACAAAATAAGACTCGAGAGACTCGCGAAATGTCGTAAACAGCGGAAAGGTCGTGAAGATCGCAAAGGCAATCGTCAGCACCGGCACCACGGCCAGGACGGTGGTAAAGGTGAGGCTGCCAGCCACCTCAGGCAGCCGCTCTTCCCGGAGACGGCGCAGCACGAATCGCAATAAATCGCGTATTTGCACGCGGGACCAGCGCTGGACGCCTGATGAAGAGGATGGATGCATGCGAAAAAGAGGAAACTGAAGCGCCCTATAATACCAAGCATGAACACGCCCACCCTACCCATTCTGGTTCTGTATTACTCGCGACATGGTGCAACACGCAAGCTGGCCGAGCTGATAGCGCAAGGTATCGAGAGCATCGCAGGCTGTGAGGCAGTGCTGCGCACGGTACCTACGGTATCGACGGTCAGCAAGGCCACCGAGCCTGCGGTGCCACGCTCAGGCGCACCTTATGTCGAACTGTCTGATCTTGAGAACTGCGCCGGTCTGGCACTCGGATCACCCACGCGCTTTGGCAACATGGCGGCACCGCTCAAATATTTTATTGATGGCAGCAGTGCTCAGTGGTTATCGGGTGCACTCGCGGGCAAGCCCGCGTGTGTGTTCACATCAACTGGCAGCCTGCACGGCGGACAAGAGTCCACCTTGCTGTCAATGATGCTGCCTCTGCTGCATCACGGCATGCTGATGCTTGGTCTGCCCTACAGCGAACCGGCACTAATGACCACCGCAAGTGGTGGATCACCGTATGGCGCGACCCACTGGTCGGGTTTCTCCGGCGACAAAACCATCAGCGACGACACCCGCGCACTCGCCATCGCGCTGGGCAAGCGACTTGCATCAACAGCAAAGAAACTTCAACCATGACGCAACCTGATCCTTCCGATCTGCTGCACCGGCTGGCAGTCGCCAGTCTCTTGGGACTGATCGTGCTGTGCATCTTGTGGGAACTGGTGCTAGCGCCACTGCGCCCCGGCGGTTCTTGGATGATCATCAAAGCGCTACCGCTATTGCTGCCACTGTCGGGCACAATCCGCCGCAACATCTACACTATGCAGTGGGCCTCGATGATGATCCTGCTGTACTTCACCGAGGGCGTCGTACGCGCATGGAGTGAACGCGGCATGTCTCAGTTGCTCGCGTCACTGGAAATTCTGTTTTCTTTCATTTTTTTCTTTTGCGCGATTTTCTTCCTCAGGCCCTACAAGCGCGCTGCCAAACAATTAGCCAGCGAGGCCATACAAAAAGCGGCGGGTCAAAAGCCTGCAACGAACGATGAATCCTGATTTCATCACGCAATGCGTCAACCTTGTCGGCAACACCCATGTGCTGACCGGTGATGATATGGCACGCTATCTGACTGACTGGCGCGGTCGTTTCACTGGTCGGGCGCAAGCAGTGATCCGACCCGGCAGTACCCACGAAGTGGCGACCATTGTCAAGCTATGCATGGCCCATCAGATCCCTATAGTGCCTCAGGGCGGCAACACCGGACTGGTGCTCGGCAGTGTGCCCGATGCGAGTGGTCAAGCGATTGTCTTGTCGCTCGCGCGCATGAATCGCCTACGCGGCATCGACACCACCAACAACACCCTGACGGCAGAAGCTGGCTGTCTACTTCAACACGTACAGGATGCCGCTGCCGGAGCGCATCGTCTGTTTCCGCTCTCACTGGCTTCCGAAGGCCGCTGCACGATTGGCGGCAACCTATCGACCAATGCCGGTGGTACGGCAGTGCTGCGCTATGGAACAATGCGTGAATTGACGCTGGGACTTGAAGTCGTCACGCCCCAAGGTGAGATCTGGGACGGTCTGCGCGGACTGCGCAAGGACAACACCGGCTATGACCTGAGAGATTTGTTCATCGGCGCTGAGGGCACCCTGGGGATCATCACCGCTGCAGTGTTGAAATTGTATGCGCAGCCTGCCGCCAGACTCACGGCGCTCTTCGCCCTGCGTCATCCGCGTGAGGCGCTCGCGCTTTTATCGCTTGCGCAGCAACGATGCGATGCCGGTCTAACTGGCTTTGAATTGATATCGGCATTCTGCCTGCAGCTCGTCGAAAAACATTTCCCTTCGTTGCGCTCGCCTTTCCGTGAACGTCATGCACAGTATGTGTTACTTGAGCTTTCCGATGCAGAATCCGAATCCCATGCCAATGCGATGCTCGAAGCTTTGGCCGCCGATGCGGTGGACCGCGGACTAATTCAGGATGCTGTGGTAGCCAGTTCGCTGTCTCAATCACAGGTGATGTGGCAATTACGCGAGCATATTTCGATGGCACAGGCGGCTGAGGGGAAAAACATCAAGCACGACATTGCGGTGCCGGTCTCTCGTCTTGCCGACTTCATTGAAGAGACTGACGCGTTATTGCAACAGAAATTCCCGGCGAGTCGTATGGTGACCTTTGGTCACCTGGGCGACGGCAACCTGCATTACAACGTATCCGCACCTTTGGGGCAAAATGATGACGATTTTCTTCAGCATCAAGCGGCGATCAATCAGCTCGTACACAACAAGGTGCATGCCTTTGATGGATCGATCTCGGCCGAGCACGGTTTGGGCGCCTTGAAGCGCGATGAAATCAAGCGGTACAAATCCGAGATAGAACTGAACATGATGGTAGCAATCAAGCGGGCACTCGATCCGCTTAACCTGATGAATCCTGGCAAGGTGCTCTGACGCTGGCAGACACACTCTGCAGTATTCTTGTTCAAGAGATTCTGATGAATTCAATCAACGCTGTCGTATTGGCGGCTATCTTATTGGCGGCTATCTTTTTATTCCTATCGTGTTTCATCTCCCCGGCAACAGCCGTATATAAATTCGAACTGGCTGGTGTGATCACATATACCGATGTACATTGTGATGGACAGCAGCTCCCCATGATCGTGCCAGAGAAGCCACGCGAGACAGAAGAAAAAACAGATGACAAATCCCTCGCGCGCGAAAAAAGAGAAGTCGCCAAATTACAGGCCATACGCGAGCAGCGCGAGCGACAGGATAAACAGATACGCGATCTCTCCGCACGCGGCGCAGCAGCGCGAGAGCGTAAATGCAAGTCATTGGCGCTACAATTGAAATGGCGCGAAGAACAACTGCGCGATGCGCCGCTGCATGCGCAAATCAAGGCGCGCAAAATGGCACGGCGCGCCGCAGAAAAATATCGCAACGATTGTCAGTGACGATCAATAGCGATTAGTGATTATCCCGTGGCACCCCAAAGGTTGTGGAGATCCGCTGATAATCCACCGCGAAATCCAGACAGCCGCCTCGGTCGAGCTGACCCACGAATTGCCGGTGCAGCGCCTGCCAGGGCGTCTGATTCACCAGCTCGGGCGGTTTCCACGCAGCCTTGCGCGCCGCCCATTCTTCTTCGCTCACCAAAGCATTGGCAGTGCGGCGATTCAAGTCAAAACGCACGCGATCGCCGGTCTGCAAATAGGCCAGTCCACCGCCCCTAGCGGATTCAGGTGATGCATTCAACACGGATGGGCTGCCCGAGGTACCGGACTGACGACCATCGCCGACGCAAGGCAGAAGATTGATACCCTGCCTGACGAGTGAGTCTGGCGGCAGCATATTGACGACCTCGGCCGCACCCGGGTAGCCCACCGGCCCGACGCCCCGCATGAAAAGAACGGAGTCCGCATCAATGTTCAGCGAAGGATCATTAATGCGCTCGTGATAATCCTCGGTACCCTCGAACACGATCGCCCGACCTTCAAAGGCGCCCGGATCATCCGGTTTTTCAAGATAGCGCTTGCGAAAAGCCGGCGAGATCACGGATGTCTTCATCACTGCCGCATCAAACAAATTGCCTGACAAGACAGCGAAACCAGCCTCCTGTTGCAGCGGCTTGTCACAGGGTCTTATAACATCGGCATTTGATGAAGGCGTGTTTGCATAGCATTCGCCGATGGTCCGTCCTGATACCGTCATCGCCTCGGGATGCAGCTTGCCTGCATTCAGCAGTTCATGCATCACGGCGGGAACACCGCCGGCACGATGGAATTCTTCGCCTAAGTACTCGCCGGCAGGCATGCAGTTGACCAGTAATGGAATCTTGTAGCCGATGGTGTCCCAGTCACTCAGTTCCAGTGGAACACCCATGTGTCGTGCAATCGCATTGATGTGCGGCGGGCAGTTGGAGGATCCGCCCAACGCACTTGCGGCAACGATGGCATTCTCAAACGCTGCTCGGTTCAGAATTTTTGAAGGACGCAAATCTTCATACACCATATCGACGATGCGACGACCAGTACGATAGGCCATTTGCGGACGCTCGCGGTAAGGCGCAGGTATCGCCGCACAACCGGGCAAAGACATACCCAGTGCCTCGGCGAGCCCATTCATCGACAGCGCCGTGCCCATGCTGTTGCAATGACCGATGGACGGTGCCGAGCTGGCAACCATTTCCAAAAACTCGTCGTAATTGATTTTGCCAGCGGCCATTTCTTCGCGCGCGTGCCAAATCACCGTGCCCGAACCTGCACGTGCATTTTTGTAGTACCCATTGAGCATGGGACCACCCGAGAGCACGATCGCCGGCAGATCAACACTTGCCGCGCCCATGAGCATGGCGGGCGTGGTCTTGTCACAACCCGTTGTCAGCACCACGCCATCCAGCGGATAACCGAACAGTACTTCGACCAAGCCGAGATAGGTGAGATTGCGATCCAATGCCGCCGTCGGCCGCTTGGTGGTCTCTTGTATCGGGTGGACCGGAAACTCGATCGGTATGCCACCTGCGTCGCGGATGCCCTCCTTCACGCGAACCGCAAGATCAAGATGATGCCGATTGCACGGCGAGAGATCGCTGCCGGTCTGCGCAATCCCGATGATGGGCTTGCCGCTGTCGCGTAATTCTTCGAGGGTGAGGCCGTAGTTCATGCAACGCTCCAGATAGAGCGCCGTCATACCCGGGTTGTCGGCATTGTCAAACCATGCGCGCGAGCGCAACTTGCTTTTCTTGTGCTGCATTGTCTTCCCCCTGAATTCGGACCACTGCAGCGTCCGTTTTGTTATTGAGCCTCTCACAGCATCAGTGACGCGATCGCTGGCGAGAGGAACCCAACGACGCCAATGTCACTTTGTGACAGCATCTTGAGCGCATTCTAGCGGATCAGCACAACGTGGTCAGCATTACGTCGAACGATTCCAGTTGAGCCTGTCCCACCAAGCGGATGTGTCAAACTTCAGCGCGGGAGCCGTAATTGGCGAATTACAAAACGAGCAAAATAGGGGACAGCAATGAGCAAACCTCCGATCGGCTTTATCGGCGTTGGGTTGATGGGTGCAGGCATGGCCAAGAACATCTTGACCAAGGGCTACTCTCTGGTGATCATGGGGCACCGCAACCGCGAACCGGTGGAGCGCCTCAAACAATTGGGCGCGACCGAGGCGGTCACTCCGCGTGAAGTCGCAATGGAGTCCGATATCGTGCTGCTGTGTGTGACCGGTTCACCTCAAGTCGAAGCGCTGATGCATGGCCCCGATGGTATTTTCGCCTCTGGTAAACAAGGTCTGATCGTCATCGACAGCTCGACCTCGAACCCCGTCTCGACCCTGGCGTTAGCGCAAGCCGCTGCCGAGCGAGGCATGCACTTCGTGGACGCGCCTTTGGGCCGCACCCCCGCCGAAGCTGAAGCCGGCACACTTGACACCATGGTGGGCGCGGATCAAGCGACCTTTGACAAAATCAAGCCGGTACTCGATTGCTGGGCGGGTAATGTCGTTCATCTGGGCCCGGTGGGGCTGGGGCACAAGATGAAACTGATCAATAACTTTATTGCGATGGGCTACGCCGCGCTGTTTTCCGAGGCACTGAGCATCGCGCGCAAGGCGGGCCTGAGCACCGAGCAATTTCATTCGGTGATTGGCAGTAGCCGAATGCGCAACGGCTTCTACGACACCTTCATGAAATGGACTATGGAAGGCGACCACAACGCGCACCGTTTCACCATCAGTAATGCGCACAAGGACATGCGCTACCTGAGCAGTCTTGCCAATGAACTCGGTGCGTTACACCCCATTCAATCCATGGTGAAGAACTCGTTTGCCGGGATGGAGGCAGCGGGCCAAGCCGAACGCTACGTTCCGATGCTAGCCGACTTCGTGGCGACGCTGAACGGACTTCCACCATCGCATCCCGCCTGAGATTTTCCCCGCCGGATTGATGCATCGGTCAATGACCGCAGGAAATACTGTACACGTTACTCTACACACGGCCTAATTCCTGTTAAATTTTATTATTTGTTTATGTAAAAGACCCTATTAAGCTCAAAAATTCACTAGGCAGGGTATTTTGTTTAAATAAAAGTAGACATTAGATAAACTTATGCTAAGCTCTAGCTAAAGGTTTACTGTGTAAATTGTTCAGTCATTGGGAGACGTCATGGCAATAGCAATACGGGATTTATCGGGCTTCCACACTATTGGCGTTGTATCCCGCCAGACGGGAATTCATCCCGAAACGCTGCGGGTCTGGGAAAAGCGATACAGTCTGGTGGTGCCAACGCGCACGGATACCGGCCGGCGCGTTTACTCTGACGAAGATCTCTACCGACTGTCGCTGATCAAACAATTGGTCGATCAGGGCTTTCCACCCAGCGGACTGGCCAGCCTACCGGTAGACAAGCTGAAAGAGCGCCTTGCCGGGAAAATGTCCTCGGGGGCAGACAAAGTTCCGTCCGGCAAGGCAGCCCTGAAGGCGCTTTTCATTGGTAGCGTGTTTCAGTCAGTCATTGATGACCCCATGGCTCCGGCAAGCGATTTCCTGCTATTGGGATGTCATGCGTCTTTTGCGGACTATCTCAGCGAAGGCAAAGAAGAAAAGCCGGATGCGCTGGTTTTTTACTACCCGACACTACATGAAGATTTACTGAAAAACCTGCGCGACGCATTGGAAACCAGTGGTGCGATCGGCGCCGTCGTTGTGTTCAATATTGCGTCGAGAACGACGGTGGCTTATTTTGAAGATAACGGGGTGCTTTGCCTAAAATTCCCTGCAAGCATTTCAGATATACGCCGCGCCTGCGCCAGCATTGCAGAACTCCCCGCGTTCAGCACTGGGACCGACTTTCACGAGCACGAGCGTCGATTCACGGATGAACAACTGGCATATTTGGCAGTAGCAAAAAATAACATCGCTTGCGAGTGCCTTAACCACCTGGCCGAAATTGTCACGCGTGTTTCTGCATTTGAGGCTTACAGCGCCGAATGTAGCAACCGTAACCCGGCGGATGTAAAAATCCACCGTTTATTGCAGAAATCCAGCCAGACCGCTCGGTCTATTATGGAAGAGTGTCTGCAATACGTTATCGAAGCGGAAGCCATAAAATTGGATTAACCCAGGCACAAACCAGCGGCAGCTAATCCACGAGGTTTTCGTTGATTACGCCGGACGCTGGATGATTCGAATGTTTCCTTGAATGTCGCCGCCCTTTCGAATTTCCAGGTCGGCGTAGGCAATTTGGCCCGTAGCCACGCCAGTCGATTCGATGAGCAGAGTTTTATTCGCGACCGTGGTCTCAGCGACCCTACCTGCGACTCGAACGTGGTCCGCGGTTGTCGTGCCCTGAACCGCCCCGTTGTTCGAAACGAATACGGATTGAGCCGTCAAAACGCCCTGTATTTGCCCATCGACGATTGCCTCACCGGGCACAGACAAATTCCCCTGCATGCGAACGCCCTCGCCCACCGAGAGGTTGCCATAAGTCGTGTCAGCCATTAAAGCTCCAGCATGTATTAATTCGAGAGTAAAAAAAAACGGCTCTACGATTACTGAGTATGATCCCCCGAAGGAGAAACAAAAATTTAGCCAGCCGACACGTTACGCCGGCCACAGTATGCAACGCCAATTGAAAAATAACAAGTTGGCATTGGCAGATATTATTTTTCAAATCGAAAATTTTCTAAAGGGCAACTCGATTTTAGGCAAGCCC
>SXGS01652312.1_pt1 | contig 14071 bp, 17 predicted proteins | sample 3174681 | NCBI WGS metagenome assembly SXGS01 (sample SAMN11356861, study PRJNA531348) | freshwater metagenome | isolation source: freshwater sample F1-80 | place: China: Fuxian Lake, Yuxi | collected 2017-12-25
GGTCATCCAGGCGTTGAACGGAGCCGACAAGCCTTCGTCCGGCGCAATGTTCGGGACCAGAATCGAGTTGCCATCGCGCGAAACGCCGAAGCCGGCGATCACAGCATCAAAGGCAGCGTTGGCAGCTGCTTCCTGCGCAGGCGTCGAAGCCGGGTTGCCGAGCACGACATGCAGGGCAGCAAAGGCAGACTCGATCGTCTCAAGCGCACCGCCTGCGCCGTAGATCTCGCCAGCGAACTCGCCATTGAATTCAGCGAAGGACAACGCCGCGACGATGGCCGCGGGGTTGTTGAACGACATGTCCGAAACAAGGTTCGAAATCAGGCGGGGGTCGGCGTCGGCAACGCTGCCGCTGGCGCCATAATTGTTGTTGGTGATCGTGGGGGCGCCAGATCCGGGCGGGCCAAGCGGCATTGCATCGCCGTCCGCGTCATTGCGGTAGTAGCTCGGCAGGAGGCGCGGCATGGCCTGGTCGGAGGCGCCCCAGGTTTCGCGGCCGTCGGTGGTGTTGTTGAAAGTGCCGTCAACCGTGCGCAGGCCGTAGGGCGCCATCGGTGAGGGGATCGCGAGCGTCGCGCCAGGGGTGCCGGCGGGAACGACGTTCCCATTTCCGTCCACCCACACGTCCGTCAACGCGATAGCCGAAGCGCCCGCATGTGCGGTCGAATTGGCTTCGGAAATCTTGATCTGTTTCAAAACGAAAACGAGATCGGCAATATTAAGCTTCAAAGCAGACATTTTTTAACCCCACCAAACCCGGCACAAACGCCATTGCAGCCACAATGCGAGATTTATTCCATCAGTCTCAGATCAGATATCGCTTTCATCCCCCGCCATCCCTGCGCCGGGTGCGCTTCGCCAAATCAGGGAAATTTCGGCGGGACATTAACTCTGGCAGCGAGATGGCGCGCCTGAATGCGCGCCGAATCCGCAAACAGAACTCCGGGATAAAGTGTCCTGAACCGTAAGTGTCGGCGCCTGCTTCCCTGTCGCTCTGAAGATCTCGCCTGCAACGAAAACGTCGCGATTCGCGCGTCAGGGTAGGCGCTGACTGCAACTCTCCCCTCTTGCGGGAAGGTCTATAGAGTTCAGATGGTCCCGACGTTGCAGCTGCATCTAGATTTAATGCTGCAAAACGCCATTTGAGAGTCCACAATACAATTAACGCTACTCGCCTCACGGGCGAATATGGTGAATATCGAATTGAATTGAAATCTGACGCAACCCGAACGGTTGCATTGTCCAACGCCGATACACTCAACACAGCCCAAGAACTCCCCACTCCTCATTAAACTTCTATTCACCTTATCTTGCAGAAGCCTGACGGTTAACGCAGTGACGATACTTCTTGTGGAAGATAACAATGGCCTTGGCGCTGCGATCGCGCAGGCGCTTACGGCCGTGCGTTATCGGGTCGACTGGCGGCGCAGCATCGACGCGGCCCTCGAGCCGGCCTTTGATCAGGGTACGGACCTTATCATTCTCGATCGCGGCCTGCCCGACGGTGACGGCCTCGAATTCCTGCGCCAGTTGCGCTCAGAGGGCGTCGGCGCAGGGGTGCTTGTGATCTCGGAACGCAGCGCCATTAATGATAGGGTCGCCGGACTCGATGCCGGAGCCGACGACTATCTCGTCAAGCCGTTTGCATTCGCCGAACTCGTCGCACGCTGCCGCGCCCTCCTCCGCCGGTCACGTGAGCTCCAGCTGGAGCCAGTGCGCCTCGGCAACCTCCTGCTTCGACCAGACACGCTCGAGCTATCAGTGGGCGGTAGTCCGATGACGATTTCCAGGCGCGAGGGGCAGTTGCTGGTCGCCCTGCTCCGCCGCCAGGGTCGCGTCTGTACCCGCGCCTATCTCGAAAGCTCGCTCTACGATGCATCGGCCGAAGTCAGCCCGAACGCGCTGGAAACGAGCATTTCGCGGTTACGCTCGCTTCTGGCCGGCGCCGATGCGAGTGTTGAGCTCAGAACAGTACGCGGCGTGGGCTACGCGCTGGCCGAGAAGGCCGCCGCCTGAAGCGGCCCACGATAGACAGAACTCTGGCCTACTGCCGCACGATGGGGCGAACGCAGCCCTTTTGACCCCTCGGGGCGACTTAGCCCAAAGGTTCGTAGGCCTGACGGATGAGCTTCAGGACGCGACCTTGACCGGTCAGGGCATGTCAGCCGGCGGATGGCGCAGCATTCGCCGCTGCAGCGACCTCATCCACCATCATCTGGGGAGAGTCGGAATGATAGAGCAGCACGACCACATCGCCCTTCGGGTTCAGGGCATAGACATAGGTCGTGTGATTGATGTGATGGATCGATTCCTTGGTCGGCATCATGGTCTGCTCGGCCCGCGACTTGAAGAGCCGGCCCGCATCCATCACCTGCTTGCGGCTTCCCGAGAGCAGGATCACGTCCGGGTCCTGGCTCTCGCCCCATGTGGCAATCGCCTGACGGCGGATCTCCGGCCCGGTGGTCGCAAGCTCGTTGACCGGCAGTTTCGTACCGCCTGCATGGGCCTCGTGCGGCGCAGCGGTCGCATCACCCGATTTCTTGCTGTGCGCGCCGCCTCCCGACAGATCGTCCAGACGCGGCGCATTGATGTCGAGGAAGACAGCCTTCGTCGGCACGCCCATCGCGTTCAGCTGATCGACAGCCTTTGGCATGGAGGCCATCGCGATCGGGCAGGCTTCAAGGCACTCGATGTAACCCAGATAGAGAAGGGTCCAGCTGCCAAGCAAGTCCTGCTCAGTGAACGTCCCGCCGGTCTTCGCATTCACAAGCCTGATGCTGCCGGTCATCTCGGTGACGTCGGGCAGGACATAGCTGTGCGTATCATGACCGGACTGGCGCTTGGCCTCGCCTGCGGAATGATCCTTCGCGCTATCGTGAGACGCTGCGTCAGCGTGAGCCACAGGACTTGCAGCAGTTTCAACCGCCGCTTCCTGGCCAGAGCATGCGGCGGCAGCAAGAGCCGCGGCGCACACAGCGAGTTGGACAACGTTCCGGATCATCAGGTCACATTGATATAAGTGTACGCAATGCCCGTGCCATTGTTCTGGATGCCGCGAGCAACCCAGTCACGGAACTCGAACTTCACGCGGTAACGGCCAGGACGCGTCGGCTGGATGATCAGGTCGCGGCGTTGAGCCGAGCATGTCTCCAGGGCAGTACCGGCGGGCAGGAAGATTGGCTTCGCCCAGGGCTGTTTCGGATCGCCCAGCGGTCGGCCGTCAACGCCATAGATCGTCGCATCCAGCCCTTCGATCGTCGTGCGGACAATCGAGTAAGACGCATTGAGGTGGCGCACCAGGATGCGCTGGCCGACCTTTGCGTTGACGACCACCCGCTTGTCCGTTTCCGTGCGGGGGGCTGCAACACCTGACACCATGAAGTATTTCGGCTCGAACCTGTCGAGGCCGACATCGTCGCCGCACATGCCCGCGTCATGGTTCATGTTGTGCCAGCGCGGATCGACATCGTCGGGCACCCAGAAGGCTTCGACATCATAGGCCGGGCCATTCTGGTAGAGCTTGCCCGGGCCTTCCGGCGGATCGACGATCAGCAGGCCATACATGCCGTACTCGAAATGCAGCACGGTGTTCTTGTGGCAATGGTAGAAATACGTGCCCGCCGAGTGCGGCTGGAACTGGTAGGTATACCTCTCGGCCACCTCGAAGGACACGTGACCAACACCATCATTGTAGGTGCTGCAGTTCATGCCGTGATGGTGGATGGTGTGATGGTTCTTCTTGGCGTCCAGCGTCGAATGGACAACCTGGCCCTGGCGGACGCGGATGGGCTTGGACGGGAACATCGTCTTCGACTTGTCGTCGCGCGGATCGATGAAGATCCAGAACTGGACAGCCTTGCCATCCGGCATGGTGATGTTCAGCGTCTTGGCGCCGTCGCGGACGAAGCTGATGTCCGGCGTCAGGCGGTCCGGGGTCGGAATCTGCCGGTCAACGACATCGCAACCGAAGGCGGCGAACTCTGCGGGATCACGCGCGATAACCATCAGATTGCAACTCCTCGGCTCGGCCCCAGGAGTTCCCAGTGCGTCACCATTCCCTGCGGGTACTGACCGCCGCTTGCGGTCTGCGACATCTCGATGTGGCAGTGCATCGGATAGAGCATCGGCCACGGCTCCTCTTTCGGAGGCCAGGCGGCTGCCGGAATCTCATCCGGCTTCTTGAACGGGAGCAGCACGTCCTTGCGCGACAGCGGCGGCAGGATCCATGTGTCGAGCTCGAACACGTTGGCGTTGTAGACGCAATTGCCAGTGCTATCGACATCGGTCAGCGCAAAGACGTGATTGCCGTGGATGTGGGGTCCGTGCGTGCACAGGCCCGCATTCAGCGTGCGGATCAGGCACGGCTCGCCGACATAGCCCTTCGGCACGATCTGTTCGTCGTGCGCCGAGTCATAGCCTGACAGGCCGTTGATCGTGAAATAGCGAGGGCGGAAGAAGTAGACCGGCAGGCTGAGGTCAACGCCGCCGTCACGCTCCACGACCTTGTTGATCGCAGGATCAATGCTGCTCATCAGCCAGATGCGATCGCGGGTCGGGACGGTCGGATCCCATTTTCCACCAGGAAACTCGCCGCGTCCCATCTCGTCAAAGATGGCGCTGAGCGCCGGCGTCAGCCCAGAGCTCTGGTAAGGCGTGGGGCTGCCGGCTGGTGTCTGGTTGGCAGCGCCTGGCGTCACGACGAAGGCGCCGTAGAGGCCAACCACGCGACCGGCAGCCCCCTGCGTGTCTTCGTGATACAGGTGCGTGCCGGCCTGACCGGCAATGAACTGTACCGTTGCAGTCTGGCCTGCGGGGATCACCGGGAAGAGGCTCGGCGCATAGCCCGTGAGAGCAAAGCGGCGCGGACGACGCGTCTTGTTGACCAGCCTGATCTGGACCGTGGACCCACGGACAACGCGAAGCGGCGGACGCAGGGCGCGCGTCACGGGATCACGATAGGCCATCGCAAAGATGACCTCACCGTCGATCATCTCTTCGTAGATCTCCTCCATGTGGAGTTCGAAGCTGATCGACGACCCGGACTGGGCTTCAGCCTGCTGGTCGACTTGCTGCTTAACGAATGCAGCTGTCAGTGCGCCTGCACTGCCATAGGCGACGAAATCGCGTCTGCGCATTACCAATCCTGCCCACACCAAAGCCCGGCCGGCGTCACGGAAATCTTAAGCTGAGATGAACAACCCAACCCGAAACCCGAACAGCGCCCTAACCCTTCCGTAACGCCTAGACCTTGCCGAAACCTGACAGACAAGGGTAAACCTAAACGTACCTCATTGAGTTCATGAGAGTTACCGTTGCACCCGCAAGGAAACTTCCCGTCAGGTTCGCGTAAGTTTCCCCTGCGTAATTTTCAGGCACACCTGACCTTGCTGTCAGGATGCTCCAGAAAAATCAGAGGGTTACAGACCCGCTTGCCCGACCGACACAACCACCCCGCAGCAAGGAATGGACCAGACGGAATGGCGCTGTCACCGGTCACGCGACCGTTTCGGTTGCTATCATTGATCAGTGTAAAGAGTATTTCTGCAGGTGCAGCAACAAAGCCACAGTAGCGACGCCGCCCGGAATCGCCTCGCGCGAGTAAGTGGCGCTGTCACTACACGCAGAAGGCGAACGCCACCCCCTTGCAGCCGGCAAGCCCGGGCGCTGCCATCGCCAGCTGCTCCAACTGCTGCCCCGGATAGATGATTCGCGCAGTCAGCGAGCCGCACAGCGACAGCGCCGCATGCAGCACGTTCACACGTCTGAATGTCCTAAAATCGATCGCCGCCAGCGCCAGCAAGAGCCAGCCGATCATACAGGTCATCATCAAGATGCAGGCCGACCTAACCAGCCACGACCAGGGGGCATGGCCGACAGCCGCCTGTGCAATCATCGTTCGGGCAATACACCTTGGAGACCAGCACACCCGGCTTGTCCCCTGCCCCCCGCCATCAACGGCATTGACCCCGCCAGACAGAACCATGGGATGGGCGAGCTGGATCTACCCGTGACATCGGCGCCGAATCGCGGAGACGACGCTCCGTATAAAGACCAGGCCACCGCGGCGGCGCGTCGCTTGTCTCGGGCGAGGTAAGACACTGCCCCCTGTCCGACATGTGAATTGCCCCATTCGAAACTGGACGCGGACAGGGTCGGATGCCGGGGAACAGCAGGAGAGCCTGCTCTCTAGCGAGGTCGCCGCAGGTGCAGTCAATGCTCGCGGACGAGAGCGCAGCAGACATGAAGCGGCGACATGAGCCTGGCTGGGGCGCCAGGCGGATTTCGTCGGAGGCAGGGCTGGCGGCGATTTCATCCTGTTCCGATCACCGATGCACAACGCGCAAGCTTTGCGGCGCGACTGAATTGCAGCGGGCGGCGACCTGGACCAAGGCCTCTGTCATCGTCCGACCCGGAAAACTGCGAGCCCAGGAGGCTGGCAGCCTTCAGCATGTCGTCCCGCTCAAGACGCGTCTCGAAGGGTCGCTACCCCTCCCCCTGGCGGCGCCATCAAGCTTCCGCCCTCAGAGCTCCGCCTCCGGGAGCGCCGACCAGCGAAGATTCGAGACCTCCTTGCTCGCCGGGGATCTCTTCTGCGCCGGTGGACGTTTGCGGAGCACATCTCTACGAACAGGGTCTGCGGATGGAGGCGGGCATGAACGAAGAGACGCTCCTGCGCGAAAAGATCCGCAAGCTTGAGGCACTCTTCGCCGGCGCGGGCACTCCCGGCGAGAAGGATGCCGCAGAGGCCGGGCTCGAGCGCATCCGTGCGCGCCTCGCCGAACTCCAGACCAGTGATCCACCGATCGAGATGCAGTTTTCCCTGTCTGACCCGTGGACCCGAAAATTGTTTCTCGCGCTGTGCCGACGCTATGGCCTGAAGCCGTATCGCATCCCCCGGCAACGAATGACGACGGTCATGCTGCGCGTTCCCAGGAAATTTCTCGATCAGGTTCTCTGGCCGGAATTCAAGGAGCTCAGCGCAGCTCTCAGGCGCTATCTCGATGAGGTTACAACGCGTGTTATTCGCGAGGAGGTTCACCGCGACACAAGCGAAGCTCGCGAAGAGCAACAATCGCTTCTGACACCCTGACTGGCCGGCGCCAGTTGGCAGTGGGCAGGCGCTGGCAATGGACTCGCGCCAGCCAGACCACGCCGCAGCTCACAGCCCCGCCACAAGGCTTTTGGCGAACGTGGCGGGGTTCCGCCTGATCCGGCCATGACCATGGCCGCCATCGACCGAGGGGCCCCTTACGTCTCGATTCGGGAACTCAACGCGGACGACAATCGCAGCAGGGCCGCGCAGGAGCGCCCGGAGCAAAAAGGCGGCCCTCGCCCCTGGAATTGCCTGAGCAATTGTCGCCGCTTTGTCGATGAGCCATGTTCGCAGTCATGACCAGCGCCGACAATCCGGACCCCTTCGATTTCAACGCGCCGCGCGCCTGGCGCGTCACCATCACCATCGCTGATATTGCCCCGCCGATCTGGCGCACCTTGCTTGTTCCGGAAAGCTTCAATTTCGCACAAATGCACGAACTCATCCAGGCCGCGTTCGGCTGGACCGATTCCCATCTGCACCAGTTCATTGTCGGCGGCCTTGTTGTCGGCGCACCGGAATTCGACGATCACGACATTCTGGATCATCTCATCATTGACGCTGAAAAGGTCCGCCTGTCCGATCTGAATTTCTATCACGTCGACGCACCAGAAATCCTTTACGAATACGATTTCGGTGACAGCTGGCTGCACGCAATCGCTTTTGAACGCATCGTCCCGATGGTGAAGGGCGATGCCTATCCGCAGCTCGTTGACGGCGCCCGCGCCCGCCCCCCGGAGGATGTCGGTGGGCCGCCTGGGTATCAGGAATTTCTGGAGGCCTGGCGCGATCCAGAGCACGAAGAGCACAAGCACATGCGCACCTGGGCCGGGCGCAGATTCGATCCGGAGACGTTTGACATCGAGAAAACGGAAAAGGCGATCCGCTCTGCGCTCCGTCGCTGCAAGGGCGGCTACCGGTTCAGGCCCGAGCGGTGAAAACGAACCCGACCACATCAGCTTTCGCTTACCGGACATGAACTCTGTCGCGCGGCAGTCAGACGCGATTGGCCGCTTGACAGCTTCCGGAGCGCATGTCGCGAGGCGCAGCAGGACTTCACCCTCTGTTCGCGCGCCTCGCAGGGCGATCGCGGGATGTGACACACCTCGCTGGATCGAGTAATGTCGGAAGGCGCGCCGCGTTCCCAGCGGCAAACTGCCCCTTGCTTCATTCCATACGTCTATGGACGCCAGCAGGCTTCGCAGCATCAGCTTGGCATTACGGCCAGTTGGGGATGAGCCGCAGATTATCGCGCGCGCCTCCCCTCGCCGATCTCTCGTAGCCGGCAACGCCAAAAGCGCGCCGAGCGCGGGAGCCCATCAGCCCGTTGGGCATGACCTCGGCGAGGACAGGCCAGTAGGCGTCGTCATGACGCTTCTGAATGGCTGATCCGCAGTGGCACAGCCCATCACCGGCGCCCTTGCCCGATCCTCGCGCGGGCTTGTATCTGGCAGCGCCCTCCAGCGGAACGCCCGCGACAGCAACCGACCCCGCCGACCGCGCCACGGGTGCGCGCTGACCCTGGCGGTCCGCGCACCCGAAGCGCTCCGTCAGCGAAGTCACCCCCCGCCGTGGAGGCTCCCGTGCTGGCGGGGCTTCGTGCCGCTCGCCTCGCAGCCGGACCGAGGTTGCGATCGTGGCGTCGAAAGCCCAATCTGCAGATATTCGCTTGCCTGGCCCGCAAGTGAACAGAGCTGGTCCCCCGGGGCGCCAGGCGCCTCACGTGAGGCGAGACGGCCGGCACCGGCCAACGCTTTCCTTTTGCCTCGTTCGCCGTTTGTGCTAAACAGCGTCGATGGTCGACCCAAGGCCCATTTCCGAGGCAGGGACCGATTTCCTCGCCCTCTACCGCCAGGCCTTTGAGGCGTTCGGCGCATCGGCGCTTTGGAACAAGACGCGCATCGAAACCCCCTCCCCCGAGCATGCCCTGGTGATCGCCAGGGCGCTGCGGATTGAGGGCGACAAGCGTGCCCGCCAGCTGGCTGAGGACATCGAACAGGCTGTCAGGGCCGCGCCCCGTGCCGCTGAGTAGCCTGCAGACCGAGGCGCTTCAGCTTCTTGCTGGCGCTCGCGATCCGGAAAGCTATGTCGCCGGCTCGACACCCCTGAACATATCAAGTGCGCGCTATTCCGCCGATATCGACATCTTCCATGATCGTGCCGAGCGCGTCGCGATGCAGGCCTTGTCCGATGCATCTTTGCTGACAGCGGCAGGCTTTACGGTGACATGGCTGAGGCAGACGGCCTTCATCCATGCGGCGACGATCGCCAGAGGCGGGGAGCAGACAAAGCTCGAATGGGTCGGCGATAGTGATTTCCGGTTTTTTCCAGTCATCCGCGATCCACTCTTCGGCTATCGCCTCCATCCCATCGATCTCGCCATAAACAAGCTGTTTGCCGCCGCCGGTCGCAGCGAACCGCGCGACATCTACGATCTGATGGTCATCGATGAGACTGTAGCGCCCTTAAGCGTGATTGTGTGGGCGGGCGTCGAGAAATCGCCCGGCTTTACACCCGAAGGTCTTGTCGCCGAGGTGCGGCGCAACCTGCTGCATCCGTTGAGCGCCTGGCAGGAAGTTGCTTCGGACTCACCGCTGGATCCCAGAGTGATCACAGAGAAAGTGCGCGTTGCCCTCGACGCGGCCGAAGGGTTTGCAGCGCGCATGCCCACCGACAGATTGGGGGTCGTGTTTCTCGATCGTGAGGGCCGCATCGTTGAACCAGACCCGACACGTCTTGGCGATTTCGTCGCACACGCCGGCGAACGGCGCGGACACTGGCCCTCAAGCCAGGAAATAGCGCAGGCCATGTTCGCACAATTTTACGGAACGGACGCCTCGTAGCTTGCAGCTGCGCAGTTGCACGTTGCGTCCACAAGGGGGCGCCCCGCCCGACGGGGACCCCCCCGGCCGATGACTCCCCGATCAAGGTCTCAATGCCGGCGCGATAGCGCCCCGCATCAGAGGCCGTGCAAGCTGGCTCAGCTCTGCTTCTTGAACTCTTCAGACTGCAAAAGGCTTCTCAGCATCGCCTTGCGGTTGCCTGTATCCTGGATGAACCGCAGATTGTCGGCAGCGCCGTTCGTGTCCGGGTCACGGCCAAGCGCGACACGATAGGCGCTCGCCAGGTAAGCCTCATCCGTGACTAACTGGTCAGGATTGCCATCTTTCTGGTCGGCCACCATGACGACGAAGGCGTGCGCAAGATCGACTCCTGTGCCGCCGCCGGCGTACCCGAACTCGCCCAGCCTCGATGTAATGCCCTCAGGACAGGCAGCACCAAGCCCATTCAGGCAAAACCGCTGCACAAGATCGGGATTGGCGGCAATGTCGACCGTCTCCGCGATGTTTCGTGCGTACTCCGTAAGGGCCTCGCCCTGCGCCGCCTCCGCCTTTGCCACCGCCTCCGCCGGATCGCCACCACATCCAGAAAGGAGGATCATTGTTCCGACAAGAACTGTCAAAGATGACCGACGCATATGCGCTCCATGTATCGCCGAACAACGTCTCGCCATTTAACCCGAGATGCCAGAACGATCAACGAACGAGCTTCGTCACAAACGCCCGCCCTTACAGTGACTCTCAGCCGAACGCCGAGGCTGCTGCCGGCTGCGAAACTCCCGCCAGCCTGACGCAGGATGATCGACACCGTTTGGCGCGCAGCCGGCGACATCTGCTCCCCGTTCACGTCCAGAGCGTGGGGGAACTTCTTCGAGGTACACGCCTGGGCTACAGCTTAAACGCCCGATGCTCGGCGGCCCGGACGGACCTCGATGCGCGACAGGGCTGAGTGTCGGGCAAGCCTCGAGCTCAGGCGTTATCGGGCGTCACATGGCTACTGGTGGGAATTCTCTGAACATCCAGGGAGATGCCAGATCAGCCCCGCGCACGCGGCAGGGCGCGGAGGGGGTGGCGGGTTCGGGCAAGTGTACAGGTCTACCCTACCCGGTCCAATTCATGCGAACCGCCAGACGCAAAAGGCTGGCTGGTGCGCCAATCACGGTGGACACCCGAAACCGCCGCCTGTCGAAACCGCTGCCGTGATGGCGCAAGCTTTTCCTGCTATGTTGGAGCGATGCTCCGCGATCAAGCCATTCAGCTTTTGAGAGACAACCGCGCGAGCCTTGCTCGTCTCGGTGTTGCACGTCTTTTCCTCTACGGCTCCGTCGCACGAGACCATGCTTCGGCAGAAAGCGACGTCGATTTTCTGATCGAAGCCGGCGACGATCGCTTCTCGCTTTTCGATCTTATGCGCGTGCAGGATGAGTGTACGCGGCTCCTCGGCCATCGCGCCGAGGTACATGACTATCGTGGACTCGCGCGCGCACACGGATTCCGGGCGCGGGTGAGCGCTGATCTCGTCAATGTCTTCTGAGCCGCAGCGTGGAAGGTCGCAATCTCCAGCACGTGTGCTGGAGAGCGCCGTTCGCGTCGGCAAGCGCGCTCGCGAGCGTGTGAAAGACGACACGCTTGAAAGCTGTCTCGCGAATGAAGAGCGTCAGGAGGCGGTCGAGAGGCTGTTGCTGCGGTTTGGCGAAGCCCTGAAGGCCCTGCCAGCGGGATTTCTTGCAGGTCGATGCGAGCATTGAGTGGGACAAGCCGATCCGCTTTCGCGACCTGGCAGCGCATTGGTACGAAGATGGGCTCGACCACCAGCTCATCTGGAACGTATTGCAGTACGATCTACCGCCGCTGATCGTCGTACTTGAATCGCACCTGAATAGTCTGGGCGCGGATTAGACCCCGCGCGGGGTTGCGTCTCACGGCGCCACCCTGCCGGTCGTTCGCGTCAACCATTTCTCCCGCCAGCCGCGCCCCGGGCGCGCGCTGACTCTGGCGGTCCGCGCGCCCGAAGCGCTCCGTCAGTGAATTTACACCACCTCAGTGGACGCTACCCGGAGCGTAACCCGACCAAAGATCTGTCGACGACACCTTCGTGGATCGATGCGCGAAGGCTCCGCTCCCTGAGTCGCGCACCAGCCTGCGTAGCATGACAGGCAGCAAATCGGCGCCGGGGCCTCCGGCGGAAGCACGGACAGCGGGGAAGCGGCCGTGTTTCGTTTGCCGCTCGTGGCGGGCCGACTTGATTTATATCCAGCACTGGACTAAACTTAGTCCATAGGAGCTCGCGATGACGACGGTGAACCTTCACGCCGCCAAGACCCATTTCTCAAGGCTTGTCGATGCAGCCGCAGCGGGCGAGGAAGTCATCATCGCCAAGGCCGGAAAGCCTGTAGCCAGGCTTGTGCCTTTCGCTTCAACTGAAAAGCGGCCCAAGCGGCACCTTGGCCTGCTAGCAGGACGGGCGGCCGTCCCAGGGGATTTTGACACGCCATTGCCGGACAGTGTGCTTGATGACTTTGAGGGTCCGTGAGTGCGCTTGCTCCTCGACACCCATATCCTGCTGTGGGCGTTGATTGAACCCACCCGATTGACCGACCAAGCTCGCTCCGTTCTCGAGGATCCTGCGCATGAGGTGTTGTTCAGCGCAGCCAGCATCTGGGAAATAGCGATAAAGCATGCCCTGGGCCGCGCTGATTTCAAGGTCACGCCTGACGCAATTCTGCATGCTGCATTGGAAAGCGGGTTTGCGGAATTGCCAGTCCGATCGGCTGCTGCGCTGAGGGTCGCGACGCTTCCGCCCCTTCATCGCGATCCGTTTGATCGGCTGCTCGTCGCCCAGGCCATGACCGAGCCGGCCATTTTCTATACCGCGGATGAGACGCTTCAAGCATACTCGGATCTGGTCGTTCGCGTCTGAGAGGCGCCACCAGATCCCTGTCGCCTGTGACGACGACCAGCGCGACACAAGAAATCCCAGCCCCCAGACGACAATGGTCTCATCAGTCCCTGACAGGTGAGGCCCGATAGCTGGAGCGCGTTGCGCCTGCGCGCATGCGAGGGCGGCGAGCGCAAGGGGCTGGTCGCATTGCCAATGGCGCGCGAGACAAGCCGATGCTGACGCTGCAGCCGACAGTGATTGCGGCCGGCAATCCGGAGAAGCGAGCTGGTTCAAAAACCCGCCTGCAGAATAACAGCGACGCAAATCCAGCTATGCAGTCCGCGGAACCCGTTGAGAGAAACCTTGCCATCTCCGACATCGGGGCAGACAGCGGACGACTTGCTCCAAACGGCAGTCGTGCGATGCGCTAAGTTAGAGCAAGCCTTCAGACGGCGTCGTAAATCTCGTAGCGAAATCCATCGACGTTCTGGACCCGCCAGTTCTCGCCGAAATGGCTGAGCTGCTCGTTGAGCCAGCTGTCAGGCGGCAGCGCAAAGACATCGTGTGCGCTTTCCATCGCATTGCACATCTTGATTGAATGCATGCGATGGAGTTCTTCGACGATCTGCATCCTGCGCTGCTGCTCGGATTGAACGACGCCGGCGCCTTTCAATTGTCGTCTTTTCTGAAAGGCAGTCAGGCGCGGCGCGCCCTTGAAAAAATGCGTCAAGGCGACGGCAAATTCTGATGAAGCTGTCATTCGATTCCCCAATCCAACGAATTCAGTCGACCATCGGCATCGCGTCCAGACAAGCGAGGTCGTGCGTCCGCGCTTGTGCGCAATTCAGGATGATCGATTGTGTTGCTCTCAGGACAACATCATTGGCGGGGCAGGCATCGGTCGGCAGATCGCCCGAGAGAGGAGGCAAGCTCCGCCTGCCGCAGTCGCCATCTCGGGCCAGGCCGCGTCGCATCGATTTGGTGCGACGAATGAATGGCTGTCACGGAAACAGCTTGTGACGTGCATGCGGCGGTCAGCGCGATGCCGCGCAAGACGTACCAGGATGAGAGGCTTAGTGCTGGCTCTCCGGCGTCGTGACCCGGAGGCCTTCAAGATCGTCGCGGATCTTGATCTGGCAGGACAGGCGCGAGGTCTCCCGCACATTCTCCGCGAAATCGAGCATGGACTGCTCCATGGCGGAGGGCTTGCCCACCTTCTCGGCAAACGCCGGATCGACATAGACATGGCAGGTCGCA
>SXGS01646498.1_pt1 | contig 14069 bp, 13 predicted proteins | sample 3174681 | NCBI WGS metagenome assembly SXGS01 (sample SAMN11356861, study PRJNA531348) | freshwater metagenome | isolation source: freshwater sample F1-80 | place: China: Fuxian Lake, Yuxi | collected 2017-12-25
GCTGAAGCACTTCCGACGCATCGCCACCCGCTTCGACAAGCTGGCGCGCAATTACCTCGCCGCCGTTCTCATGGCGGCGACCCGCCTCTGGACCCGTGCTTATGAGTCCACGACCTAGTCCAGCTGGATCAGTGAACCCTTCAGATAAACCGATTCCGGCAGCAGCGGATGCACCGGGTGGTCGGCGGCGGCCCCGCTCGACAGCAGGATCCGGCCGCCGCGCCGGGCGTCGCCGATGCCACGGCGCACTTCCTCGTCGAACAGCGTGCGCTCGACATTGTGTGAGCACGAGGCGATGAACAGGAATCCGCCCGGCGCCACGACGGAAGCCGAGAGACGCGCCAGCTTGCGATAGCCGCGAGAGCCGACGGCCAGGTCCTTGCGGGTCTTGACGAAGGCCGGCGGGTCGGCGACCACCACCTCGAAGCGCTCATTCGCCGAGCCCAGGCGCTCCAGCTCCTCGAACACCTCGGCCTTCGTGGTCTTCAGCGCCACGCCGTTGAGCGCGGCCGATTTCGCCGCCAGCTCCAGCGCACCCTCCGAACGGTCGACGGCGATCACCTCGCGCGCCCCGGCGCGGGCGGCTGCCACGGCGAAACCACCACCGTAGCAGTAGAGGTCGAGCAGCCGCGCATCCCGGGCCACGCGCGCCACCGCTGCCCGGTTGTCGCGCTGGTCGTAGAACCAGCCGGTCTTCTGCCCGCCCTCGAGGTCGGCGAGGAAACGCGCGCCGTTCTCGCTCAGCTCGACCGGGCCATCCAGCGTGCCCGTGGCCACCTTTGTCTCTTGCGCAATTCCTTCGAGCCCACGGGCGGGGGAATCATTGCGCAGCACCGCGATTTTCGGTGCCAGCACGCTGTCCAAAGCACCGAGGATCGCCGGCAGCAGCGCGTCCATGCCGGCGGTGTTGGCCTGTACGCTGACCGCGTCGCCGTAGCGATCGACGATCAGACCGGGCAGGCGATCGGCCTCGGCGTGGATCAGGCGGTAGCAGCGCCCGGGATAGAGACGCTCGCGCAGCTCCAGGGCGGCTTTGAGCTTCGCGGCGATGAAGCCCTCGTCGATCACGGTCGCTGGATCGCGGGCGAGGATGCGCGCCGCGATCAGGGTGTGGGGGTTGAAGGTCGCGACGCCGAGCTTCTCGCCGTTCGAGGCCTCAAGCCTCACGAGGCTGCCGCGCGGCAGCGCCTTGGCGGCCGCATCCATGGCGATCTCGTTGGAGTAGACCCACGGGTAGCCGTAGCGGGCCCGCTTGTGGTGGCCCGGCTGGAGGCGGATTGTCGGGATCATCGCGTGCGCGTCAGGGCGAGCCAGACGCCGCCACCGATCAGCGACAGGCCGCCGATCTGCGAGACCAGGCGCACACGGCCGCGCGATAGCAGCCTGCCGGTGCGTGCCGCCAGCAGGGCGTAGAGACCGTCGGAGAAGGTGGCCACCACCATGGCCGTCACGCCGAGGAGCACGGTCTGCTGCGCGGGATCGTGCTGCGCGTTTACAAACTGCGGGATGAAGGCGCCGAAGAACAGCAGGACCTTGGGGTTGCTCAGCATGACCAGGAAGCCCGGCAGGAAGAAACCGCCGCGCGGCTCCGGCAGGCGCGCCCCGGCGGCGAACTCGCCCGACGAGCGCAGCATCTTCACGCCGATCCACACCAGGTAGGCCGCACCCACGAAGCGCAGCCAGTCGAACCACCAGCCCATGGTCTCGACCAGGGTGGCGAGGCCGGCGACCAGCACGCCCAGCATCAGGGCCAGCGCCGCTTGCGAGCCGGCGACGTTGAGCAGCCCGGCGCGGGCCCCGTGCGTGAGCGCGTTACCCACCACCAGGGCGACCATCGGGCCGGGGATGACCGCCACCACGAGGCAGGCGGCGACATAGGCGAGATAGATCTCCAGCGACATGAGCGGCAGCATACAGCGTGTGCGAGAGTTGGTAAGGCGCGATCTTGGGCGTCCCTTCACCCGCGCAACTCCGCTTCGCACCCTCTCCCGCGAGGGGAGAGGGTTATGGGTGCGTTCCCTTTACTTAACCTCTCCCCTTGCGGGAGAGGTCGGCCGCGTCAGCGGCCGGGTGAGGGGTATCCCCTCAATCCCCCGCCGCCACGCCCTCTCTGCGCGGGTCGGCGCCGCCGACCAGCTGGACCTTGTCGCCGCGGCGCACCACGGAGACGCCGTGCAGGCCGCTGGTCATCGGCACGATCTCGACCTCGTGGCCGAGCTTCTGCAGATCGTCGACCAGCCCGGCGAGCCCCGTACCCTCCTCGACCTGCGTCTTGCCGTTGAGGTTGGCGTGGTGCGGCAGGTCGAAGGCGCGCTGCATGTCGAGCCGCCAGTCGATGGTTCCGACCAGCGCCTGCACCACGTAGGGGATGATGCGTGCACCACCGGGCGAGCCCAGGGTCATCACCAGCCGCCGCTCGCGGTCGAGCACGAGGGTCGGCGACATCGAGCTGCGCGGCCGCTTGCCGGGCTCGACCCGGTTGATCGCCAGGTTGCCGGCCTCGTCGGTCGGCTTCAAGGCGAAATCGGTCATCTGGTTGTTGAGCAGGAAGCCGCGCACGAAGAGCCTGGCGCCGAACACGTTCTCGATCGTGCTGGTCAGCGCCACGGCGTTGCCGGCGGCGTCAACCGCGCTCATGTGCGAAGTCGCCGGGATCTCGCGCGTCGTGTCGAGGGCCGGCACGTTGAGCAGCTGCTGGGTCCAGGGCCGCCCGGGCTCGGCCCTGCCCATCGACTTCCAGGGCTGGATCAGTTCGGCCCGCTTCTCGATGTAGCCGTGGCTGGTCAACGCGCGCACCGGCACCGACATCATGTCGGCATCGGCGATGTAGCGGTTGCGGTCGGCGAAGGCGAGGCGCTGGGCCTCGGAGATCAGGTGCACCGCCTCGAGCGAGCCGGGCGGGTAGCCGCGCAGGGTGAATCTCTCGAGCAGCAGCAGCGTCTGGGCCACGGCGATGCCGCCTGACGAGGGCGGCCCCATGCCGCAGACCCGCAGGCCGCGGTAGACGACGCAGACCGGCTCGCGCTTGATGGCGCGATAGAGCGCCAGGTCGGCGAGGCTGAGTTTGCCCACGCGGCGCTGCGCCTTCTCCTTCGGGACCTGGGCCGGGTTGCCCTGCTGCGCCGGATCGGTCACCGCGGCGACGATGTCGCGCGCCACCGCCCCGCGGTAGAAGGAATCCGAGCCGCCATTGGCGATCAGGCGGAAGGTCTCGAACAGCGACGGGTTGTAGACCCAGGTGCCGGCGGCGTAGGGCTTCCCTTCCTTGTCGTAGAAATGCAGGCGGGCCCCCGGCATCTCCTTCATCTGCGGCGTGTCGACGATCAGCTGGTGCAGGCGGGGCCCCAAAGCGAAGCCGCCTTCGGCCAGGCGCATCGCCGGCTCGAACAGCCGGTGCCAGGGCAGGCGGCCGTATTCGCGGTGTGCCATCTCCAGCATGCGCACCAGGCCGGGCGTGCCCACGGCGTGGCCGCCGACCGAGGCCTCGGCGAAGGGGATGGGCTGGCCGTCGGGGCCGAGGAACATCTCCGGCGAAGCGCCGGCCGGTGCCGTCTCGCGCCCGTCATAGGTGATGATCGCCTTGCGCGAGGCGTCGTAATGGACGAGGAAACCGCCGCCGCCGATCCCGGAGCTCTGCGGCTCGACCAGGGTGAGCACCATCTGCATGGCGATCGCCGCATCCACGGCGCTGCCGCCCGCCCGCAGAATCTCCAGCCCCGCCTCGCTGGCCAGCGGGTTGGCGGCCACTGCCATGTGCTTCGTTGCGACGACGGCCTTCTTGGCCTGGGTGCCCGTGCCGCCTTCGGGCTCGGCCGGGGTCTGGGCGTGGGCGGGGAAGGGGACGAAGGCCAGCAGGCCAAGCGCCGCGACGGCGCAAAACGCGCGTCGCCATTCCCTTGCGACCGGGAAATCCGTCAGGCGCACCAAAGACCTCGCTCCCCCGCGCCATCCGTTGACCCGGGACGCTTGTCGCGTCCCCCGGCTGGCGGGGCCGAGTTTTAGCAGAGTGGCGGCCGGCCGGGGAGGGGGCGCGGGACAGGCCCCGCGTGACCTCTTTCTGAGCGTGGGATAGTTCCTTTTTCTGTCACCCTCGGGCTTGACCCGAGGGTCCATCCGGATGGATGCCCGGGTCGGAGCCCGGGCATGACAAGAAAGAGGGGCTTCACTCCCTCACATAGTCGATCTTTGACCCACGGGCGCCGAAGCTCAGCCTCACCCATTCGTCCTGCATGTCGTAGCCGAGCTCGCCGCTGATCTCGCCCGACAGGCGAAAAAGCCGGGCCGGCACGCCCCGACCACCGGCCGTCACCTCGCCCAGCCCGGTGGGCGTGGCCACCAGGCCGATCATCCTTCCGCTCTGGCTGTCGAGCACGCGGGGATGCCTGATCATGTCCACGTGCCAGTAGCTCGACGGCACGGTGTCGAGCGGCGCGGTGTAGTGGCCGCCGGTACTCTCGACCACCAGCCCCTGCTCTGTGGCGCGGGCCTTCACCTCGAAATTCGTGCCGTCGTCGTTGGTGCGGCTGTCGAAGGCGACCAAGCGGCCCTTCTCCCAGGTCTCCTGCGCATCGTGGGCGTAGCGGAACAAGGTGATGAAGGCGAGCTTCACCTCGAAGCGGATGGTGATGTCGACGATGACCCGCTCGCCGTCGCGGCTGAAGGCCAGGCGGTGCGTGCCGATGGGCGAGCCGTCGCGCAGCACGGTGAAGGAGAGGGGTGGGGGCGTCCACTCGGCCAGCCCGCCGAGTTGTGCGGAGGCTGGCGCCGGCCAGGCGAGAGCGCACGCCAACAGAAGGAAATGGAGAATCCGCCGACCCATCGCGCCACTATACGGCCGTAGGTGCCTCGCGGTTCACTTGGATTGACCGCCTTGGCCGTCACCTCTAGCCTCTCCTCATGCCCCTTTCTCTCGCCGAGCTTCTGTCTCCGGCGCTCCTCAATCGTCTCTTTGCGCGCATCGATGCGCGGGCTGACGAGCTGGTCGATTTCGCCCGCGAGCTGGTGCGCGTGCCCACCATCAACCCGCCGGGTGACGCCTATACGGAATGCGCCGAGCTGATCGGCAAACGGCTGCGGCCGCGTGGCTTCATCGTCGAGTACAAGCGTGGCCTGGGCACCCAGGGCGACAGCGACCGCTATCCGCGCACCAATGTGATAGCGCGGGCCGACGGGCAGGGGCCGGGGCGCTGCGTCCATTTCAACGGCCATATCGACGTCGTGGCGCCCGGCCATGGCTGGACGGTGGATCCCTTCGCCGGGGTGGTGAAGGACGGCAAGCTCTATGGCCGCGGCGCCTGCGACCTGAAGGGCGGCCTGGCCGCCGCCATCATTGCCACCGAGGCGATCCTCGACGAGCGCGTGCCCTTCCGCGGCGCCATCGAGATCTCCGGCACGGCCGATGAGGAGACCGGCGGCTTCGGCGGTGTCGCCTTTCTGGCCCGCCAGGGTTTTCTGGCGAAGCCGCGTGTCGATCATGTCATCATCCCCGAGCCGCTGCAGTTCGATCGCGTCTGCCTCGGCCATCGCGGCGTATGGTGGGCGGAGGTCGAGATGCGCGGCCGCATCGGCCACGGCTCGATGCCCTTCCTTGGGCTGTCGGCCATTCGCGGCATGGGCGATTTCCTCGGCCTGGTCGAGCGCGAGCTCTATCCGAAGCTCGACCAGCGCCAGACCCGCATGCCGGTCGAGCCGCCGGGCGCGCGCCATTCGACACTTAACTGGAACTCGATCCATGGCGGGCTCGACGAAGGCTATGACGGCGTGCCCAGCCCGCTGGTCGCGGATTCCTGCCGCCTGGTACTCGACCGCCGCTTCCTCATCGAGGAGGACCTCGATCAGGTGAAGGCCGAAGTGGTCGAGCTGCTGGAGCGGGTGAAGAAGGAGCGCGCCGGAATCGGCTACACCATCAAGGACATCGTCGTCTTCCACCCCACCATGGCCGCACCCGACGCGCCGGTGGTGCGCGCCCTCGACGAGTCGATCGCCCAGGTGCTCGGCCGTCCGGCGACGCATATCGCCAGCCCGGGCACCTACGACCAGAAGCACGTGGCCCGTCTCGGCCACCTCGAAGATTGCGTTGCCTACGGGCCGGGAAGGCTCGAGCTGGCGCACCAGCCCGACGAATATGTCGATATCGGCGAGATGATCGCCTCGGCCAAGGTCATGGCCGCCGCGGCGCTGCGGCTGCTGGCGGCGTAAGTCGGACGATGGCCTGTTGTTTCTTTCTTGTCATCGCCGGGCTTGACCCGGCGATCCATCTATCCGCCAGCGAAGTCGTTGTAGAGATCGCGCCAGTCCGGATTGCCCTTCTGAATCAGCTCGATGTTCCAGGCTCGGCTCCAGTGTTTTAGGTTCTTCTCGCGTTGAATTGCGTCGCGGACGTCCGGGAATTCCTCAAAATGCACGAGATGATGGACAGCGTAAGTCTTGGTGAAACCCGCAACGGCGTCGCACTTGTGTTCCCAGACCCGGCGCAGAAGATCATTGGTCACGCCGATATACAATGTGCCGTTCTTGCCGCTGGCGAGGATGTAGACGTAATAGGACACGTCGGTACTGGATCGCCGATGGATGCCAGGGTCAAGCCCGGGCATGACAAATGGGAGAAACGATCATGCTCCGTCGTCTAGCGCTTTTACTCATCGCCACCCTTCTTCTTGCCGCGCCCGCCCAGGCGCAGAAGGACTCGGTCTCGATCGGCATGACCCTGGAGCCGCCGCATCTCGATCCCACGGGCGGCAGCCCGGCGCAGGCGATCCGCGAGGTCACCTATCTCAACATCTACGAAGGCCTGGTGCGGCTCGACCGATCAGGCGCCATCCAGCCGCTGCTGGCCACCAGCTGGGCGCTCTCCTCCGACGGCCTGACCTACTATTTCCGCCTGCGTGACGAGGTCAGCTTCCACGACGGCACGGCGTTCACCGCCGAGACGGCGAAGTTCACCCTCGAGCGGGCGATGGCCGCCGACAGCACCAACTCGCAGAAATGGATCTTCGCGCCGATCACCGGCATCGAGGCGCCCGACGCCCGCACCCTGGTGGTCAAGCTCAAGGAGCCGACGGCGAATTTCCTCTACGGCCTCGCCTGGGGCGACGCGGTGATGTTCCACCCCAACTCGGTGGCCAACAACAAGACCAGCCCCGTGGGCACCGGCCCCTACAGATTCGAGCGCTGGAACCGCGGCGACCGGGTCGAGCTGGCGAAGAACGACAGGTACTGGCGGGCGGATGCGGCGACCCTGCGCCGCGCCACCTTCCGCTTCATCGCCGACGCCCAGGCCCAGGTCAACGCGGTGCGCGCCGGCGATGTCGACGCCATCTCCAATCTCGCCGGGCCGGAGGCGGCCGAGCCGCTGAAGAGCGACCGGCGTTTCGCCGTGGTCAACGGGGCGACCGAGGGCGAGACCATCGTCGGGCTCAACAACCAGAAGGCGCCGTTCAACGATGTGCGCGTGCGCCGGGCGCTGGCCCACGCCATCGACCGCAGGCAGGTGATCGCCGGCGCCATGTCCGGCTTCGGCACGCCGATCGGCTCGCATTTCTCGCCGGTGCATCCGGCCTATGTCGACCTGACGGGCCTGTACCCCTATGACCCGGCGAAGGCCAGGGCGCTGCTGGCCGAGGCGAGCCATCCCAACGGCTTCGCCGCCACGCTGCGCCTGCCGCCGCCGCCCTACGCGCGCCGCTCGGGCGAGATCGTCGCGGCGCTGCTCGGCCAGGTGGGTATCCGCGTGACCATCGAGCCGATCGAGTTCGCCCAGTGGCTCGACCAGGTCTTCCGCAACAAGAATTTCGACATGACCATCATCAGCCACACCGAGCCGCTGGACATCAACATCTACGCCCGCGACGATTATTACTTCGGCTACCGCGATCCCGAGTTCAAAGCCCTGATCGAGCGCATCGGCCGCACGCTGGACGAGGCCGAGCGCAACAAACTCTACGGCGAGGCGCAGCGCAAGCTGGCCACGGACGCGGTCAACGTCTTCCTCTTCCAGCTGCCCAAGATCGGCGTCTGGTCCGCCAACCTGCAGGGCATGTGGGAGAACTGGCCGCTCCCCGCCAACCCGCTAGCCGAGCTGCGCTGGCGGTGAAGTCGTCTCACCCTTCGAGGCTCGCCCCAACGGGCTCGCACCTCAGGGTGAGGCTTTTTATTCGGACCTCATGCACGGCGTTTCGCGAAGCGAAAGCGCCTGACGGAGCGGCGTCCTGAGTGTCACTCAGGACGTCGCGTCTCGAAGCATGGCCACAAGCGCTGGCGTCTACCTCTTCCCCGTCAGCGCCGCGTAGACCATCGAGCGCAGCTCCGCGTGGTAGGCGGCGCGGACCGACGGGCCCTGGACGAAGACGATGCCGACCAGCTTCTCCTTGGGGTCGACGAAGTAGCGCGGGCCGGTGATGCCGCCCCAGAAGATGTCGCCGACATTGCCGGGGAACGTGGCCATGCCCTCGGCCGTGCGCACCGGGTTGAACAGGTTCCACGAGTAGCCGTCGCCGGGATGCGCCTGGCCGCGCGACGTGCCGATCTGGTCGGCCATTGCCCAGCGCACGGTCGCCGGCGAGAGCAGGCGCTGGCCATCGAGCGTGCCGCCGTTGACCAGCATCTGCAGCAGCCTCGCGTAGTCGGACGCGGTCGAGGCCATGCCGGCCCCGCCGGAGAAGCGCTTGGGCGCCTTGGTCACGTCGAGCCAGTCGAACACCCACATGTCCGGGTCGTTGGACAGCGGCCGGGCGAAGCGGTTCATCGCCGCACCCTGCACGTGGAAGGTGGTGTCGCGCATCTTCAGCGGGTCGAGCACCAGCTCCTTGAGCGCCACGTCGAGCGGCTTGCCGGTGACGCGCTCGACGATGTGGCCGAGGATGTCGGTGGCGATCGAGTACTCGAACGAGGAGCCGGGCGAGAAAGCGAGGGGCAGGGCAGCGAGCTTCTGCAGCGTCTCCCTGGTATCCATCCGGTCGATACGGTCGATGCCCTGCTCACGGTACTTGGCGCGCAGGGGATTGGGCGGGAAGAAGAAGTAGGTGAAGCCGGCGCGGTGGGTCATCAGGTCGTGCACCGTCGGCTGACGGGCGGGGGCGACCATCTCGCCGGTCGGGGCGCCCGAGGCGTCGCGGCGCTCGATCTTCAGATCCTTGAGCTCCGGCAGGAAGGTGGCGATCGGCGCCATGACCGGCAGCCGGTTGGCCTCGAACAGGCGTAGCGCCGCCACGGTGGTGATCAGCTTGGTCGAGGAGGCGATGGGATGGATCGAATCCCGGCGCATCGCGACCTTCTTGTCCTTGTCGGCCCAGCCGACCGCCTCGTGCAGCACGGTCTGGCCGTTGCGCATGACCAGCACCACGGCGCCGGGGATGCGGCCCTTCTCCACATCGGCCTTGAGCCAGTCGACGATCGCCGTGAGTCTCGCGGTCTCGAGCCCGGCTTTCGCCGCTGGCGGCGCGGCGTCCTGGGCGTAGGCGGGGGCGAAGACGGGCAGCGCCGGCGTGAAGGCCAGGGCCGCGAGCATGGCAAGGCGGAGCGCGTGAAGGCGCATGGCGTTTCTCTCCCTGATAGAGCGGCGGGTTTCCCGTCCCGCTCGCTGTTCGGACCACGTTAAACTAGATAGTACGAGTTCGCACTAACTTTCCCTTGGCGCGGCCGTGCCGCTGCCCGAGGATGGCCCATGGTCGAAACACGGCTGTTGCGTATCGACGGGGGCGCGGTCCCACTGGGAATTCGCGAGAAGCGTCCCACGGCCGGAGCCACTGGCCATCCGCCGGTGCTGCTGGCGCATGGCGCCACACTCGGCGGTGCGCTCTTCGACCTGCCGCGTTCCGGCTATTCCCTGATGGAGGCGCTCTCGCGTGGCGGCCGCGCGGTCTACGCCGTCGATGTGCGGGGCTACGGACTCTCATCGGGCGCTGCCGTCATGGGTGGGCCAGCCGAAGCGCATCCGCCCTTCGCCCGGGCGGAGGAGGTGGTGCCGGACATCGCCGCGGCGGTCCGCTTCATCCTCGAGCGCTGCGCCGTCCCGGCGCTCGACCTGGTCGGCTTCTCCTGGGGCACGATCACCGCCGCCTGCCATGCCATCGCCCGGCCGGGTACGGTGCGGCGTCTGGCGCTCTATGCGCCGCTCTTTGCCGAGCGCAATCCCCTCTGGCTGCAGCGCATCGCCGATCCCGCCGATCCGCAGCGCCTGGCGCCCGGCCTGGGGGCGCACCGGCTGGTCACGGCGGCCAGCCTGATCGAGCGCTGGAATAGCGATCTGCCTTCAGGCGACCCCTTGCGCTTCCGCGAGGCAGGCATTGCCGAGCTGGCCTTCGACACCATCGCGGCGCTGGATCCTTTGGCTCTCCAGCGCTCGCCGCCTGCCTTCCGCTGCCCCAACGGGGCGCTGGCTGACATGGTCAGGGTGTTCAACGGGCAGCCGCTCTACGACGCGGCGGCGCTGACCGCGCCGCTGCTGGTGGTGCGCGGCGAGCACGACACCACCTCGACCGATAGCGACGCCGCCAGCCTGCTGGCCCGCTCAGGCTCGTCGGTGAAGGAGTATCGGGTCGTCGGCAGGGCGTCGCATTTCCTCTGCATCGAGCGGGCCCGCGAGGGGCTCTACGAGGCGCTCGACAGGTTTCTGGCGCCTTCCTGAACGGTGAGGCAGAGTCGGCCCATGACGAGTCGTCGCAAGATCGCCGTGCGCGAGCGCGCCGATACCAGCTGGCAGCCGGAAGGCGATGTGGTGCATCGCCTGATCCTCGAGGCGATCCTCAAGGACAACCCGATCCCGCTGGCCTATCGCATCAACTACGTGGCCAATTTCTATGTCGGGCCGCTGGTGGCGCAGATGGAGCGCAAATTCCGGCTGACGCGGGCGGAATGGATCGTGCTCTTCTGCCTCACCCGCCAGCCGCGGCTCAACGCCCAGCAGATCCACATCGTCACCGGCCGGCCGAAGACCAGCATCGCCGGCGCGGTGAGGCAGCTGCAGCGCAAGAAGCTGATCACCCGCAAGACCGACATCGCCGACACCAGGCGCCGCGTGCTGCATCTCACCGAATCCGGGCGCAGCCTCTACAAGGCGATCATCGACGGCTTCGTCGAGCGCGAGACCCAGATGCTCGCCGGCCTCGATTCAGGCGAGCGCCGCGAGCTCCTGCGCCTGTTCGAGAAGATCATCAGCCACGCCGCTACCTGGGCGAAGCCGTACTAGGCCGCCGACAGCGCGCCTATGCCGCCTGCGGTGCGGGGCCGCTCGACCCGCGCAGGATCAGCTCCACATCGAGCGCGGTCACCGGCAGGCCGGGGCGCCCGCGCAGGGATTCGACCAGATGGTCGGCGGCTCGTCGTCCCATCTCGGCCGACGGAACCCGGATCGTGGTCAGGCCCGGCGTCACATGGGACACCAGATCGAGATCATCGAAGCCCGTGATCGAGACATCCGCCGGCACGCGAAGCCCCATCGCCTGGGCCTCGAACAGGGCGCCGAGCGCCAGCACGTCGTTGCCACCGATGACAGCGGTCGGCGGAGTGCCGGCTGCCATCAGGGCGCGGAAGGCGTTGCGGCCCTCGCGGACCCCGTAAGGCCGCTCCAGGACGGTCAGCTCGTCGCCCGTACCGGCGCGCCGGCCCAGCGCCTGGCGGGCTCCCTCGATGCGGCGTGCCGCGCGGTCGTTTCCCTCGGCGATGCCGGCGATCATGGCGAACCGGCGATGGCCGAGCGTCCACAGGTGATCGACGATCTTCTCCATGGCGCCGGCATTGTCGAAGCCGATGGACGGCCAGGGTGCGCTCGTGTCGCTCGTCCAGGTCGTTACGGTCGGCACCTTCGAGGCCGCGACCAGCGACCGGAAGGCTGGCCCTTGCGCCACGCCGACCAGCATCAGCGCATCGATGCCACGTTCGAGGAGGGCGCGCAGCTCACGCAGCTCACGCGCCTTGTCGTACTCCGTGCTGGCGACGAGCAGCACGTAGCCGTGCTCGTCGAGGCGGATCTGCAGGGCGTTGATGCAGGAGGCGAAGATGGCGTTGTCGAGCGTCGGCACGATGGCGCCCACCGCCGAGGTCTGGCGCGAGGCGAGAGCGCGGGCCGGCCCGTGCGCGACATATCCCAGCCGCTCGACCTCGGCGGCAACCCGGCGGCAGATCGCCGGCGTCACCCGGTCCGGCGTGTTGAGGGCCCGCGAGACGGTGGCGATCGACACGCGAGCCCCCCGGGCGACGTCGCGGATCGTGGCCTTTCTCTCCCGGCCTGTTTGAGAAAGCGTTTTCACGGGAAAACCTGAGTATACCTTCAATAAACCTGAGTTGACTTGACGGAGTGACTGCTGTCTCCTTATATTTTGGAAAACGTTTTCAAGGCAAGGGGGGAAGGTGCTGGAGGCTCGGCCCGCGGCGATATCCCGCCGGTTTGTCACGGGCGCCCTGACGCTGCTCGGGCTGCTGGGGCTGTGGTACGTGCTGACGACCGTCACCGGCGCGGTCGGCTCCGGGCGTTTCCCCTCTCCGGCGGATTTCGGCAAGGCGCTGGTGCAGATCGCCGTCCAGGGCTACGGCGGCGCCCCGCTTCTCTACCAGGCGCTGTATTCGCTCAAGCTGGTGGCCATGGGCTTCGTCGTCGCCATCGCGATCGGCGTGCCGCTCGGTCTGGCCATGGGCTGGAGCGAGCGCGTCGAGGCCTTCGCCAATCCGATCTTCCTGGTCCTGCGACCGATCCCGCCGCTCGCCTGGATTCCGCTCGCCATCGTCTGGCTCGGCCTCGGCGACGCGGCCAAGATCACCGTCATCTTCTTCGCCGCCTTCGTGCCGGCGGTCATCAACACCTGGACCGGCGTGCGCAACATCGACCCGACGCTGGTCGCCGCGGCGCGCGTTCACGGCGCCTCGAGCCGACATCTCTTCACCGAGGTCGTGCTGCCCGGCGCGCTGCCCATGATCTTCACCGGTCTGCGCCTGTCGCTGCAGGCCTCGTGGACGACTTTGGTGGCGGCCGAGCTGGTCGGCGCCTTCTTCGGCCTCGGGCGGGTGCTCAACCTCGCCTATCAGGACATCTATCCGGCCATGATCGCCGTCGCCATGGTGGCCGTCGGCATCCTCGGCGCCGCAACCACGCGGCTGCTGGCCGAAATCGAAACCCGGATGACACCATGGCGACAACCCTGACCGGCTCGCGCAGGCCGTCGACGGGCGAGCTGGCGCTGTGGTCGCTGGCCGGCGCGATCGTCTTTCTCGGCAGCTGGCAGCTCGTCACCGCTACCGGCCTCGTCTCGCCGCGGCAGCTGCCCGGACCGTTGGCCGTTCTCGACGCCGCCTGGACCATGATGATGCGGCCCTATGCCGGCAGCACGTTGCAGGCCCATCTCCTCTCCAGCCTGCAGCGCTACGGGCTCGGTTTCGGCCTGGCCGTCGCCGTCGGCGTGCCGCTCGGCCTGCTGATGGGCCGCTTCCGCGCGGTCGACGACATCGTGGCGCCGGTCTTCGAGGGCTTGCGCTTCGTCGCCCCTCTCGCCTGGGTGCCGTTCGCCGCCCTGTGGTTTGGTACGGGAATCGGCGGCCCGATCATGGTCATCTTCACCGGCGCGCTGCCGCCCTGCGTGATCAACGCCTATCGCGGCGCCAAGCTGGTCGAGCCGCGCCTGATCGAGGCGGCGCAGACGCTGGGCGCCTCGGAATTCCGCATCATCCGCGAGGTGCTGCTGCCCGGCTCGCTGCCCTCGATCGTCGCCGGCATCCGCGTCAGCGCCGGCCTCGGCTGGCAGTCGCTGATCGGCGCCGAGCTGATCGTGGCGGCGGCCGGCATCGGCTACGCCATGACCCAGGCCCAGCTCACCATCGCGCCCGGCATCGTCATCGTCTGCATGCTGGCGATCGGCGTCGTCGGCTACCTGATCGACATTGCGCTGCGCGGCGCGGAGCGTGCCGTCCGCCGGCGCTGGGGGCAGGCGTGAGCCGCATCGTCTTCGAGAACGTGACCAAGGTCTTCCCGCGCGCCGGCAGCGACTTCGTCGCCATCGGCGGCGTGTCCATCGATATCGCCGAGAAGCAGTTCGTCGCCATCGTCGGCCCTTCGGGCTGCGGCAAGACGACCCTGCTGCGCA
>SXGS01192040.1_pt1 | contig 14060 bp, 10 predicted proteins | sample 3174681 | NCBI WGS metagenome assembly SXGS01 (sample SAMN11356861, study PRJNA531348) | freshwater metagenome | isolation source: freshwater sample F1-80 | place: China: Fuxian Lake, Yuxi | collected 2017-12-25
CCGTTCGACCTGTCCAACGTGATGTTCATCACTACGGCCAATCTGCTCGACCCGGTTCCGGCCGCACTCAAGGACCGGATGGAGGTCATTCATTTCCCTGGCTACATTGAGGACGAGAAGTTGGCGATTGCCCGCGGCTTCCTGTTTGCAAAGCAACTCAAGGAAAACGGCATCACCGAGGAGTTCCTCGTCGTGGATGATGAGGCGCTGCTCCGGATCGTGCGCGAGCACACTCGCGAAGCCGGCGTGCGCAATCTGGAACGGGACATTGCTACGCTCTGTCGCAAGGTAGCCCGCAACGTGGCCAGCGGCAGCACCGAATGCATCACCGTGGGCGTGAATGACCTCAAGCCCTATCTCGGCGCCGCCCGCTATCATTTCGGCCGGGCGGAGGAGCAGGACGAGGTCGGCGCTGCGACGGGCCTGGTCTATACCGAGTTCGGCGGCGACGTGGTGGCCGTAGAAGCCACTTTGTTGAAGTACCACGAGCTGAAACTCACCCTGACCGGGCAGTTGGGTGATGTGATGAAGGAGAGCGCGATGGCCGCACTCTCCTATGTTCGCTCGCGTGCCCGCTGGCTGGACTATGATGCCGATCAGTTCGACCACCTGGAAGCACACATTCACGTGCCTGCGGGTGCGGTGCCGAAGGATGGCCCCAGCGCCGGAATCACGATGGCCACGGCGCTGGCGAGCGCTGTAACCCGTCGTCCGGTCTCCAAGGACATTGCGATGACAGGGGAGATCACCCTGCGCGGTAGGGTATTGCCGGTCGGGGGCGTCAAGGAAAAGGTCCTCGCGGCGCACCGGGCCGGTATGCGGATCGTCATTCTGCCGAGCGAGAACGAACGCGACGTGGAGGAAATCCCGCAGAACGTCCGCGACGACCTGAAGTTCCACTTCGCGGCGCATATGGATCAGGTGCTGGACCTGGCGCTGCTGCCGGATCGGCAGCGCGCCGTACCGACAGTAATCGCCGCCGCTCCGTGAGGACACCGCGATGTGGGAGAACGTACCTCGTCCCATACTGGGCGTCCACGGTGAGGACGCCGATCTGGAGGTGCCGGGCCGGTTCGTGCTTCGGGCCACGTTTCTCTCAGAGGGGCTGTTCGACGAACGGGCCGGCGGGGACCCCGAGGAAGAGGACCTCTACGAGGTGGAGTTGACCTCGGACGCGGAAGACCTGATCGAGCCGGTGGTATTCCACCGGCTGATGCCGGCCTCGCGCGACGCGTGGGACGAGCTCGGGGACGAAGGCCCGGCACCGCTCCCGGTCGAGCGGTTCCTGCTGGCGCTCGCATGGGAACTGTGCCTCGCCGACCCATCGAACTGGTTCCGTGTCTGCGAGGCCGCGCGCCGATGGGATTCCTGGACCGTGGAGGACGCGCTCCTCCGGCTGCCGTCGAACTGGACTCCGGAGCCGCTTCTGCCCGACCTCGATTGAACTCGGTCGTCAGCAGCCGCCGCAACCGGGCGGCACTTACCCGTCCCTGTGCTCCGGCCTTTTCACTCCTCTGTGCTGTGCAACACCACGAGACTCCCCATTCGATCCCTCTCCGGTCGCTCTTCCCGAACGGGCGACCGCTCATCGGCATGGTGCACCTCGGCGCCCTGCCGGGAGCCCCTACCTGGGGCGGTTCGATGCACGCGGTGATCGAACGTGCCGTTCAGGATGCCGTACTGCTGGTGGAAGCGGGGCTCGACGGAGTGATGGTGGAAAACTACGGCGATGTCCCCTTCTACCCGGAACAGGCCCCGCCGGAGACGGTGGCGGCGCTCGCAGTCTGCGTGCGCGAGGTGCAGCGGGCGGTGCCGGTGCCGGTAGGCGTCAATCTGCTGCGGAATGACGCCCCGGGGGCGGTGGCCGTCGCAGTCGCGGGCGGCGCGCGGTTCATCCGGGTGAACGTCCATACCGGGGTGATGGTCACCGATCAGGGGCTGCTCTCCGGACAGGCGTACCGGACACTGCGACTGCGCGCCGCGCTGGGAATACCGGTGGCGATCCTGGCCGACGTCTGGGTAAAGCACGCGATCCCGTTGCCCGGCTCCGAGTTGGCGCAGGCTGCGGAAGACACCTGGGCGCGCGGCCTGGCAGACGGGCTGATCGTGACCGGTGTCGGCACGGGGCGAGCGACCGACCTCGCGCGGGTGGCAACTGTAAAACGAGCGGTACCGGAAGCGCCGGTCTGGGTGGGCAGCGGCGTGACCACCCAGACCGTGCGCGACGTGCTTGCCGTGGCGGACGGCGCCATCATAGGCACCGCGCTCGCATACGACGGCATGGCCGGGCGCGGGATAGACCCGGTCCGTGCGGCCGCGTTGGTACGCGCCGCGCGCTCCGTGGCATAATTAGGCGCGACTGACAACCACACCCGAGGCTCGAAACACACACCATGCATCGCCCACTCCGTGTCGGCATCGTTGGAGCCCGCGGCATCGGGAAACACCACGCCAAATGGTTTGCCCATGCCGGCTGCGAGGTGACGGCCATCTACGGAACCTCTCCGGAAACCGCCGCCGAGGCGGCAGCCGGCCTCCGGGAGCTCATCGGATTCTCCGGGAAGGCATTTTCCGATTGGGAGCGGTTCCGCCGCGAAGGCGCATTCGACGCAGTGAGCGTCTGTTCGCTGGCCCACGCCCATGCAGCCAACGTTCGCGATCTGGCGGATGACGGACACAACATCCTCTGCGAGAAGCCGCTCGTCTGGGACTGGCACGCACCCGCAGAACAGATTTTAGCGGATGGCCGAGCGGTCGTGGACTACGTACGCCGCCGCGGAGTGCTCTTCGGCGTCAATGCGCAATACCCGGCTGCTTTGGAGGGCTGGACCGAACTCCATCGGCGAGCACTGGGTCGGGAGCCGGAATACCGCTCGCTTTACTTTGTGATGGAGACTCGAGGCAAGCAGCGCACCGCACATGGCGCGTCGGAGGCCTGGGTGGACCTCGGGCCACATCCGCTGGCGCTGGTGGACTCGGTGGCGCCGGGTGCGGTGGATTGGGACACCCTCCGATTTTCCGACGGCCCTGGGGAAGCGGTGGTGGATTTCGACTGGGTAGGCGAGCACCAGCGCATCGCCATGCATCTCGAATGTCGGCGGGGAGTGCAGGGCGAAATCCACCGGAAGCTGGGCAATCAAGACCTCATCGCGGACTACGATGGGTTCAATGAGGACGGCGTGTTCCAGGCGCGGCTTCGGGGCGGCGGGGCGGAATGGACCGGCAATGACTACATGCGCGCCTCCATCGAACGTTTCCTCGAAGCGGTACGCTCCGGTGACGAGAGCCGGCTCTACGTGACCGGTGAGGCGGCGCTGCGACATCAGGAAGCGCTGCTCGGGGTGCTGACCCGCTGCTGGCCGGGGATACTTCCACAGGATACAAGGACGAACTAATGCGAGTGGCAATCATAGGGTGCGGAGGAATCGGCGCCCGTCGGGCCCAGGCAGTGCAGAACACCGACGGCCTGAGCGTAGTCATCGGGGTGGATGTGGTGGAGGACGCGGCCCGCGCGTTCGGAGAGCGCTTTGGATGCGAGAGCAGTACGGACTGGGAAGCCGCGGTGACACGAGCCGACGTAGACCTCGTCGTGGTGTCGACTGCGAACAACGCGCATGCTTCGGTCAGCATCCGGGCGATGAGCGCTGGGAAGCACGTGATCTGTGAGAAACCGCTGGCGCGGAATCCGGACGAATGTCAGGCGATGGTCGAGGCGGCCCGGCAGTACGGCGTGAAACTGAAAACCGGTTTCAATCACCGCTACAGCCATCACACCTGGAGGGCACGCGAGTTGTTCGAAGAGGGTGCGATCGGCAACCTGATCTTCGCGCGGGGCCGCACGGGGCACGGAAACGCCGAGGGACTGTCGAAACGCTGGTTTGGGAACTTCGAGCTTTCGGGCGGCGGCACCTTTCTGGACAACGGAGTGCATCTGCTGGATCTTTCCCGGTGGTTCATGGGAGACTTTGTCGAGGCGACTGGTTTCGTCCACACGCATCTTCCCGCACTCGGACGCTGCGAGGACAATGGCTTCGGCATTTACCGCACTGCGGATGGGCGGGTTTGCCAACTGCAGAGCAGTTGGACGCAGTGGAAAGGTTACCTGTTCCTCGAGCTGTTCGGCGAAAACGGCACGCTGCTCATCAATTACGACGATCAGAGTTGCACCCTGATCCGCCGGGGCGCCGAGAGCAGTGTCTGGCAGTTTGCCGGCGTGCCCGACCAGTCGTGGCAGCGTGAACTGGTCGAGATGGCGGCCGCCGTCCGCGAAAATCGCGAGCCGCTCGCCAACGGCTATGATGGTTGGCAGGCGGTGAAAATGGCCTACGCCGTGTATGAGGCGAGCGCTACGGGACGGTCCGTACGCCTATAGCAGGGGACACCGTGAAACCGCTGTTGGGATCCCAGGGGTTCGGCCGCACCGCTCGAAACCCGAGACTTCTTCTTCGGAACTGGTTTGGCGCCTGGGGTCTTGTGCTGGCGCTTCTGCTGGTGGGCGCGGGGCGCGCCGCCCGCTGCCAGGACAACACGTACCTGCTCGCGGTGCAGACGCTGCAGCGGGGGGACTACGACCGGGCAGAGCGTTACTTCCGGGCACTCATCGCGAACATGAGCGGCAAGGAGGGCTCCCGGCGGATCCCGTACTACGAAACGCAAAAGTACCGGGAGTACTACCCGCACCTCGGCCTCGCCAGCGCTCTCTGGATGCGAGCTCGCGAGGCCGCTGCGGTCCCAGCCGGCGGCGTCCCTGACGCTGCCCGTCAGGTGTCCGAGCAGGCCCGGGCACGCGACACGCTGCTCCGGCAGGCGATCTCAGCAGCCGGGCGCTCCCTGGTGGAGCGCCCGAGCTACGCGGCGCTCTGGCTGTTGCTCCAGTGCCTGGTGGACGCAGGCCCCGCCTACCGCGATGCAGCCCGGGCGCTGATTGCAGGCACTCCGTTCTCGGTATCCGACGAGAGTTGGCGAGAGGCTAAGGACCCGCTCGCGGCGGGGCCCGAACGAAAAGTCGGGTCGGCGGCCTTCTCCGTCATCTGGCGCTATGAGGGCGCCGGGAAGCCGCTGCACCTCCGGCTCGGCGCCCGGCTCGGGCCCGAACTGGCTGCGCCCCTGCTCCGGGATCTGGGAACCGGAGATCTCGGGGCGCTGGGCAAGCGCGGCGCCGAACTAGGCGCCGCGGGTCCACTCGGGGACCCTGCCCGCGAGTCGCGCCTTGATCCCAGCAAGGCCCAGAGCGCCTGGCGAGAGTTGTACGATCAGGTTGCCGTGCTCCCGGTCTTCACCATCAATGGCGGCGCGGCCCAACCCGCTGCGCCGCTGAAGGGCAGGATTGAGATCCGCGCCCGCATCGAGAACGGCACGCTGGAAGCCTGGGAGTTCAAGAACACCGATCAAGAGAGCGCCCCCGCACTGGGAGGCGGCGCCGGAGCAGAGGCCCGCTTCGTCTGGGACACTGTCGCGAACGCGGTGGCAAATGCTCCGCACCTGCTGTGGCTCCACTTTTCCTATCAAGGGGCCACCGGTACGCGCCGGCGGAGCCGGGCGCCGCTTTCCCTCCTGGTGAAGAACGATCCACCGGATGCCAAACTGGAGGCGAAGGTCAGCCGCGATCCGGACCAGCGGGAGGTGCTCCTGACCGTGTCCAGCACCCGCCCGCTCCTCGCACCCACGTGCGACGTGTGGTTGGACCCCCGAGCGGTGGCGGGCGACGGCACGGCCGATCTGAAACCGGACATTCCGAATATCAGCCTCACAACCGCAGCCGAGCGCGAGGATCGGTTGCGCTTCGTTTACAGTCGCTACTACTCCCTGCCACGCTCGCTCCCGACGAGTCTGCGTGTCCGCGCGAGCCTCGTCCCCAACGTGGGTGAGGTGCTGGTGCGTGAGGCCGGCGTCGCGGTCCCGGAGCCGTTGCGGATCGGCCTGTCGCTGGACCGCTCACGCACGGGCGTGACGGGACCGGGCAGCGGTCCGGTCCTCGTCACGTTGAGCGCGACCGAGCCGATCCAGCCGGCGGACGCTGTTCTGGAAGTGGATTTCGCGGACGGCAAAGTCGAACAACTGCCCGCTGCCGGCGGACCGCCTCCGGTACAACTGACGCCGCAGTCCGTCCAATTTTCCCTTCCGATTCTGGAGCGTCATCCCGACGGTGCAGCCCGGGTCCGGGGACGCATCGGCAACATTCGCGCGCGCACGCAGGTGCTGCAGATCGTCAAGTCTGTGACGACACTGCAATCCATCAATGCCGAGCCGAGCCGCTTGCTGAAGGTGGGCGAACCCGCCCGCGTACTGCTGACATACTCCGCACCGCTGCAGCAGCCTCCCCTGGCCACCCTGCTGCTGAATGGCCAGAACGTACAGGCATCTATCCCTTGCGATCCGGAGCCGGAGCCGGGAGTCTATTCGTTCAGCTTTCAGCCCACCGCGGAAGGCGAGTACCAGATTCAACCTGGCGCCTCGCGGGACGAATTGGGGAACGTCGTCGTGACCCCCCCGGCGGTGGACCGAACATTGCGCGCCCTGCGCCGGGACACCATCCGGCTCCGCCCTGCACGGAACCCGGCCCCCGAGGGGTTGACCCGCGTATTTGTGGAGGCGGCCGGCGCAGCGGGCGACGTACGGGTCACCGTTTCTCGCCCCGGCGGCGCGCGCAATGTTCCACTGCAGCCATTGGCGGTGCAGCGAGGGGAGAACGGGGCCACCTTCGTGGATCTCCGGGTGGACCGGGGCGAGGAAGCGGATGCCGTTCTGGAAGCATCCGCCCCCGGCCGGGAAACCGAGCGCCGGACGATCCATCTGGATGGTCAACCGCCGCGTTTCCAACTGGATGGTCTACCGGCAGTCGTGACTGCTGCAGACCGTCTGCGGTGTCAAATCACAGCTTTTGAGCCACTCCGTCCCGGTGCGAGACCACGCATCTTCGTCCGCCAGGGCACCCTTGCGGGGCGCGAGGGAGAGGTGGAACCGGATCCGGATCGCCCAGGGCAATGGCTTGGCTCAGTCTTGCTCCAGGCACAGCCCGGTGAAGCCCGAGTATACGTCACGGGGGTGGACCTGGCAGGCAACCAGAGCGCCGAAGAGAGTTTCCAGACCGTAGACGTGCGTCTCCGCCAGAAGACCCCAGCAGCAATCCAGGTGGATAGGCGGAGGTGGGGCCCGGGGACCCACGAGATTCGTGTCCGCAGCCTCGGGGAACCACTGACACAGGCGCCCGAACTGCGACTGATCTCGCCGGCCAGTGAGGCAGCCCCCACGTTGATTCCCCTCCGGCGAGAGGGGAGTGAGTTCCGCGGCTCCTACACGGTCGCCCGCGCCCAGACATCCGGGATTGCAGTGCTTCGGGTGGACGGAGCGGCAGCCGCTGCGACACAGGTGATCCTGGACACGCGACCTCCGCTCGTGAGCATCGGGCTTCCCGATACGGCGATGCCCGGAGAGAAAGTCGCGGTCGTAGTCTCAGCGGATGAGCCTCTGGCACTCGCCCGCCTGCAGGTCAAGGCGGTTGGAACCGGGGGAACGGCTACACAGGATGTGCCGCTCCGTCCGGCCGCGGGCGCCGAGCGGTGGCTGGGTGAGTTGCCGGTCCGGCCCGAGCACCAGTCCTATGAGTGCACAGTGACGGGTGAGGACCAGGCCGGTCTCCCGATGGACCCAACGACGGCGATGCTGACGGTACGTGCCGTGGGATGGCGTCTGGAGGCATCCGCCCGGGTAGTGGGGAGCGGCGGCGTGCTCCGAATAAAAGCTCGGCCGCAGCCTGGACAGGCGAGCGAGGCCACGCTGGTTCAGGCGCGCCTGCGGTACCGTACGAAAGCGCCGGTGCTGCCTCCCATCACGCTGCAGCGCGCCGGTGGTGACGAGGGCACCCTGGCTGGAGAGTTTCCAATAGACAACGGCGTCGCCACCGGTGATGCCGAGGTCGTGCTGCTGGTCAATCGGGAAGAGATGCGACGGATTCCGGTGCTGCTGGATACGTCGGCCCCGGAATTGCGGGTCTCGACGACGTCAGCAGGCGGCCGGACTCTGGTGACGGTACGGGTGGAAAACGGCGACGGCCTCCCGGGCACGCCGCCGCTCACGGGTGTGGTGCGCGGACTGAACCGGCGCATCGAGTTTCGGAGTGCGGGCGATCCGTGGACATTCCTGGCGGAGACCGATGTCTCCGGAGCGGCCCCGGGCGCGTACCGGGTGGATGTGGAGGGCGCCGACGAGGCGGGAAATACCGGTCGGGGCCGCGGACTGGTGCGGGTGGGAGGCCCACTCGAAGTAGAGTGGTTCACGCCGGTTCCCGCCGCGCGAGTGGATCGCCTCAACGAGATCCGGTTTCGGGTGAACGGTCTCGTCGGCGAACGGGTGCTGCTCACTCTGACCAAAGCCGACGACCCCAGCGTACGTGTGGAGGCAACCGCCACACTCCCGGACCCGGCGGAGCCACGCCCCTCAGCGATCGTCGCCACCCGCAGCCTGGGCCCATCCCTTCCGGAAGACACGCTGGAGGTACGCATAGATCCGGGGGCCACGCTGCCGTACGGACCGTACCGGCTCGACGTGCGCGCGCAGGCGGAGCCGAGCAGCCCATTCCTGCCGGTGCGCAACGCAAGGGTGGATTTCTCCTTCGGTCCGGCGCAGGTGGGCCCCGCCGGGCGATTTGCAATCCTGGTCGCAGTGCAGGAGTACCGAAACCTGCCGCGGCTCCAGAATCCGCACCGCGATGCGGCAAAGCTGCGCACTGCCCTCCTGCAGCGCGGATATCTGGATCGGAACGTCCGCGTGTTCACCGATGTGCAGCCCGCCGCGGGGCTGAACCTGGGGTCACCGCAGGTGAAGGCAGGGGATGCCACCAATCTGCTGAACGCCATTCAAGCTGCCGCGGATGAAGCCCGGAATCAGGGAGTCCAGTACCTGGTGTTCGCGTACTTCGGACACGGCGCCTCGAAAGAGGGTCGTAACTATCTGATCCCGTCCGGAGTCCAGTTGCGGTTTCTTGAACGCTTCTCGATCACCCCGCAGGATGTGGTGCAGGTCATCAACGGCCCGACCGCCGGGAAGCCGATTCCTCATACCCTGCTGCTGCTCGACGCCTGCCGGAACGGGGCGGGAGCACGCCTGACCCCAGCCCCACTGGATCCGCTGAACGGCGACACGCTGACGGCGTATTATTCCTGCACTCAGGGGGAGGAATCGCTCGAACTGCTCCAACCGCAGGCGGGCACTCTGGCCTTCACCGGCGGCCTGTTTACCGAAATGTTCGTCCGGCTCCTGGGGGCAGGAAGCTTCAAGAATTGGGGGGGCTTCGAAGACGAACTGTACGGGCTTGTCCGCGAAGCGGCCGCCCAACTGGACGGCCGCAGCCAGCGCCCCGAGCGTCAGGCCGTCCCGTCAAGCGAAGCGAAGGCAACGCTGCCGGGCTTTTTCGACCTGACGCCGAAGAGTGCCTCAGCGAGGCGAGATGGTGATCAACAACGCGCTGTCCTTCATCGCCTCCACCGAGTGGGCAATGCTGCTCGGCAGGTACAACACCTGCCCCGCCCGGAGATACAGGATTTCCCCCTCGGCTTCGAGCCGCACTTCGCCCAGCAGCACCTGGACCGTGACTGGACCCGACACCTGATGGGTAGACAGGTGCGTCCCGTGGCGGAGCGCCTCCAGCACGACACGCTGTTCCGCCACCTTCACCAGCGCGAGGCCGGTCCGTCCCGCGGAACGATACTCATCCGTATCCTGCAGAGCCCGCACCATCGGGTTAAGATCGAACACGTGGATGCCCCCGGGATGCTGCCAGGTGTGTCGCTCCGCCGTCATATGTTCTTCCGTCATTGCTTGTTCTCTCCAGGAGGTCGGCCTGCGGTTTCTATCGCACGCACGCGTGACCCTAGTACACAGGGTACCCGCTGCGGATACGTTTGATCCTCCTGCACTCGATCGAATGGAGTTACACCGACCTGCGGCCCACCCCGCCGCCAGCCCGCAGGTCTTTCCGCGCTGTAGCACCGTGGGCCCACCCCGGTGCGGCCCACCCCCGGTGCGGGTCGCCCGGCAGGGAGGTGTCGGATCAAGACCCGAGCAAGACGGTAATGCGCACCCACCCTGTCCTCCCCATCTGGGTCGGCGCACGGGCCGGGGCAGGATCGCCGGTCGCCGGCAGGACTGCGTAACTCCATCCAAGTCCTGGATTTCGGGCATTCGCCCATCGGACACTCCAGTGATCCTCGTCGCTGCGGGTATCCTATAGTATTGGGGCGGACGTGGACCCGCCGGAGGAGTGGAGAACTATGCAGATCCTGTTTGCGACAGACGGCTCAGAGGGAGCGCTCCAGGCGGCGCCGCTGCTTACCGACTTGCCCCTGGAGGCGGACTGTCAGTTGACGCTTTTGACGGTCAACGAAGGCGCCGACGAGATCGGCGCCCGTCAGGCGCTGGCAGCGACGGAACAAGCGCTCTCGCATGTCACGGCATCCCTTTCCCTGGCGGAACGGCACGGACATGCGGCCGAAGAAATCGTCCGGCTCGCTACTGAGCTGCCCGCCGATCTGATCGTAGTCGGATCGCACGGCCGGCGCGGACTGGCGCGCTTTCTGCTGGGCAGCACGTGCGAACGGGTCGCCCGGCATGCGGCCTGCCCGGTGCTGGTGATCCGTGGCGATGTGCATCCAATCCGGCGGGTCCTCATCGGACTGGACGGATCGGAGTGCTCGGAACACCTGATCGAGTGGTTGCACACCTTTCCATGGCCCCTCGACGCCGAGTTGCGACTGGTGACCGTCATTCCCAACCTGCATTCTCTCGCCCGCGAGCACTTTGTGTTGATGCCCCCCCTGGTGCCCCAACCCGTCGCCTTCGACATCTGGCAGCGGGAACAGGCTCAGGTGCATCTTCGCTCCACAGCCGCCGGTTTCGTCCGTCCGGATCTCACGGTGGTGACCAACGTGCGATCCGGTGATCCGCTCCCTGTGCTGCTGGACGCAGCCCGGGAGGAGGGCGCCGATCTCATCGTAGTCGGTTCGCACGGGTACGGGGCATTCGACCGGCTTCTGCTCGGCAGCGTATCCGAGAACCTGCTGCGACACGCCCCCTGCTCCGTGCTGGTGGTGCGCCAACCGGCACGGGTGGCCGCGGAGGTGCTTGTGCCCGCACCGGCTTGACGGGCGTCGGAACCTACAGCCGGCGATCCAGAGCCCAGATCAACGGCCGGTCGCGGCGATTGATGAGGTGGACGATCGCCGCGGCTAGCTTGTCCGGGGAGTGGTGGGCAATGTTGCCTTCCGCCAGGAAATCGCCGGGGATTGGACGCAGACCGAGGGTCCGCACCCGATCCACATCCGGCAGCACCCATTCGGCGCCCACCCCCGCGTAGCGCCCGCGCACCTCCTCGGACGGTTCCGACACGTTAATGAGCACATGGTCGAAGACCGGCAACCCGGCCTGCTTCAACACGGCACGGGCGTGGTCGCTCGCCTGGTAGCCATCCGTTTCGCCCGGTTGCGTCATCACATTGCAGACGTAGATCTTCAGCGCCCGGCTCTCGGTGACTGCGGCGGCCACCCCGCGCACGAGGAAGTTGGGCACGACGCTGGTGTACACACTACCCGGTCCAATCACAATCGCGTCGGCAGTGCGAATCGCCTCCAGGGATTCCTCCAACGGGTCCGCGTCCGGGTCCGTGAGCGTAACCCGGGCAATGCGCTGTTTCTGCGCGGTGATCAGCGACTCGCCTTCTACGACAGTGCCGTCTTCAAACTCCGCTCGCAGCCCGACCTGGCGCGTGGTCGCCGGGAGCACCCGCCCCCGGATGGCGAGAACGCGGCTGGTCTCCCGCACCGCCTCCTCGAAATCCCCCGTGATGTGGAGCATCGCCGCGATGAGCAGGTTGCCGAAGTTGTGACCACTGAGCCCTGAGTCGGACCCCTCCGCCCCGGGTTTCTCCTGCTTGCCGGGCTCAAACCGGTATTGGAAGAGCTGTTGCATCAGGGGCTCGGCATCGGCGAGTGCCACCAGACAGTTCCGGATGTCGCCCGGCGGCAGCATGTTGAACTCGCGCAGCAGGCGGCCGCTGCTCCCCCCGTCGTCCGTGACGGTGACCACGGCGGTGATGTTGCTCGTGTACTCCTTCAGACCCCGCAGCATCGTGGACAGGCCCGTGCCGCCGCCGATGACGACAATCCTCGCCCCCCCCGCCAGTTGACGCCTCCGCCAGATAGTGTCCACGATCGGTTCGTTCGGTGCCGGCGCCACCGCCGACGTGACGGACGCCAGCGCATTCTTGAGGCCGTACAGGAACATCAGGAAGCCCATCGCGGCCAGGGGAAGCCCGATCAGCACCTGGTAGGTCAGCGCCACTGCAGAGTTCGTCTGTGACAGCAGAATGCCGAACTGTGCATAGAGAATCTGATTCAGGCCGTCACCCAGATCGGAGAGTTGGGTAAGCAGCATCAGATCCACGCCTGCCACCAGGACCGCGATGCCGAACAACCCGACCACGAGCCAGCGTTTGACGCGCAAACCGAAACGCAGCCACTTGCTCAACTGGCGAATCTGCTCGCAGCCCTCGACCCAAAACGCAGTCCACGAGGACGTCTGGGAGTGCGGCGCCGGCGGGGGCGGTGGGGGATCAGGGCGTTTCTGCCGGGAAGGCGCGGCCATAGTGGGAGGACGCCTTCAGCGCTTGATGTCGCGATGCTGGACGAGGGGCTGGTAGCCCTCGCAGCGCAGAAATCCCGCGAGTTCTTCGGTTACCATCACGGAGCGGTGCCGCCCTCCGGTACACCCGATGGCGATGGTCAGGTACGCCTTGCCTTCCTGGATGTAGGGAGGGATCGAGAACTGCACCAGATCACAGAGGCGCTCCAGGAACGGCTGGGTCAGCGGATCACGGCGGATGTACTCCACCACACCGCTCTGCTGCCCATCCTGCCAGCGCAATTCCCGCACATAGTGCGGATTTGCCAGGAACCGGACGTCGAACACCAGGTCCGCATCCAGGGGCAAACCATGCTTGAACCCGAAAGAGACGAGCGTAATCACCAGGCCTGCCTGCGGCCCGGGTTGTGAGACGAAGAGTTCCTGCAGGAGCTGCGCCAATGATCGGGGCGTGTGGTCGCTCGTGTCAATGATCTTGTGCGCAAGCGCCTTGAGTTCGGTGAGCAGTTCGCGCTCCCGGTGAATGGACGGGAGGATGCCGCCGGACTCGTGCTCGTGATGCAGCGGGTGCTTGCGCCGGGTCTCCTTGAACCGGTTGATCAGAATCGGGTCGGAACATTCCAGGAAGAGGATCGTGGTATGCACCCGCCGGCGGTGGAGACCTTCGAGTGCCGATTCCAGGCGATCCAGCCCGCTGCCGGCGCGAATATCCACTACACAGGCGATGTCCGGCATGCGCCCATTTCCGATGTCCGCCAACTCCGGCAGCAGGGCGGGCGGGATATTGTCCACACAATAGTACCCCAGATCTTCGAAGATCCGGAGTGCCGCCGACTTCCCGGAGCCGGACACACCGGTGACGATCACGAGGTTCCGGCTGTGGCTTTCGGGACCGACAACCGGGGTCTCACGATCCGATTTCGGCGCTTCCAGGGGTTGTTCTTTCAGGGACGACGCTGTCGCCATAGGGTGCTATTCCCGTTCGTGCGTCGCCCGCAGCATCTTGTTCGCCGCACCGCTGATCAGTCCGACCAGCAGCCCCCCGACGACGGCGCCGAGCAGATTGACGCGAAACACTGACTGGCCGCCCATCGCCGAAAAAACCGGGACGAGAGCGAACATCACTCCGTTGATGATCACTCCGAGCAGCCCAAACGTCAGGCAGTTCAACGGCGCCGTCAGGACGTTCGCAATCGGCCGCAGGACGGCATTGACTAATCCCATGATCACCGCCGCCGCTGCCCAGGCAAATACGCTCCTTGACTGTACTTCTGCCAATCCCAACTGCTGCAGAATCCAGACGGTCACGAACAGGGCGCCGGTCGCGATGGCCCAGCGATACAGGAGTTGCACGGGCCTGGCTCTCTTTCAGGAGTGGAGGGCACGGTGAAGCACTTCCGCCGCGGGACGGGTCATCCCAGGCGTGC
>SXGS01241367.1_pt1 | contig 14046 bp, 9 predicted proteins | sample 3174681 | NCBI WGS metagenome assembly SXGS01 (sample SAMN11356861, study PRJNA531348) | freshwater metagenome | isolation source: freshwater sample F1-80 | place: China: Fuxian Lake, Yuxi | collected 2017-12-25
CTTTGTCGGCTCCTTCGGCTTCGGTTCGAACAGGAACTGCCCTTTGAAGCCGATCTCCTTGGCGTGGTCGTGAGCCATGTGCATGAACTTCGCGAGGTGATCGAGTTCGCGTTTCATGTCGGTGTTAAAGAGGTTCATGTAGCCTTCGCGGCCGCCCCAGAAAACGTAGTTCTCACCGCCGAGGTCGTTCGTGACCTCGATCGCCTTCTTCACCTGAGCGGCCGAGTACGCGAAGACGTCGGCGTTGCAGCTCGTCGAGGCTCCGTGCATGAAGCGCGGGTTCGAGAACAAGTTGGCTGTCCCCCACAGCAGCTTGATGCCGGTCTTGGCCTGAGCCTCTTTGAGCTTCTCGGCAACGGCGTCGAGGTTCTTGTTCGACTTGCGGAGATCTGATCCTTCGGGAGCCACGTCACGGTCATGGAAGCAGTAATACGGCGCGCCGAGTCGCGAAATGAAATCGAACGCCACATCGACCCGGTTCAAAGCATTCTTCAGCGAGTCGGTTCCGTCGTCCCACGGACGCTGCATCGTGCCGGGGCCGAACGGGTCGGAGCCGGTTCCTCGGAACGTGTGCCAGTAGCAGACGGCGAACCGCAGCCAGTCCTTCATCGAGCGGCCTTCGACGGTCTTGTTCTCGTCGTAGTGCTTGAAGGCCAACGCTCCCTTCTTGGCCTTCGGGTCGAAGGGAATCTTGGCGGGGACGTTCGGAAAGTAGCTGCTCTTGGCCATGAGTTGCTCTGCGTGATGTTGAGGATTTGGAATCAATCGGGGTGGCACGCCCTGCCAAGGGCGTGGGTGTCGCGAGTCGCATAACCACTCCCTTCGATGACTCAGGGAGTGCCACCCAACAGCGCTGCGACCAGGACCGGCCGCCGCGCGGTTCGGCAGGGTAACGGGCGTCGATCCGTTCGCCAAGAATCGGCTTGTCGGCCACTTTGAGGATGCGGTACAAGCCCGCGAAATTCGTAGCTTGACTCTCCGAGTCGAGCCATTTGCGGACGAGGCTCGACTCGGAGAGTCAAGCTACGGCAAGGATGCCCATGCAGAACTCGCGTTGGTGGAATTCATTCGTCGGTGGTTTGAGCGGACTCGTGCTTGTCGCTGCCGTCTGTCAGTTTTGGCTCAATGCCGGAACGTCGCTGCCGGCTCAGACGGCGTTGCTCGTGACGTTGTTGGCGGTCGTCGTCAACGGAGCGATGCCCGCTCACTGGCGAGTCGGTCGGCTGCCGCAGGGACTGCGGTTGCTCGTGCTGTCGGCTTGGCCGCTGCTGTTGCCGAGCCTGTTCGCCGGATCGTGGCGACTGATTGGTGCTTTCGGCGTCGATCTTTCGACTTCGATGACTGGGCAGAGTTTCGGTCTGACGCTGCTGGCACTGGCTACGCTCGCGGTGCCGAGTCTCTGCGCGTTGGGACTGAGTTCATCCGAACGATCGACCTGCTTCGGCGTTTCATTTGCATCGGCAATCGGTCTCGGCGGAGTGGTGCTGGCGACGTTCCTCGGTCCCGATGGCTGCGGACTGTTGGCGTCGGCGTGCGGGCTGGTGGCGTTCGTGATCCTGTTGGTTCGCGGCTCAGCTAGAACCGACACCGCATCCCCCACCGACCTTGCGACGGTGGCTCGTTGGCCTTCGCACTACGGCAAGACTTCTGATGACCTCAGTAGTGCGGAGGCCAATGAACCACTGGGGCAAGCCCAGTGGGGGAAAGGTGTGGCGGTTGCGGCGCTGATCGCGATTGGCGTTCTGTGGGTGATCGGGCAGCGTTTGTGTCGGCAACTGATTCCCGACTCGTTCGCCTTGATGACGTTAGAGTGGTCGGTGCTCCTCGCGGGGGTCGCAACCGGAGGCTGGTTGTCGAGCGGCGATCGTCGGCGCAGCGTAATGGCTTGCGGGATCGAGTTGTCCTGCTGGACGTGGCTGTGTCTCGCGTTGTTTCCGCAGGGAGTTCGCTTGGCGTTGTGGGAGAACTCGACGATCTCGCAGGTCTGGCTGTTGCAATCGCTGCGGCTCGCGTTGGCTGGAGCCGTGCTGGGACCGATCGCGCTGAGTTGCGGAGCGTTGCTCGTTCAACAACGTTCGGTGATCGGGTTGGCCGTCACGCTGACTTCCGCGAGCGTGTCGATGTGGTTGTTGCCGTCGATCGGCGTTTGGAATCTCGCGTTGGCCGCAACGAGTTTGCTGTTGGCCGTCGGGGCGCATGGACTGTGGATGAAGCGTACCCGCCCCGATCAACAGGCGAGCCGGGCGGCGTCAGCTCCCGGACAATTTCAAATTTCAAATTCCAAATCTCAAATCTCAAATGGTCCGGGAGCTAACGCTTCCCGGCTCGCCAAAATCCGAGTTGCTGCTGTCGCGGCGATGATCCTCTTCGCGGTGACCGCTCCGATTTGGGTGCGGTATCGGCCGGAGTTGGCGGCGAAGGTGTTGTTTGATTCGAGCGTCTTCGTCGCGTCGCGATCGACGACTCCATGGGAGCAGCTTCCCGTTCTGGACGAAGGGCGTGCGGCGATCGTTGTCGAGGGAGATCGCGGAACGTTGTCAGCGTGGACGTTTGCCGGTTCGCGAGTGCTCGTCCGCGAGAACGGCATTCCGAAGGGATCGCTCGCGACGAACTCTGGATTGGCTCCGCGATTCTTGCCCGACCTGCTGCCGACGGTGCTGCCGCTAGTGACTCACGAGCGGCCGACCAGTTTGCTGCTGCTCGGCCTGCGAGCGGGTGAGTCGTTGACGGCGGCGACCATGTTTCCGTTGCAGCGGATCGTTTGTGTCGAAGCGGATCGAGGTGTCGTGAGTCTCTGCCGCACGTTGATGTCGCAAGGTCATGCCGAGTCGGCGATGAACGACGATCGGCTGGAGACGCGCGTCTGCGACCCGGCGCTCGCGGTGCGGACGATGCGCGAGACGTTTGATGTCATCGTCGCGTCGGCCGATCAGCCGTCGTTGCCGCAGGCGGCGACATCGTTCACGGTTGAGTCGCTGCGCGACGCCGCTCGTTGCTTGAACGACGACGGCTTGTTCGCGATCCGCTTCCAGCACATCGACCTCGGCCCTCGTTCGGTGCGAGCCTTGGCGGCGACGATGTCTGCCGCGTTTCGCGAAGTGGCCGCCGTCGAGATGGCTCCGGGAGAACTGCTGTTTCTCGGCACGAACAGCGAGCGTGGGTTCGCTCGCGACGGCTTCGTCGAGCGTTGGCAACGACCGCAGGTCCGACAGTTGCTGGCTTCGGCCGGTTGGGACTGGTCCGCCCCGCTGCGGCTGGGAATGCTCAACCACGACGCGATTCAGGAACTCGCCGGTCAACGCGGAGCGGTCGTCAACGTCGCCTCACGCTCGACGTGGCCGTTCCGTCTGCCGACGGAAGTCATGCGTTGGGAGAACAAGCTGCAGCTCGTGCAAACCGAGCTGGCCAAGCACAGCCACTTCCTCCTGAGTTGGGGTGGCGAGGCGGCACAGAACGCCGACGTCGCCGCTCGACTCAGCGAATGGGAACTCTCGCGAGCAATCGTCCGCCGCCATCAGGACGAGTTCTGGGCCTACCGCAAGCAAGTCAAACAGCACATGACCGGCTCGACCCGCGCGATGATCCAGCAAGTCAGCCACACGAAGACCGAGTCCGGCCTGCACCCCGATGACGATCGCCGACTGCGCTACTTCCGCGCGATCGGCGAACTCGCGAAGCAGTCTTCGCTGACCGAATCCGATCTCGATCGCCTGCGCCGCTACGAGTCGCCGTTCGATCCGCTTGTCACGCCGTTCCTGCATCAAGAGGTCATCGAGCTGTCTGCGCGTTGCTCCGACCGCGATCCCGCCGCCGAGCTGCGGCACCGACTCGCCGCGATCTATTTTTCGACGACAGCCGATCGCTCGATTCGCAACGTCGCCGACGCACTGCAATTCGCGAACTCAACCCCGACCGCATTCGCCAACAAGATCGAGCAGTTCGATCAGCTCAACGCTCTGCTGCAAATGCTGCTCTCCCGCTGGAGCGCTCGTGGAGAATTCCGTCCGACCTCGTCGCGCGTTGCGCTCAACGACATCGAACGGAGCATCGCTGCCGCCGAAACGTCATTCACAACGCTGGACACCCTGTCCGCCGCAGGCATCGTGTCCGCCGCCGAGTGGACCGCTCGCAAACAGCACCTCGAACGCCGCCTCGTCCGCCCGCTGCGCACCTATCGTGGCCAAGTCTTGCAGCACTACGTCAAGAACGAACGGACGAAAGAGGCAGCCGAGAGCCTGCCCTCTGAGGGTTTGCCGAACGATCAAGCGGCTGCATCTGACGATCGCTAGTTCGTCGTTGAGATGGAGATGGAGAGTGTGAGAGTCGGGTGATGAAAAGTCTGTCTTGACGGAGTGGTTTTGGTTCCGACAACTGGTGCGTTTTGTTTCGCGACTTTGCCCCAACGGGGCAAGACTCGAAAGCCCAGGGCGCAGCCCTGGGTCGCGGAACGATGAACATGAGTGAGCCCCAACGGGGCGTGACTCGTCGGAGATTTTGCAGGAGTGACGCCCTGTTGGGGCTGGCCTTGGCACGCGGGCTCGTCACCCAGGGCTGCGCCCTGGGCTTTCGAGTCTCGACCCTTCGGGCCGAAAACGCGCACAATTCCTGCCCGTCAGTCGTCCACGTCAACTCTGACTCTCACCCCCTCAGACTCGCCAACTCGCCGCTCACAACGGCGATTTCTGCCGCCTCCAACCACGTCCTCCTGCGAATCTTGGCAAACTTTTCCAAAGATTCCGGTCGTAGCGGCCGATAACGAAAGGTGTGTATCGGACCCAACGGACTTGGTGAGAGGCGTGAATCATGCGGTGGAACGGAATCTCGGCGAGCGTGACGATGGCGTTGCTGTGCCCCTTGATGCTGGCCGCGACCGGCTGCCAAACCACCGTCGGCGGGCAAACGCTCCCGTCCCCGTACTATCTGAAGGACGACGTCCAGTACTACCCGGCCGGCCCCGAATTCAAGCTGAGCAATCAGGTCCAGGCCCTCGAAGAGTACAAGCTCGAACGCGAGAAACTGCGAGCAGGCGTGGATGACGAAGCTCAATAATCAGCGGGGGCGTTCGACCTCGCGATTCGTTCGAAGAGGCCCGGCCATGTTGCGAAGTTGGATCGCACTGACCATCGCAATCCCGGTGATACTTTCAGTCGTTGGTTGCCGGACAAACGGCACCGCTGCGGTTTCCAAGGACGCCTATTACTTGCACGATGGACCGATTGGCCTCGCGTCGAGACCGGACTTTGCACTCGCGAACCAAGTTCAGGCACTTGAAGCCTACAAGCGAGAGCGCGAGATGCAGCGAGCCGCGATGGCCAGGGACGAAGAATAGGCCAAGTGCCGTTCGGGCCATTCCTCTTGCAGCAGCGACCGTCAAAGTTTTCATGGTCACGGCTTGACCTCGCCGAATCTCGCTGGATAGATTGCCGCCCACTTTCCGATAGGAACAGTCATGCGATCTTCTTTGCGACTCCTTGCCCTTAGCCTTCTCCTGCGTTGACGCGGGGGCTTTGGTGTCGTTGTCGCTTTTGACCGTGCGAATACACCCTGAGCCTCCCCCGAGGCTCAGGGTTTTTTTGTTTGTTGAATCCCTCGCCAGCGCGGCATTCCTAGCCCGACGCGCAAGCGAGGGGTGGCGAGGCTGGCCCCTCGCTCGTGAGTCGGGCTAGGAACATGGGAGTTTCCAAATGTCCGCCACTCAGCCTGACACGATCACGATCTTCGACACCACCTGGCGCGACGGCGAGCAGTCCCCCGGCTGCAGCATGAACTCGGCCGAGAAGCTGGAAATCGCGAAGGCGCTCGTTGAACTCGGAGTGGACGTCATCGAGGCGGGCTTCCCGATCGCGTCGCCCGACGACTTCGAGGCGGTGCGGACGATCGCTCGCGAGTTCGGCAACCGCACGGTCATCTGCGGATTGGCTCGCTGTCGCAAAGAGGACATCGACCGCGCATGGGAGGCGCTCAAGGAAGCGGAGAAGTGCCGCATCCACGTCTTCTTGGCGACCAGTCCGATCCATCGCGAGTTCAAGCTCAAGATGGCCGAAGATCAAATCCTGAAGTCCACGGTCGAGATGGTGAAGTACACGCGCGACCTGATGTGCTCGCGGCCGGACATCACGACGCCGAACTTGGAGTTCTCGCCGGAGGACGCCGCTCGCACGGAACTCGACTTCCTGTGCCAAGTGGTCGAGAAGGCGATCGACGCCGGAGCCACGACCGTCAACATCCCGGACACGGTCGGCTACGCGACGCCGATGCACTTCAAGACTTGCATCGAGTATCTCAAGGCGAACGTGTCGAACATCAACAAGGCGGTCATCAGCACGCACTGCCACAACGATCTCGGCCTGGCGGTTGCGAACAGCTTGGCCGGCGTCGAGGCGGGTGCTCGGCAAGTCGAATGCACGATCAATGGCTTGGGCGAGCGGGCCGGCAACGCGGCGCTCGAGGAGATCGTCATGGCAATCCGCACACGCGGCGATTTCTACGGCGTGAAGACCAACATCAACACGCCGAAGTTGTTCCCGATCAGCCGCTTGGTCAGCCGCATCACCGGCATGACGGTGCAACGCAACAAGGCGATCGTCGGCCAGAACGCGTTCGCACACGAGGCGGGCATCCATCAGCACGGGATGCTCCAGAACCGCGCGACCTACGAGATCATGAAACCCGACGATGTCGGCTATGTCGGCTCGAACTTGGTTTTGGGCAAGCACAGCGGCCGGCACGCCTTCCGCGACCGAGTCAAATCGTTGGGCTTCGAGCTGGAGACCGACGTGTTCGAGAAGGTCTTCCAAGAGTTCATCACGCTCTGCGACAAGAAGAAGGACGTCTACGACTCAGACATCATCGCGCTGATCGAAAGCCACATCGGCGAGAAGAGTGACACGACCGATCGCTGGAAGCTGATCAGCGTGCAGACGTTTGCCGGAGCCAACGCGATCCCCACGGCGACCGTCGAGCTGCAATGCGAGGGTGATCCGCAGCCAAAGCGCGATGCGGCGACGGGCGACGGGCCGCTCGATGCGATCTTCCTGGCGATGAAGCGAATCACCGGAGTCGCCGGCACGCTGCGCAACTTCCAGGTCCGCAGCGTCACCGGCGGCGAGGACGCTCAAGGCGAGTCGTTCGTCGAGATTCTCGTGAACGACAAGTCGTACCACGGCAAAGGAATCAGCACCGACATCATCCAAGCCAGCGCCGAGGCGTACCTCAAAGCCTTGAACCGAGCGATGTCCGACAAGCAGCCGACGAAACGCGTGCTGGCGCAGCACGACTAATCCGGTTTCCAAGAAATCGTTGCAACGATTTGGGAGGGCGAGGCTCCTGCCGAGCCGGGTCGGAGAGTACGCGTGACTCACGCACCGGCTCGGCAGGAGCCTCGCCCTCCCGAACAAAGGCGCGGATTTCAATCGGAGACAGGATCATTCATTCGACCATCATGCGGACGGGGTGGGATCGAGAGGCAACGTGACTTCACTCGACACGACAATTCGTTCAGAGGAGGACGCACCGTTCCGGCGGGCCACCGCTTCGTTGATCGTGCTGACGGCATTGCATTTCGTCGTGGACACGGTCGCCAGCCAAGTCAGTCCGCTGTGGCCGACGTTGGAGCAGCATCACCACCTGCCGACGTTTTGGATGTTGTTCATCTGGACGATCGCGGGATCGTTCAGCCAGCTTGGTTTCGCGCTGATTGGCGACCGAGCGGCCAGTCGTTGGTTGGTCTGGTTGGGTCCGGCGGTCAGTTGCGTCTGCTTGGGATGTCTCGGCCTGTTCGAGCACCCGCTGATGCTGGCCGGATTGTTGACGGTCGCTGGGATGGGGATCTCCGCGTTTCATCCTGAGGGAGCGACCCTCTCCGGCAACTGCTGGCCGAACGCTCGCAGCCGAGCAGTCTCGATCTTCGCGATGGGGGGCTTCCTCGGTCAGTCGGTCGGACCGCCGTGCAGCGGTTGGGTGGTGACTCGCTTCGGTCTGAGCGCTCTGACGCACGGCATCGCGATCGGGTTGCTGGCGATGCTCGCACTGCGAGTCATCTACCGCCCGGCTCATTCGGTGAAGCGAACACACTCGGCGGTGACGGTCAGTGCGTGGCGCGTTTTCTCACAACGGCCCGGAGTGATGTTGTTGTTGCTGTCAGCCGGGACTGTGCGAGTCATCGCGGCGGCGGGATTGCCGATCACCTTTGCCTACTGGTTGACGTCGTTGGATATCGGCAAGGACGCGATTGGTTGGGTGCAGTCTGCGTTTTTGGCGGGATTCGGGCTTGGAAATCTGCTCGCTGCGATTGTTGTGCGGCCTGAGCGAGAGCGGTTGGTGTTGTGGCTGATTCCGTTGTTCTGCGTCCCGTGTCTGCTCGCGATGCCGAGCCTGACCGGCCTCGCGCTTTCGGCGGCGACGTTGGCGACGGGACTGTTTTTGGGGACCGCCCAGCCTGTCTTCATCAGCTACGGCCAGCAGTTGTTCCCGGAGAGCCAGCGTGTCGCCAGTTCGATCACGATGGGAGTGAGCTGGGGCCTCGGCGGAGCAATCGTCGCCGGACTGATGGACCTCTGCGGTCGGACGAAATCCTACGAGCCAGCCTTCGTGACGTTTGCCATCGCCGTCATGGCGTCGAGCGTGCTTTGCGTGCTGCTGCCGAAGACGCCTCATGTCTCGTCGGCGTAGCGGATCAGGCTGAAGACGTCGTACTGGCTGAGTTTCTCACGGCCTTTGAGGAAGTCGAGTTCGATGACGAACGCGCAGCCGGCGATGGTGGCTTGAAGTTGCTCGACCAGGTTGACGCAGGCGAGCATCGTGCCTCCAGTAGCGAGCAAGTCATCGACGATCAGCACGCGGTCGCTCGATGTGAGCGCATCGACGTGCATGTGCAGCGTGTCGCTGCCGTATTCGAGTTCGTAAGAGAACGCCTGCGTTTCGAACGGCAACTTGCCCGGTTTGCGTACCGGCACAAACTTGGCGTTCAGTTGCAGAGCCAGCGGAGCCGCGAAGATGAACCCGCGCGCTTCTGCCGCGACGATGGCAGTCACACCACGGTCGAGAAAGTGCGTGGCGAAGCGGTCGATCACCTCGCGAAACGCGACCGGTTCGGCCAGCAGCGTGGTGATGTCGCGAAACATGATCCCCGGCCTGGGGAAATCCGGGATGCTGCGAATGGATCGTTTGAGGTCGCTGTCGGTCATGGATCTTCGGCTTTCGGTGACGAATCTGTTTCGGACTTAGAGGCATCGTCGTTCGTGACTCTTGCCGGCGAGGTAGTCTTGGACGCCGCTTGCAGATTGGTTCGAGCCTGGGTGACTTGTTCTGCGGTATCCGGATCATCGGCATAGAGTTCGACGATCGCCTGCCAAATGGCGATCGCGTCGTCGGTCTGTCCTTGCTCGCGGAGTTTGTCGGCACGGTCGAGCGCCGACGGTAGCCAATTCGAGGAGGCTCGCTCGGTGCGTTCATCGAGCAGCGCGTTCAGCATCTCGTTGGCCGTCGTGTAGATGTCTCGAAATTCTGGCTGGTTTCGGGTCAACGCGATCAGTGCCCGAAGCTTGCGGATGGCTTGCGCGTAATCTCCGACCGTTGAATACTGAAGCGCCAATTTCAAAAGTCGTTTGGGTTCAGACGCCTTCGCCACTTCATTTTTGTTGCGGCTTCGTTTTAGGTTGTTGCGCATTTCCAAAACGTTGAAGCGATCTTTCAAAGCGTCGACGTCTCTCTCTCGAGTCCGATCTTGCTTCAAGGCCTCGTCGAGATATTCACGCGCTTCGCCAATCTCGGCGAGAGTGGCTCCCTCTTTGTTGGCGATCACAGTGGCTTTCGAGAGGTATTCCTCCGCTGTCAGATCGCGCGTCCGAAACCACCACACGCCACCGGCGATCAGCAGAAGGAGTGCCGCGACTTGGACCCAAGTCTTGTCCAATGCACGACCGATGGCTCCGCCGTCTTGCTGTTCGGAAAGGGCTTTGCGCATCAAGTTGCGCATGATCGTGCCGGGACCTTGGCTGGGTGCGGCCAAATGCCGCGTGGCATCGGGGTCGTCTGCCACATGCTGCGATGCCGACGAGGTCATCGTGGCTCCCAGTGCGGGCGACTGAGCGGATGCAACGGAGACGGCCGGCGTCGGAAAGGTCGCACCCAGTGGAACATTCTGGCCCAGCGCATCCGGGATCAGGACCGTCGGCGCGAGCGGTAAGTCTTCGTCAATTCGAGCATGACCGCCGGCCTCGGTGGCATCGCCGAGGCTGGCCGAGCAGGGAGCGGCCGAACCGGAGGCTGGCACCGCATCTGCCGACTTCTGCGAGTTCTGCCAAGCGTACCGCTTCTGAACCTCGGCCAGCCGCAGCGACAAGACGTAGGAATCGGGAAAGCGATTGTCCGGTTCTTTCTCGAGCAGTTTACAGACGATCTCTTCCAACTGCCGCGGCATGTCGGTGGCATACAGGCCAGGCCGATCGAAAACTCCGAACTGGTGCTTGTGGATCACGTCCAGCGAGGACTTGCCGCTGAACGGCGGCCGGCCGGTGAGCATCACATACATGACCGCGCCTAGCGAATACAGGTCGCTTTTCTTGGTCGCGCGCTGTCCTTTGGCTTGTTCCGGAGACATGTACTCGGCCGTGCCGACGATGCCGCCGGTGACGGTCAGCTTCTGCGACGCGAAGACTTGAGCAACTCCGAAATCGGTCAGCTTGACCGAGCCGTCACTGGCCATCATCAAGTTCGAGGGCTTCAAATCGCGGTGGATGATGCCCGTGTTGTGCGCCGCCTTGAGTGCTCGGCAGATTTGCAAACAGGCATCAATGACTTCCGGCCAGGGCATGCGCTTGTCGCGTTTCAACCGCGAAGTCAGAGTCTCGCCATCGACGTACTCCATGGCGTAGTAGTACAGGTCTCCGTCGTTGCCGCTCTCAAAAAACTCGACAATGTGCGGACTCTTGAGCTGTTCCATCGAAGCGATCTCGCGCTTGAAGCGTTCGACAAAGCCTTCCTCGCGAGCCAACGAAGCCGGCAACACCTTTACGGCTGCTTGCTTGCCGGTCTCTTTGTGAGTCCCCAGATACACCGTCCCCATGCCACCGGCACCCAACTTCTTGCCGATTTCCCAGGGGCCGACTTGCGTGATGTCCATGAAGTGATCGCTGAAAGGTGGCACGGCCGGGCCGCAAATGTCAAAGCCCCAAGTTTCAATGTCCAATGAAATCCCCATTCTCAATGTCCAAGGGACGTCATCGCGAGACTTTGGGATTTGGACTTTGGGATTTCCTTGGACATTGGGATTTGGGTCTTGGGATTTCTCGCGCAGAAAAGACGATCGCAATATCAACGATGTCGAGTTCGACAGCGAAGACCCCTTGAGTCTTTCGCTTCGGAGCGTATTCTCACCGCCCCTCCGAAGCAACGAGCGGTTTGCGGCGGAGTTCCCTTGCTACGGAAGACCACCATGCTGATTGCCGGCCGGCTTGTCAGTCCCGAAAAGATGATCTCCGGACAGGTTCGAATCGAAGGGGATCGCATCGTCGAAGTCGGCCCGCATCTGGGTGTCGCCGACAGGACGTTCTCGGACGACTGCCTGATCTTCGCGGGGTTCGGGGACATTCACATCCACGCTCGCGACGACGTCAGCGGACGCGAATGCCACAAGGAAGATTTCGCGACCGCTGCCCGCGCGGCGGTTCACGGCGGCGTTGTCCATGTCGCCGACATGCCCAATAACCATGTACCACCGATCGACGACGCCTCGTATGCCGCCAAGCAAGAGGTCGTGCGGCGACGCAACGTCCCGATTCACATTACGCTGTATGCCGGCATCGGACCCGGAACGCAGCCGCTGTCGTCGTCGGTTCCGTACAAGGTCTACATGGGGCCCAGCGTCGGCGAGTTGTACTTCCGCAAACTCAGGGATCTCGATGAAACGCTGGCGGCCTACCGTGGGCAAGCGGTCAGCTTTCACTGCGAAGACCCGGAGCTGATGGACCAGCACCAATCCGCGCCGACTCACGAGCAGCGCCGGCCGCCAGAGTGCGAAGTCTCGGCCACGTCGTTCGCACTGCAAATGATCGAGAAATACGACCTGACCGGAAAGCTGTGCCACTACTCCGTCGAAGCCGGCCTGCCGCTGATCCGCGCCGCGAAGGCGCGCGATCTGCGAGTCACCGCCGAGGTCACTCCGCATCATCTGTACTTCGATGAGTCCGACATCACCGATGCCAATCGCGGCTTGATGCAAATGAACCCGCCACTCCGGGCCGTCCATGACCGGCTCGCAATGCTTGCCGCCCTGCGCGACGGGACGCTCGATTACCTCGCGACCGATCACGCGCCGCACACGTTGGAGGAGAAAGCTCGTGGCGTTTCAGGCCAGCCGCACCTCGACACCTACGGCGCGTTCGTAACGTGGCTGATCCTCAAACAAGGTTTTTCACCGGAGCAAGTCGCGACATTCTGCTCGGTGAAGCCCGGTGAATTCGTGAACCCATATTGTGCCCCGCACCGGTTCGGCCGCATCGAGCCGGGCTACACCGCCTCGCTGACGGTGCTGAATCTTGCGCGGCCGGAGTTCATCCGCGGCGAAGAGCTGTTCACGAAATGTGGCTGGTCCCCCTTCGAGGGCGTGATCTTCCCCGGTTCGGTCGAGGCGATCCTACTGCGCGGCAAGTGGAAGGACTCGGTGGCAAAGACCGAACGATCAGGGTAACCGGGCCGCGGCCATCCGACGTTGATTTCAGAAACCGCGCGGCCCGCGGCTCCGGTTGAACCGATTGTTCGGCAAGGCCTTTCGTTTTCAACGCTGCTTGCGATTTCGCTCGACATCTCGGAATAAATTGGCGTTGACTCCGGCGATGGGACATGCCATCCAGGCACCTCTAGTTGCCCTCGCGCTTGAACTCGAAGCGCCGCGGGGTTCCGCCCTTGGTTTGGCCGATGGTGGCGCTCAGGCCACCTTCGGCCGAGAACTCGTACACGATGCGTTTCGGGTAGTCGTGGCGCGGGTTCTCGAAAACAGCGCGCGTTTTCGTCAGCTCGGTGAGCACGAACTCGGTCGGCGTTTTGCCGCCGGGCTGTGCGATGTAAACCAGCCCGCCATCGCGCTCGACGATGCGCAGGTACTCGAACGCGAACATCTTGCCGCTCGTGTTAACTGATCGCGACACGGCGAGCATCGCGCCGCCGAGCGGCGGGCTCCAGCGTTCCTCGTTCGACGACCCCGAGCTTCTCGTTCCAACCCACGCCCCAGCTAGCCAAGCCAGGTCGCCGATGGCGGCCTTGGCCGGCGTGGGCAGCGCGATGTCCTCCGCATGGCGGTAGAGCCCAACCGAATCCTTTACCACGAACGGATCGACCACAACGCTCACGAGCAACCCGTCGGTCGTCATGCGAAACTTCCTCCGGATCGACTTGATCCTGTCGGGCGGGCTGCCCGGAAGGCTCTCGAACGCGACCTCGTACTCGAATGTGCCCTCCTTCCATGCGCCGTGGTAGCGCGAGATCGTTTTTGGCTCTTTGATTTCGGTGATCGAGCCGTCGAGCTCGACGCGCACGTCGCGGTGCCCAGAGCCATGGCCGTTCAGGATGACCGCGCCTTCCTCGACGCGCATCGAGAACTTGGACGCCATGGGGGAACCCAACTGCTCGAGGGTGCGGCCCTCGGTGCGATCCTCGACAAAGATCCACTCGCCGTCCAACGCGCGTAACTCGTCGGTTTGCGCCGAAAGCACGTTCGAGGCCGCGCCGAGGGTTGAGAACAGTGCGAGCGATGTTGCCAACCAGGTGCGCAAGTGTATTGCGGAGTTTGCTTTCGAGTTGTGATCGACGAAGAGTAGCGGCATTGATGTGTCCCTTTCCGCCCAACGTCCAAGTTGGCCAGCTTTATTGGCAGAGGCAAAGTGATTGCATTATTTCTATTGTCAACTCGGCGGTCGTGAATCTCAAACGCAAGATGTCTGAACAAAGGAGAGGTTGAAGAAAACATCGCTGGGAGATTCGCATTGGGGTGTTTGGAAAGATGCCCTTTGGGAATGGAGTCCCAGCGATGCACCAGCACTTTACGTTTGA
>SXGS01053521.1_pt1 | contig 14044 bp, 8 predicted proteins | sample 3174681 | NCBI WGS metagenome assembly SXGS01 (sample SAMN11356861, study PRJNA531348) | freshwater metagenome | isolation source: freshwater sample F1-80 | place: China: Fuxian Lake, Yuxi | collected 2017-12-25
AGTGGGCCGGCATGGGCGGCGCCGGACTCAGGCCGCGGGGCGACGACGGTTTCTCCAGTCGTTTCGAGGCGTGGCGGGATTGGGGTCGGACTGCGGCGCCGGGCTACATGTTCCTCTACACTTATTGGATGGACATGAAGCGCGACAAGGACGGCAACTTCTGGGGGAACATGTTGGGCCCCGAGCCGTCGGAGCGCACGGTACCGCCGCGCGATCGATGGATCTGCTGCGAGTTGATGCTCAAGACCAACACGAAGGGCAAGGCCGACGGCGAGGCGGCGGCGTGGATCGACGGCAAGCTCTACGAGCATTATCGCGGCTTCCGCTGGCGGAGCGCCGACGGAGTGCGCTTGAAGCGGTTCGACCTCGGCGTCTACGTCCACGAAGCTGCGAAGGACAACGTCGTTTGGTTCGACGACGTCGTCGTTTCGACGGGCTACGTCGGACCCTGAAATCATTCCGGATCTGAGCGAGTCCGCTGACCGTAGCGGACGTCAAAGAACGGCTTCTCGCCGACCCGTAATCCGAAGGCCTATCCCGCGGACTTCGAGGGTCCGCGGGAGGGGCGAAGGCACTAGTTGACGGTGACTTCGAACGCGGCGGTCAAGAGCGGCAGGCCGCCGAGCGGAACCACGGCGACTTGGAACGAGCCGAAGAGGCCCGTCGGCACGGCAGGCATGGTGAACGCGAGCGTTCGTCCGCCGGTCGGTCCGGTGTTGGCGAACAGATCGAAGAACGTCGTGCCGGAGAGGCCGTCCAAGAGGATGCCGACGTCGCCGAGGTTGCCGAGCCCGAGCAGGCCGAGATCGAGCGAGCCGATGGGGGGGATGACCGCGTTGCCGGCGTTGAGCGGCCCGGTCATGAGGATCACCGGCTCTGAAACGCCGCCGCCGAAGCTGAACGCGAGCGTGCCACCCGCCGTCGCTTGCGCGAAGAACGGGCCGCCGAGGCCGTAGTACGCCGGACGACCGGACGCATCGCGGCCGCCGTTGACGTCGAACCACGAAGCCGTCGCATTCGCCTGACCGGGACCGCCCGGGGCCGCCGCCGGACCGGTCGCGCCGCCGACGACGAGCGCGAACGCCGTGTCGACCGCCGCCGTGGCCGGATGGCCGTCTTGGTTGATCTCGGCCGCGATGATCTCGACCGTCCACGTGCCCGCCGCCGGATTGGCGACGATCACGTTCTCGACGTTGTCGATCGTGTTCGGCGAGCCGCCCGAAACGCTGACCGTGCCCGCATCGAGGCCGTTGTTGCCCCAGTAGATCGTGCCGTTCGGCGCGGTCACCTTGAGGTCGACGTTGTTGATGCGGTGCTGCGTGGCGGAGACGGTGCCCGCCGGATCGCGATACACGAGGGTCGCTTGGAACTCGAGCTCGCCGGCGGCCACGGTCGTCGCGTAGACGGCCGATGCGAGCGGGGCGAGCACCTGAGTTTCATCGACGACGAAGATCTTGCCCGCGGCCCCGAGGTCGTAAGCGACCTTGACGTCGCCCGTGCCCCAGCCTTGTTTGACGCGCGAGAGGTCCGCAGCGAGGCCGGCGCCTGCGAAGGCGTATTGCGTCGCGGTGTTGATCAACAGCGCCTTGGTGGTGGCCGCCGCAGGCTTCCGCGCGAAGGCGGTCGCGCCCGGCCGCACGGCGCCGAAGAGCCCGGCGTCCCACATTTGGTGGATGAGGCCGACGCAACCTGCGGTGATCGGGGTCGCGCCGCTCGTGCCGCCGAACGAAGCCGTGTACGCGGTGTCGTTCGTGCTCGTCGTCGTGAAGGTCGCGTCGTAGAAGTTCGAGATGTCCGGCTTCAGGCGGCCGTCGGCGGCCGGGCCGATGCTGGCGCCGCCCGTCCAAGTGTCGTCCGCGCGGGTGAGCGTGCCGAAGTGGCGCACGCCGCCGACGGAGATGACGTTCTTCGCCCAAGCCTGCGGCCGCGACAGTTGATCGCCGTTGTTGCTTTGGCTTTGGCAGATGACGAAGTCGAGGTCGAACGCGATGTCGTCCATCTGCTGCGAGGTCGACGTGTAAGCCGTCGTGAGCGTGCTGCCCCAACTGTTGCTCTGGAACGACGCCTCAAAGGGCGGCGAGAGCAGGTTCTGCGTGTAGGCGTAGCGGCTCGCGACGAACGCCGCATCGTTGTATTGGCCGGCGATGCCTTGGGCGTTCGGCAGCATGCCGAGGCCCAGCGGATTCGCGATGCCCTTGCCGAAGACGATGCCGTAGGTCGCGGTGCCGTGGCTGCCGCTGACGATGCTTCCGGACCAGAGGATGCCGGCGAAATCGACGTGCGTCGTGCGCGTTCCGCCGTCCATCACCTGACCGCGGACGCCCGCACCGGTGAACCCGGTCGGCGAGAGCGCGGCCAGATAGTCGGCGCCGTTGAACTGCCGGGCGATGTCCATGTCGTCTTCGGGGGCCGACCAGCGGTCGAGCCACGCCACGTCGTCGAGGCGGAGCGCCGCGAAGAGCGCGGCGCGCGGTAGCGTGAGCGTCAGGAGACGCGATTCGCGCACGACCGGCAGGAACTCGCGGGCGCCGAGCGGGGCCAAAGCCTCGACGATGCGCAGCTTGGCTTCGAGGTCGTGCGGCTTCGCCGTCACGAGGTTCCAAGGCAAGCCGTCGGCCAACGCGCCGCCCAGCAGGGCTTCGCGGTCTCCCGGGAAGAGGCGGTAGGCCGGGTGATACGGTCCGGCCCAACGGACGAAGGGCAGGGCGCGAAGCGCGGTGATCGTTTCAGCCGATGCATCGACGACGTCCGCGTGGTGCGGCAGATGGAAGAGCGGCGTCGCGCCGCGGACGGCGAGGGCCTCGCGCATGGCGGGAAGTCCGGGCGTCGCGTACTGGACGATCCACCGACGCGTCGTCGCGGACGCGGCGAGTTCGGCCGGAACGGCCGGCGTCGACACGAGAGGATCGAATTCGGCGAACTGGAGTTTCAGCGTGAAGTCGGCCGGGCGTGCTTCGAACCAAGTGACGCCGCCGTCGACCGAAGCCGACGTGTACGTCACGGCGCCGCCGGGCGTGGACTCGCGCCAGACGGCGAGCGTCGTGCGCGAACCGTCGACGCGGAGGATGCGCGCTTCATCGATGACGGCGTCGGTCTTCCGCAGGACGGAGCGGGTCGCGCCCAAGTCTTGGTCGACCGAAGCCTCGATCGTACGGCGGCCGGTCGCATCGGAGTTCGCCGTGAGGGAGTCTTGCGCAAAAGCGACGGCGGAGAAGAGGGAAAGAAGCGTCGCGATGCGACGCGGAACGGTCATGGAGTTCTGCATCTCGATGCTCCTCAAAGGACGGTGAACTGGAACGCAGCCGTCAACTTCGCGGTGACGGCGTCGACGAACACGAAGGCTTGAAAGGAAGTCCATACGCCGGGCGGCAGGGCCGGCGTCGCGAGTTGCAGCACCGAGATCCCGTTCGGTCCGGTGTTGGCGAGCGCATTGAAGAAGCCGGGCTGCGTGCCGTCGAGCACGATCGCGACGTCGGCGATGCTGCCGGGGCCGAGGAGGCCGAGATCGAGAGTCCCGAAGGGCGGAGCCGGAAGGTTTCCGACGTTGAGCGGACCAACGAGCAGCGCGTAGGGGCGGTTCGGCGGACCGGTGACTTCGAAAATGAGCGGCGCGCCGCCCGCGGCCGACGCGAAGAACGGGCCGCCGACGCCGGGGCCTGCTCCCAATCCCAAAGTGTTCAAGCCGTTGTTGACGTCAAGCGCCGCATTCGAGGCGTTCGCTTGTCCGGAGGCGACCGTATCGACCCGCACGGAGTCGATCTGCAACCCGTCCGTCGGCGCCATGAAGTTGTCGCGCTGTTGAAAGCGGATCTGGAAGTCGGAGCCGAGCGTCAAGCCGTTCGACGCGGCCGCGGCGTTGAGATCGACGACGATTTCGACCCACGTGCCGGTGAGCGTCTGATGGTCGACGACCTTGACGAACGACCCGGCGGGCGCGGAAGCAAGGAAGAGCCCGTCTTCGATATGGGCTTCATCCGCAGTTTCGCGAGCCCAGTACTTAAGTATGTACGTCGCGCTGCCGGAGAGATCGATCGACAACGTGAGTGCGTTGGTCGAGAAGATGTTGTTGGTCGTGACGTCGAACTGCGCCGCCAAGCCGCCCGCGGGCGACAGGACGGACGGCGCGACCAGCATGATGCGGCCGACGGGATCGGTCGTCGTGATGGTCCAGCCTGCGGCAGGGAAACCGGGGGCGTCCAATTGATCTACGAACGGAACGGCGACGCCTTGCCCTAGGCAGGCGACGGCCGTCGCAGCGACCATTAAGGCCGCGCGGGGAGACAACGACATGGGCAGACACTCCGTGGGACGGCCGATGGGGTCGGCGTGTACCGAGGAGACATCATAATCCGGAGATGTGCCGGCTCGGGCGTCGATTTTTGCGCGGACAGGCGGCGGCAAAGGTTCCCCCGTCGGAGGGTTTCGGCGCCGAGTCGCGGTCGCGGCGAGCCGGCGGGGCGCTATCGTCCGCGCCGCATGGCCGTCAATCGCGCGCAGATCGTCGACGACAACGTCATCCGTTTCCTCCGGACTTGGGAGGGCCGCAACGATCGCGACGGCGATCAGGACGCCCCGGTTTGGCCGGGATGCAGGCTTTCCGGCCGCGAATTGGTCGAACTGATCGAGTGCCAGTTCCAGTCCCGGCAGCTGGATTTCGAAGCACGCCGGCTCAAAGCCCGGAACACGGGTTTTTACACCATCGGCTCGACCGGCCACGAGGGCAACGCGGCGGTGGCCGCGGCGACGCGGCCCGACGATCCGGCCTTCCTCCACTACCGGAGCGGGGCGTTCTTCTGCCGTCGCGCACGGCAAGTCCCGGGTTCGACGCCGCTCTTGGACGTCATTCTCGGCATGGTGGCATCGGCGGACGACCCGATCTCCGGCGGCCGTCACAAGGTTTTCGGCTCGAAGCCGCTCTGGATCCCGCCCCAAACCTCGACGATCGCCTCCCACCTTCCGAAGGCGGTCGGGGCGGCGGTCGCGATCGACCGGGCGACCGAGCTCGGGATCAAGGCCGATTGTCCGTCGGACGCCATCGTCGTCTGCAGCTTCGGCGACGCGAGCGCCAACCACAACACGGCGACCGGCGCCGTCAATTTCGCGCTTTGGGCGCAAGCGAAGGGCTGGAAGGTCCCGATCCTCTTCGTCTGCGAGGACAACGGGATCGGCATCAGCGTGCAGACGCCGCCCGGATGGATCGAGACTACGTACGGGAACCGCCCGGGGCTCGCCTATGTCCGCGGGGACGGCTTGGACGTAGTGGACGCCTACGAAGCCGCGACGGAGGCCGCCGACTGGTGCCGCGCGCATCGAACGCCGACCTTCCTGCACCTACGCACGGTCCGCCTGCTCGGGCACGCCGGTTCGGACGTCGAAACGGAGTACCGCACCAAGGAGGAGATCGAGGCCGTCGAAGCGCAGGATCCGCTCTATGTGAGCTGCCGGCGCGTGCTCGAAGCCGGACTTTGCACCAAGGAAGACCTTCTCGCCTTGTACGAGGAGATCCGCGCCCGTTGCTTCGCGGCCGGAACCGAGGCCGAGAGTCGTCCGAAGCTCGAAACCTCGGAAGCGGTGCGGGCGGCACTCGCTCCCTACACTCCGCACGCGGTGCGGGAGGAGGCGGCGCGACCGGCCGATCCGGCGCGACGCATCGCCGCGTTCGGCGGCGAAGACCGCCTTCCCGAGAAGCAGAAGCCCCGCCACATGGCGGTGCTCATCAACCAAGCGTTGCACGATCTTTTCGCTAAGGATCCGTCGCTCCTCCTCTTCGGCGAGGACGTCGCCAAAAAGGGCGGCGTCTACCACGTGACCGACGGCCTATGGGAGACGTTCGGCGAAGGCCGGGTGTTCGACACCCTGCTCGATGAGACGTCGATCTTGGGACTCGCGATCGGCGCCGCGCACGTCGGCTTCCTGCCGTGCCCCGAGATCCAATACCTCGCGTATTTCCACAACGCCGAGGACCAAATCCGCGGCGAAGCCTGCTCGCTTCAGTACTTCTCTTCGGGCAAGTTTCGGAACCCGTGCGTCGTCCGCATCGCCGGTTGGGGCTACCAAAAGGGGTTCGGCGGGCACTTCCACAACGACAACTCCATCGCGGTCTTGCGCGACGTCCCGGGCATCGTCCTCTGTAGCCCGGCGCGCGGCGACGACGCGGTCGGCATGCTTCGGACGGCGGTCGCTTTGGCGCGGGTCGACGGGCGGGTCGTGCTCTTCTTGGAGCCGATCGCGCTCTATATGACCAAGGACCTCTACGCCGACAAAGACGACCGGTGGTCCTCGGCGTACCCCGCGCCGGGCACGTCCGTCCCGCTCGGAGAGGCGCGGGTCTATGATTGCGAAGGCAAGCCCGACCTCGTGATCGTCTCGTGGGCGAACGGTCTCTATCTGTCGCTCCGGGCGGCCAAGACGATGGCGGAGCGGCACGGCCTCCGCGTCCGCGTCATCGACCTCCGTTGGCTGCAACCGTGGGACGAGGCGACGGTCGAAAAGCACGCCCGGGAGGTCGGCCGCGTTCTCGTGGTCGACGAGGGCCGCCGCACGGGAGGGCTTTCCGAAGCCGTCTTGGCGTCGCTCGCCGAGCGCTGCTCCGATCGTCCGCCGGTGCTCGCACGCTACACCGGCGACGACGTCTACATCCCGCTCGGGACCGCGTGGACGCACGTCATCCCGAGCGAAGAGGGCATCGTCGCGTCGGCGCTCCGCTTGGCGGGCCGCGGCGAAGGCGTGCGTTAGGTTCCGGCCGTCATGCCGAAACGCGTCGTCCTCGTGTGCCCGGGTCGCGGCACTTACACGAAATCCGAACTCGGGTTCTTCGCTAAGCCGATGCCGGATCCGGTCCGCGTGGCGACGGACGGTTGGCTCGCCCACGCCGATCACGTGCGCGGACAGCGGGGCGACGCTTCGCTTCGCGAACTCGACGCGCTGCCGCAATTCGGCTCGAAACACATGATCGGCGAGAACGCCGGCGCGATGATCTACGTTTGCACGGCGGTCGACGCGGCCCGGATCGATCCCGCCAAGGCCGAGGTCGTCGCCGTCTGCGGCAACTCGATGGGTTGGTACTCCGCTTTGCACGTCGGCGGAGTGTTCGGCTTTGAAGACGGTTTCACGGTCGGCGACGGCATGGGCGCCATGCAAAAGCACGGCGTGATCGGCGGCCAGCTCATCCATCCGACGGTGGACGACGCGTGGCGGCAGGATCCCGCGCGCTTGGCGGAGGTCGAATCCGCGATCGCCGCCGCTCGCCAAGCGGGGCATCAGGCCTACTGGTCGATCAAGCTGGGCGGTTTCGCCGTCCTCTGCGGCGACGCCGAGGGCGTGAAGTTCCTTCTCGGACGGCTCACGAAAACCAAACTGGGAGAACGCGAGTACCCCTTCCAGTTGCTGGGGCATTCGGCGTTCCACTCGCCGCTCTTGGAGTCGGTTTCGACGCGGGCCGCCGAGGCTTTCGCGTCTTTGCCTTGGTCACGACCCCGGTCGACTCTGATCGACGGTCGCGGGCATCAGTGGCGGCCCCTTTCGGCCGATCCGCAGGCGATCTTCGACTACACCGTCCGGGCGCAGATCCTCGAAACCTTCGACTTCACGGCGTCCGTTCGCGTCGCCCTCCGCGAATTCGCCCCGGACCATCTGGTGCTGCTCGGGCCCGGGGACACCCTCGGGGGTGCGATCGCCCACGTCCTGATCGGGGAAAAGTGGCAGGGGATGGCGTCCAAGGCGGACTTCGTCGCCCGCCAGAAGACGGATCCGTTCCTGATCACGATGTCGCGGCCGGAGCAGGCGGCGCTGGTTTCCTAAGCCTTTTCGGCCTCGGTCCGAGAAAATCGGCCCACCGGACGGCGGTCTTGGACTACACTCCCGCCCCCTGACCGGCTCACGGCCGCACGGAGGACGCGTAAAGAATCGCGCCCGTCCGGCCGATCCGGAACTTAAGGGCCACCATGCAGACGCGCCAAAACAGCTCCCGACCAGAAGTTCTCCGCGCCGGCGCCGATGACGACCCGCGTGCGGCCCTCGTAGAAGCCCTAAAACGGCTCTGGAACGCGGTCAAAGAGCGGATTTTCGGCGAAACCCCGGTTCCGACGCCCGTTCCCGTCCGAGTGCACCGAAAGCGCTGACCCGCTCGTTCCCGGAGGCGGCGTTCGCCTTAATTCCGCCCCGTGCCGCCTTCCGCCGGTCTCTCCCGACTTGCGGTCTTCGCCGGCCGGCCCGAATCGGGTAACGATTGCTCAAGATTCGGTTGCCTTTTGCGTCGAAGAAGGTGTACAGTCCCGCCAGCCACCCGACGCTCCCTGCCCGTACACGCTCCCCATGCGTGGCCGTGCTTCGCGCCCAAAGCGGGCGCGGTGAGAAAGGCCAGATCAGATGCGTCCTAAGTTCTTGAGCACGTTCGTTCTCCTGCCGGCGCTGCTTGCGCTCATGGCAGGCGACTCCTTCGGCCAATGCTGAGGCCCCGGTCGTAGACCGGCCGCCCCCGGTGGGGGTGGCGCCAAAGCGCCCGGTGGCAAGTTCGTCCGCAGCACTGAAACCCAGAAGCGATTGGAGATCGATTGGGCGATGCGTCGCCTGCCGACGTCCTCCAATGACGGCTACGGCAAAACGATTCAGCCGCTGTCCGCGCTCTTCGATCAGTCGTCCCTCCCGGTCGAAGCCCGCACTCCGCGTCCCGCGGTCGTGTGGTTCCTAAGCTCGGAACCGGATGTGAAGACCGCGAAGAAGATGTTCGACGACACGGACGTCGCCATCGCCGCCCGTTACTTCGACTGCGTCAAGATCTACGTCGAAGACATCGAGTCTCCGGCCGAGCGTGCGCGGTACGCGAAGGTCGTCCCCACGATCATTTTCATGGATGCGGGCGCCAAGGAAACGGGCCGCCTCACCGGCGCTTCGGCTCCGGGCGACATCCTCCGTCAAATGAACAAGGCGGCGAACGTCCACTTCAAGAAGAGCTTGACCGACCATGTCGCCAAGTACGGCGAGTTCTTGAAGCGCTTCGACAAGCTCGACGGCAAGCTCCAAGACGTCCAACAAGAATTGAAGGACCACGAAGAGCACGTCATCAAGCACCCCTGCGACCGCGCCAAGAACGGGATCAAGGAGTGCAACGAGGAGATCGGCACGATGCGCGTCGATCGCGACAAGCTCCTGGTCGAAGAAAAGGCCTTGCTTAAGGTCGAGCTGAAAGCCGATCCTTTCGCCAAGCCCGTCGAGAAGAAGCCCGCGGACTGAGCTCCGGTCGATCTTAGATCGACCGTCAAACGTCCGGTTCGGCTCTGCCGCGCCGGACGTTTTCGTTTTTGCCGAAACCGGCGCCCCGTTCGCTGGTTTGAAGGTGCGAGATGTCCGCAATGAAGACCCTAAGTTTCGGCCGCGTTCTTCGCGGCGTCGTGATCGCTTCGATGGTTCTGCTGGTCGCCGATATGGCCGAAGCCCAACGGGGCGGCGGCGGTCGACGCGGCGGCGCGCCGGGCGGAGCTCCTCGAAATCCGGGCGGCGGCGGCAATCGCGGCGGCGGCAATCCGAACGATCTCGGGGATCGGGACGACAACGTCACTCCCGGCGGAACAGAAGTCGGCTCGCTCGAGACGCTGCGCAAACTCGAGATCACGTGGCGCCATCTCCGCCTTGCATCTCCGAAGGCGGGCCAAGCGCCCGATCGCAATCCCTTGCAGGTCGCTTTGGATCAATCGGCGTTGCCGGCAGAAGCGCGGAATCCACGCCCGATCGTCGTGTGGCTCACCTCCGCCGAACCGGATGCCGCCTTGGAGTCGACCCTTCTCGGTTCCGACGATCTTCGTGTCGCCGCGCAGTACTTCGATTGCGTGAAAGTCTTCTTCAACGACATCGAGCCCGCCGAACTTCGCGCCAAGTACGGGAAGGCGCCGCCGGTGTTCGTCTTCTTCGACGCCGCGGCCACAGAGACGGGTCGCCTCGCGTCGCCCGCAGGCCCGAAGCCGATTCTGGCCCAGATGGTCAAGGCGGCGAACCCGCATCTAAAGCGCAGCCTCACGGACCTCGTAGCCAAGTACCTCGAATTTCTGAAGCGCTTCGACAAGACCGCCGTCAAGTTCGACGCGGCGTCCAAAGCGCTGCGGGAAGCCGAAGCCAAGGATGCGGAATCGTCGAACGACAAGACCAAGGCCGACGTCAAGAAGGCCTTTGACGCCGTGAACAAGATCAAGCTCGAGCACGAGCGGCTCGGAGACGAAGAGAAGGCGTTGCTCAAGATCGAACTCAAGGTCGACCCTTACGCGAAGCCCGCCGCTCCGAAGGACCCGGCCAAACCGTAAGTCCGGATGCCGCTCCGGCGGTCGGTCGGATATCCTCGGGGCATGCAAGGCATGTCCCGGATCGTACGCACGGCGATCGTTCTTTCGGTCGCTCTTCTCTCCCTCGGTTGCGCCGGCTCGCGCGACGCTGCGCAATCCGGATCGTCGCGTTCGATCGCGGAATCCGGGGCCGGCGCCGCGACGGACGCAATCAACGTCGACGCGATCGCGGGTCCGCTCGCATTTCTTTCCGACGACCTCTTCGAAGGCCGCGGGCCGGGCACGCGCGGCGATGTACTCACGCAGGCGTATCTCGCTTCAGAGTTCCGTGCCGCCGGGTTGAAGGGCGGGATGTCGGACGGCTCGTTCGTACAACCCGTGCCGATCGTCGGCATGACGGCATCGGTCGTCGCGCCGCTCGCCGCGCGCGGCAAAGGCGGCGACGCCACCTTCGCGGCGCCTGACGAGTTCACCGCGTTCGCTCATCGGACCGACGCCGCGCTCTCGTGGAGCGACGCCGAAATCGTGTTCGTCGGCTACGGGATCACGGCGCCCGAACAAAATTGGGACGATTTCAAAGACGTCGACGTCCGCGGCAAAGTACTGCTCGTGATGAACGACGATCCGTCCGCGGATCCGGCGATGTTCGCGGGCAAGTCCCGGCTCTACTACGGCCGTTGGACTTACAAGTTCGAGGAAGCGGCGCGGCGCGGAGCGCTCGGCGTCCTTCTGATTCACACGACGCCGTCCGCGGGCTATCCGTTCCAAGTAATCCAGTCGAACCACGGACAAGAGCGCTTCTGGCTGCCCTTCAAAGAGGAGCCGGTCATGAACATCTCGGCGTGGATCGGCGAAGAGCCGGCCAAGCGGCTTGCGGCGCTCGGCGGCCACGATCTCGACCGCCTCCGTGCCTCGGCCGAGACCCGCGAGTTCCGGCCCGTCCCCCTCGGCGTGACGACCTCGCTGCGCATGGCGAACACGGTGCGCCGGTTCGATTCCGGCAACGTCGTCGGCGTGCTCGAAGGCTCGGATCCGAAGCTTAAGAACGAGTACGTGGTCGTCAGCGCGCACTTCGACCATCTCGGCCGCGGGCCCGCGAAGAACGGCGACGACATCTACAACGGTGCGCTCGACAACGCCTCGGGCACGGCGGGCATGTTGGCGTTGATGAAGGCGCTGGTCGCGTCGCCGCGGCGTCCGAAACGCAGCGTGATCTTCGCCGCGGTCACGGCGGAGGAATCCGGGTTGCTCGGGTCGGATTGGTACGCCAAACATCCGACCGTGCCGAACGCGTCGATCGTCTGCAACGTCAACATCGACGGAGTGAACATCTGGGGACGTACCCGCGACGTCCAACTGGTCGGCCACGGCAAGAGTGATCTCACGACGACGGTCGAACGCGCGGCGGCCCGCCAAGGCCGCGTCGTCCTGCCGGATTCGGAACCGGACAAGGGACTCTTCTATCGCTCGGACCACTTCTCGTTCGCGCGGACGGGCATTCCGTCGGTCTATCTGAAAGCCGGGCGGGATTTCCTCGCCGACGCGGAGTCGCGCCGCCGCATCCAGCTTTCCTACACGGCGCTGCATTACCACCAGCCGAGCGACCATTTCGACGCACGTTGGAATCTCGAGGGTTGCGTCGAGGATCTGAAGCTCCTGTACGACGTCGTCTTCGACGTCGGCGACGCCGGAGTCCGGCCGCAATGGACCAAGGGCGACGAGTTCGAGCGCGCGCGACCGTGAGCGAGCGCGCGACATGAACCGAGCCCGAGCCCGAGCCGCGATCGCCGGAGCTTTGGCCGTCGGGCTTTGCCTGGTCGCCGCCTGGCTGCTCGGGAGCGACGATGCGGCCGACGGGGCGTATCCGCCCTCGGGCGTTCGTACGACGGAAGCCGACGTCGGGTCGGCCCGTGCGACGTCAGACTCGACACGAACTCTCGCGCCGGAAACCCCGGTCGCGGCCTCGCGCATCGCTTCCGTCCCTTTTTCCGAGGCCGGGGCGGCCAAGCACGGGTCCGTCGTGATCCTCGTTCGCTCCGTCGGAGACGATCGACCTCTCGTCGGCGCTCGGATCCGTTCTCATCCGCTTGTAGGCGAAGCAGAGCGCCCGCTACTTCAAGCCGACGCCGATGGGCGGGTCGTTTTCGACGGATTGGCGTTCGGCTTGCGCAAGTTCACGGTCAGCGCCGTCGGTTTCGCCGCGCGCTTTCCGGGCGTGTGGATCGACGGCGATCGCGTCGTCGTGCAAGTGACGACGGCGATGACCGCCGCGGAGATGTTCGTCGGTCAGGTGCTGGATGATCAAGGGTTTCCGGCCGTCGGTGCGCAATTGCGTTCGCTCGGCCCAGCGGGTGAAGGCCCGATCAGCACCGACGAACGCGGCGCCTTCTCCGTACCCGTCGCCTGGCGTCAGTCCTTGTGCGTGGAATCGCCGGGCCACTTGAGTTGGTTCGGATCCGTCCCATGGGACGACACGATCCGTCTCGTGCGAGAGCGCCGTCCGTTTCGCGGCGTGGTGCGGAAGGCCGGGATTCCGTTCGCCGGCGCCCGTTTGGTCATCCGAAGCCGCCTGCATGATGACGTCGCCGGCGCCGAGCGCGTCGAAAGCACGACCAGCGACGGCGACGGCACGTTCGATCTCGGCAGAGGGATGCCCGGCGGGCCGGTCGCCATCGAAGTCTCCGCTCCTGGATGCCGCACCGAGATCTTAGGGGAAACCCAGGCGTTGTTGATGCCCGCCGACGGCCGCTCGGATCCGGAGCGCTTGATCATCGATCTGCTCGCCGCCGATCTACGACGCGGTCGGGTGCTTGAATCCGACGGAAGTCCTGTCGGCGGCGCGCAGATTTATGGATCCTTCGCGATCGACCAGAGGGCGTATCCCTTTTCCTGCGTCACGGACGTCGACGGGCGATTCGAGTTCTTTCGACCGACCGATGCCGACTATTGGCAATGGCACGTTTATACAGCGGACGGACGGCAGCAACGCTTCCTGAACCCGCCGTTCATCGTCGACGACGCGTTGTCGCTTCGACTCGATCCGGCGTCGTTTCTGGTCGGACTCGTCACCGACGCTGCGACGGGAACTCCCGTTCCCGGCGCGCGCATCGTGTTGTTCGACGGTTGGATGCACGGTGTCGGACCGATCACGGACGCCGGAGGAGCTTGGCGCTCGCCGCGACCGCATCGGGACCAGGTGTTCGTAGTGACGGCGGACGGATATCTACCGGAGAAATTCACGGCGACGCATGAAGGTCCGCCGGGCGAAGTGCGGCATGACGTTCCGCTCATGGCCGCCGCCGTCGTCGTACTCGAAGCCCGACCGGGGCGGGCCGGCGGCGAACTCGTCGCGGAGCCGATCGACCAAGGCGATACAGCCGCCCTGAAAGACGGCGAAGGCGATGGAGCCGCTCTGAAAAACGGCGCGCTTTTCGGCTCCGAACTCGGGAGCCTCGACTCAGGGTTCGCCGTCCCGCTTCAAACCAAAACGAGCGCCGACGACACCGGGTACGCCCGACTGGCGACGCTGCGACCCGAACGCATGAGGATCGTTCTCACCGATCGAACCGGCGTCCGCACGATCCTCGCGGAGCGCGTGTTCTCATCCGGCGAGATCGTGCGTTTCTGATTCTCGATCGACGCGGGGCGCGGCGCTCAACGGCCGCCATCGGACGCCGGAACCTGCTTCTTCGAGGGTTCCTTGCGCGATTCGTTCTTGGGCGCCTTGTCCGCGTCCTTCTTCGACGCGCCGTCGGCCTTCGCACGGTCGGTGC
>SXGS01365846.1_pt1 | contig 14044 bp, 20 predicted proteins | sample 3174681 | NCBI WGS metagenome assembly SXGS01 (sample SAMN11356861, study PRJNA531348) | freshwater metagenome | isolation source: freshwater sample F1-80 | place: China: Fuxian Lake, Yuxi | collected 2017-12-25
CCCCAAAACCCCAAAACCCCAAATGAACAAAGTGAGATTAAGAAAACATTTGATATGAATATATTATTAAGGAAAAGACAAGAAAGCAGCCTATAGAAAATTAATAACTGAGATTTTATTTAAAATATAATAAATATTAATATTCTTAGAGAGATAACACCTAAGAAACAAAAGGACGTAGAATGCAGAATTCAAATTTCTCGACGAACCAAAGGAATGTCTCGCAAGACAAAGGTGGCAGGGTAAGTGTACTTTATTAAAATGACTGTTAGATCGACCTGAACAACTTTGTGCCAGACAAGTCAAAGAAAAACGATTTAAAGAGGAGACTCTACGACAGTGGCATCTCTAACATACCAATGCCGTCAGTTAAACGGCCGATTGAAGATAACATATCCTCGAGACCTTTCTCGGCCAGGATGAACTCTAATAAGTAAGACTTTAAATATATTTAGTAGTTAATATGTAATCTAATATATATACAGGATTCAGAGTCAGTCTCCAGTTAAGAAGCGCATTCAGGACCTAAACACCAACCTCATCAAGACCATGAATGAAAGCTACTAAGAGGCAGCCATGATCGAAGCTCGCAACTTGGGCGAGGGCACGGCCGAGTTCAACAGACAACAGCAGTTATAATTCTAAAGCACTGTTGGTGGAAAATTAGGTACCAGTGCAGCGAGTGGTTTCATCCCTGCACAGATTCCCAGGATGTCAGCAACCATGAAGGGCGCCGACAACCTAACCAGCAGCAACAAACAGCTCCTGATGAACAAACCTACCAAGCCAAACACCTAGATTGCGCCGCTGGACCCTGAAACCCGCCAAAGGATGAACCAAGTCCTCCAGCAGCAAGACAACACTGCTACTAAGATTCTTTAGGGACCACCCGCCATGATTTATGCGGGATTTGAGGGAGGCATGTCACTCAGCCAGAAGAACCTCGAGCAGGCGAGGACCAAGTATCTTCTGGACAAACTGACAGGCAAACTCCCACCTGAGTTGAAGGGTGGAAACGCCTAGATTCTCCCTCCATTGAACCTAAACAACAACAAAGATACACCAAAGAAAGGTACTAAGTCCAATAAGTCTTTTTCCACCAAGAGTCACGCTGGTGAAGATACCAAAGAAGTAAAGTTCGTTTTCGGAGCTGAAGAAGAAAAGCCCTAGGGCAAAAAGAGCGCCGCCCACGGTCAAAAGTGGAGCGACCTTGACAAGTACATTGAGCTTCTCCTCGATAGCAAGAGCGAGGAAGAGACTGTGTTTGTTTACCTGAATCCTAACCCTAACCAGGACCCCTATGACCTATTGGTTACCTCATACTAGGGTCGCAATGAGTAAAAGTACTACACCCTTTCAGGCAAGGGTCTCACTTTGTATGAAAACGACACTCCGATCGAATTCCTGTCATTGGGACAGTGGCTGATCGAGCGTGACTCATACAACCACATTAAAGAGCTGTCTTTTTTCAAAAAATTCAAGAGCTGGAAATTTATGCGTATGTGGAAAAAGACTATTAAGCACTAGAACAGAATGAAGGCATAAAACTCTCTCGAGGAAAAACTTTTTATGCTGCAGGATAACTTCAGTGTGCACCTTATGAAGCACCGTGCACTGATGCTGTCTATGGAGGAGCTTCGTTTCGTTGATTCTAGCAAGACAAGTGATACTAAGGATATCGTTACCTTTACTGAGGGTCAAAAAGAGCGAAGAAAGATGATAAGCGAATCTATAGTTAACTATTCCGAGAGGTCTCGTGACAACGTTTTCGAATGCATTTCCAAGGTAATGACCGAGCTTAGAACTCGCATAGTTAGTGAAATCACTCTTGATGAGGAGCGCAAGAAGAACAATCCCATCCAGAGCTCCAACACTATTGTGATGAAGAGAAAGCCATCCAATAACGTGTTTGAAAAGCTTGGGTTCCCCGAAGGAATGACTTACGGTCATCGTTCAAGTTTAAGAAAAGAATGTTCTCGGTTCCTTCGCTTTGCCTATTTAGTAGACTTCCTCTCACTGGAATCCTTGGCAAACATTTATTTAGGATCGGTAAAGGACCTGATCGAGAGATTGCAAGTTCTTGATGAATAGTGCGACATGAATTAAGTAATGACAATGGACTTTGATGAGGCTCTGAGGCAGGCTGCACCCCCTCAGCGAGGTAGTGAGCCTCTTTTCACTGTCAACCTGACCCTTAATGATAAGTAGACTATCCCCAGCAATGAAGTCAAAAAAGTAGTCTGTGAGGACTTTATTTTACCACCCAGAGGTCAATCCAAAGAGCAAGATTTTGACCTTCTTTGTCATCTAGAGTTGGAACCCGAAAAGACGAAGGGAGATGAAGAAGAACCAGCCGGAGAAGGTGGTGCAGCCGCCACCCCAGCTGAAATAAAATATAAGTCAGTTGTTCCCAACATCCAGCAATACTGGCTATAGATGACACCCGGATCTAAAGACTATTCGAACAGTGTTATCTTCTGCTTCAATGAGGGCCTCGAGTGCATCCAGAACTTTAAGAGATGGAGCAAGCATGCCGATTTGCAACCATATGCTGATGCCCTCGAAGAGTGGGATGATATCGTCGGAGATTCTTGGGAAGAACACGACGAGGAGCATCTCAATCCCTTCTCATGGATTTAAGAGAACAAGCTGTACATCGATCATAAAGACATTGTCCGTGACATCATTGAGAGCGCATTCGATAAGGTCAAATAATTCCTTACTCGCTTCCAGCCCTTGCTTGAGATCTATTGGAGAAACAAGCAAGCCGATCTTTCCTTGTTGGTCAATGAAAGACTCAAGAACCCCGCTGAGTCCCTTGCCTATACCATCAAGCTCTTCAAATACTACCACACCTTTTTCAATTCGAACTTGCCGTCGATGACAGACATTGGTCTTCTGTAGATCGATTCGAAGGGGTGTCGGTCGACCTTGCTTCCCACCCCCAAGGACTTTATCAGCCAGATTGAGACGTTGCTGCCGAAGGTGATCCGCGAGAGGACTGACGTGAAGAAGAAGTGGCTGCGACAGTGCATCTCGAACCTGTCGAAGAAGGTCGAGAATGTGGACGAGTTCGTGGAGCAGACCGGCCACCTCAACTACGTCAACGTGCACTTCCAGAACGTCCGCGACATGGTCGACCTGTACGGCCAGATCTACAACACGCTCGCCGAGTTCCAGCTCAAGGTCAAGAAGGAGGACAAGGACAACTTCAATGAGAGCGTCGTGCAGATCAGCCAGCTTGCCACTATCGTATCCACTGTCGAGTCCACACAAGAGACCAGCATGGAAGCCTAAAAGAGGACACTCAATGAGCTGATCCCACAATTGAACAATAATATTCATTCCTTACATGATGAGAGCTTGGACCCCGCCTTCCTGTCTGGTCAGTCGAACATGTTCGAGATCCTCAAGATCCTCGACGAGAAAGAAGCCAGATTTAAAATGCTTGAAAAGTTGGCCACAAAGTACAATCAGTACCAGGAGGTGTTGCAGACCAACCCGACCGTCTTTGAAGAGCTTGACACTTTGAGAGAGGATCTCTCACTTCGCTGTGTCATGTGGCGCTCCCTCAAGGAATGGGAAGAGCTTCAAGAGATATGGATCAAGACTCAGTTCAACAACATCCAGGCAAAAGAAATCTCTTAGAAGGCCGACTACTATGCCAAGATCTGCCTCAGACTTGAAAAGAACCTTGAGGACAACCCCATCCAAAGAAAGCTTAAAGAACTCGTTGAGACTTTCAAGGGTGCCATGCCTATTGTGACTGCGCTCCGTAATGAAGCTCTTCAGGAGCACCACTGGAAGGAGATTAAGGACTTGATAAATAGCGACTTCGATATCACCAACCCTGAGTTCACTCTCTAATCTCTTATCGACTTGAATGCAGTGCAGTTCTAAGAAGATATTACTGCTATTTCCACTCAGGCTTCTCAAGAGCAGTCATTGCGCAACATGCTTCAGGTGTTAGACGAGACCTGGAATAAAGTCGAATTCACTGTTGTAACTCACCCTCAAGGTGATGCCCTCATTATCAGTGATGTCGATGTCCTCTATCAAATTCTCGACGAAGGTCTTGCCACCATTAACATGGTCCTAGGTAGCAGATATGTGAAGCCATTGAGAACCAAGGCTGAGAAATGGAAAAAGGACTTGATGATTCTTTCATCCATTGTTGAAGAGTGGGTGTTGTGCCAGAAACAGTGGATGTACTTGGTCAACATTTTCACAGCTGCTGATATCAAAAAGCAGTTGCCTGCTGAGGCTCATCAGTTCGATCAGGTCGACAAGTTCTTCAAGGTAATCATGGCTAAAATTGGCAAGCTTCCCAATGTTATAAGATACTACAGGACCAATGGTCAGGTGTTAGACTAGTTGAAGAACAACAATGACATCCTGGACAGCATCCAGAAGAAGCTTGAGGACTATCTGGAGAAAAAGCGTTCTTCATTCCCCCGATTTTATTTCTTGTCCAATGATGAGCTCCTGGAAATCCTCGCACACTCCTAGGAGTTGGATATTGTGCAGTTACACTTGAAGACTTGCTTCGATAACTTGGTCAAGCTTGAGATTGTACAGGAAGTCGATATCGTCGCAATGTTCTCAAACGAGGGCGAGAGAATTCCTTTCTCCAAGCCTCAGAAAGCTAGAGGGCAGGTTGAAACATGGCTCGACAGCATCCAAAATGCCATGAGAGAAACTCTTTTCAAGCTGATGAAGTCCGGTCTCAACGACTACACCACTACCGACAGAAAGCAGTGGGTACTCACTCACTTCGGTCAAATTGTTGCCACCATTGCGCAGATCCAGTGGTCTTCTTCTTCAGAGTTCTATATCAATGAGATGAGCAATAATCCTTTCTCTTTACAAGAGTGGTACGACATGAATGAGACCCAACTCGGTCAGCTGACTGAGTTGGTGAGAGGCAAACTAACCTCTCTGCAAAGAAAGATTATTGTGGCCCTGGTTACCACCGACGTGCACGCTCGTGACATCATTGAAGACTTGCTCAAGTCAAACGTGCAATCCATCTATGACTTCACTTGGCAACAACAACTTAGATACTACTGGGACGAAGAAATCGATAACTGCCTCGTCAAGCAGGTCAGTGCAACCCTCAAGTATGGCTATGAGTACATGGGTGCAACCTCTCGCCTAGTTATCACTCCCCTGACCGATCGTTGCTGGATCACAATTACAGGTGCTCTCCACATTAAGCTTGGTGCGAACCCCGCTGGACCGGCCGGTACCGGTAAAACTGAGTCGACAAAGGATCTCGCGAAGGCCATCGGTATCCTTTGTATTGTGTTCAATTGCTCGGATCAGGTTGACTACTAGATGATGGGCAGACTGTTCAGTGGTCTCTGCCAGCAAGGAGCTTGGACTTGCCTCGACGAGTTCAACAGAATTGATATCGAAGTGCTGTCAGTTATCGCTCAGCAGATGCTGGTTATCAGAGAAGCTCTTCTCAGAGGAGATCAATAATTCATGTTCGAAGGCCAGGAGATTCCTCTCCTTCCCTCAATCGGAGTGCATATCACCATGAACCCCGGTTACGCTGGCAGAACTGAGCTCCCCGATAACCTCAAGGTGCTCTTCAGACCTGTCGCTATGATGATCCCCTCATATGGTCTCATTGCCGAGATCATGTTGTTCGCTGAAGGTTTCGGTAATACAAAGACTCTCTCAAAGAAGATGGTCATGCTCTACAAACTGTCATCAGAGCAGCTTTCTCAGCAGGATCATTATGACTTTGGTATGCGCGCTGTGAAGTCAGTGCTTGTGATGGCTGGTACCCTGAAGAGAGCTAACCCGAGTCTCAACGAGGATGCAGTGTTTATTCGTGCCATGCGTGACTCGAACGTGCCAAAGTTCTTAAAGGACGATCTGCCTCTATTCGCAGCCATTATTTAGGATCTGTTCCCCACGGTGGAAATCACGGACCCCGACTACGGTGAGTTGCTGACTCAGATCGAGGACTCAATTGATTTCTTCAAGTGGCAGAGGCTTCAGAGATTTATCCTAAAGACAATTCAGTTATTTGAGACTTTCAACGTACGTTTCGGTGTCATGCTCGTGGGTCCCACTGGTGCAGGCAAGACCACTTGCTACAAGGTACTCGAGCACACTATGACCGCACTTAAATTGAAGGGTTCCAAGGATGACCGCTTCCAAATCGTCAAAAAGACCATTTTTAATCCCAAGGCTATTACAATGGGAGAACTGTACGGTGAGGTCAACGAAATCTCACAGGAGTGGCACGACGGTCTTGCTTCTAAGATGATGCGTCAAGCCGCTAACGAGAGTGGCGATGATAAGTCATGGATCGTATTCGATGGCCCTGTTGATGCACTTTGGATCGAAAACATGAACACTGTGCTGGACGACAACATGACCCTGTGTCTGGCCAACGGTCAGCGAATCAAGCTGAGACACCAGATGAGAATCCTTTTCGAGGTCCAAGATCTCTCAGTCGCCTCGCCTGCCACAGTGTCTCGCTGCGGTATGGTCTACTTGACATATGAAGAGCTTGGCTGGAGGCCTTTCGTGAAGACGTGGTTGTGGACATTCTTCAGCGATGAAATCCTCTCTGATAACTTGAGAGAGTTCATATACTCTAACTTCGATGCTACTATCGATATCGGTCTGGAGAAGATCAGAGATTCACTGTTTGAGCCAGTTAAGACCGCAGATATTCAGTAGGTTGTCTCGATCTGTAACTATCTAGAGGTGATGCTTGACCCAGCTTTTGGTTTCAAGGGAACTGATGATGAGAAGAAGAAGCTATTCATTAGTGCTTTTGCTTGGAGCTACATTTGGGGCATGGGTGCTTCACTTGATGATGCTGGAAAAGAACGCTTTGATGACATTATTCGTGATCAATTCAAGGGTGCTTAGATCCCTTAGGGTGGTCTCTCTTATGACTACTTCTATGACATGAAAAAGGATAAGGCTTTTAAGCCTTGGTCATTGAAGGTGCCCGCTTTCATCTATGATAAGGATGTGCCATACTTCGAGTTACTCGTTCCTACCAATGATTCAGTGCGCCACAGCTACTGTCTTGAGATGCTCCTTTAAAGAGAAAAACCATCTTTCTACACTGGTCTTTCAGGAGTCGGCAAATCTGTCATCATTCAGAATAGCTTGCAGAAGTTCCAGCAGGAAAAAGACATTGTTCCCATTTTCATTAACTTCTCAGCTCAGACCAGTTCAATTCGTACTCAACAAGCAATTGAGGACAAGCTAGAGAAGAAGAAGCGTACTTTGTTCGGTGCTCAACCAGGCAAGAAGATCGCTATCTTTGTTGACGATATTAACATGCCTGCTACTGAGACATACGGTGCACAGCCACCTATTGAGCTTCTCAGACTCTTCATTGACATGAAGGGACTCTATGACAGAGACGAGTGGCAATGGAAGGATGTTGAAGACACCACATTGGTTGCCGCAGCAGCGCCCCCAGGTGGTGGTCGCAGCCCTATCACTCTGAGATTTACTCGCCACTTCAATATGTTTTGCGTGCCAAATGCTGATAAGGCAACTTTGACCAAAATCTTCAGCTCTATCTTGCAAGGCTTCTTGAAGGCTGGTTTCTAGGACACCGTGCAGAAACTTGACGGAGCCCTTGTAGACGCAACTATAGAAATCTATATAAGAATTTCGGAGGACTTGAGACCGACCCCCGCTAAATTCCATTACCTGTTCAATTTGCGTGACGTGTCTAAGGTGTTCCAGGGCATCCTCATGACAAAGCCCATCTCTATTCAGAACCCAGAGACCATGGCTAAGCTCTGGGTAAACGAGTCCCAGCGTGTGTTCTATGATCGTCTTATCAACAACGAAGACAAGCTCTGGTTCACAAAGTTGATCATTGAGCTTCTAAATAGATGTTTCCGCATCAACATTGAGCACGACACCATCTTTGTCAAGGATAAGATCATGTTCGGTGACTTGCTCAAGCTTGACGCACCCATCAAGCTCTATGAAGAAATCAAGGACAAGAACAAGCTATTTAAGGTGCTTAATGGCATGCTTGACGACTACAATATGTCAAATAGCAACAAGATGAACCTTGTGTTCTTCGAGGACGCAATTGAACACATCCTTAGAATTTCCAGAAGTCTAAAACAGCCACGCGGAAATATCATGCTTATCGGAGTCGGTGGTTCCGGTAAATAATCCCTCACAAAGCTTGCTTCTCATATGAGAGAAATTCAGTTCAAGCAGATTGAAATCACTAAGAACTTTGGACCTTCCCAGTTCAAGGATTTCATGAAGGAACTCATGTTCACCACTGGTATCGATGGAAAACCAATTTGTTTCCTAATGACTGACACTTAGATCATTTCTGAGACATTCATTGAAGATATCAACAACCTCCTTAACACTGGTGAAATTCCTAACTTGTGGCTTCCCGAAGATAAAGACAAGATCATTAATGGTGTGCGCCCAGTCGTTGTTGAGATGAAAAAAGTCGATACTATAGAGACTATCAACCAGACTTTCATCAACAGAATAAGAGACAACCTTCATATCTGTCTGTGTATGTCACCCGTCGGTGACAATCTTAGAGTTCGCTGCAGAATGTTCCCCTCTCTTGTAAACTGCTGCACACTCGACTGGTTCTCGAGATGGCCCGAAGAGGCACTTCTTTATGTGTCCTCCGAATTCCTCAAGGAACTTGAACTGCCCAGTGATGAGGTGAGACAGGCTCTCTCCGAAATGTGCATGAGAATTCACACTAGTGTCGAGGACACATCTGATAGATTCTTCGGTGAACTAAGAAGACGTGTTTACACCACACCAAAGAGCTACCTTGACTTGATCAATTTGTATCTGAACACCTTGGATGTGAAGCGTGGTGAGTACAATGTAAATCGTACAAGACTCTCAATCGGTTTGAAGAAGCTTAATGACACTAACAAGAGTATCGCCGAGTTGAAGATTAAGCTTACCGAACTTCTTCCACAAATCGCCCAAAAGAATGAGGAGCTCAAGGTAGCCCTCGTGAAAGTCAATGCTGATAAGGCTGTGGCAAATGAGAAGGAACGCGTGGTCTCTGGAGAGGCAGAGGTCGTAAACAAGAAGGCATCAGAGGCTAAAGCTATTTCAGACGATGCTGAGGCTGATCTTGCTGCTGCCAAGCCCGAACTTGAGGCTGCCGAATCTGCACTTAAGGCTCTCGATAAGGCATCTATTGTCGAAATCAAATCATTCGCTAAGCCATCTGAAAACGTCGTCATGGTTATGGAGGCTTGTATGATTCTTATTAGTGAAAAGACCGACTGGAACTCGGTGAAATCTGTGCTCGGTAACCCAGGTGAGTTCATGCAGCGTCTAATGACTTATGATGTCTCAAAGACTTCTGAAAAAATCCTTGAGAAGGTGCGTAAACAATACCTCGCACGTCCTGAATTCGATCCCAAGATCATTGAAAAGGCCTCAGTGGCAGCTAAGGTTATCTGTATTTGGTGCGCTGCTGTGTCCAAATTTTAGATTGTGATCAAGAAAGTCGAGCCCAAGAAGAAGAAGTACGAAGAAGTTCAGTCCATTCTTGCAACAGCTCAAGCTGAACTAGCCCAGAAGATGGCTGAAGTAAACAAAGTTAAGGATGCAGTCGCTAAGCTCGAAGCCGAGTGCCTTGCAATGTAAAACGAGAAAGAAAGACTAGAGTTCGAGCAAGATCGCTGCAACAAGAGAATGGGGAGAGCTGAAAAGCTTGTCGTATTGCTTGCCGATGAAGGAGTCCGTTGGAAGGAAACCGTCGAGAACTTAGGAGTTGAAATTGAGCAACTCGTTGGTAATGTGTTCTTGTCTTGCGCTTGCATCTCTTACACTGGTGCTTTCACTGGTGTTTACAGAATAGGGATGGTCAGCAAGTGGGTTGAACAGTGTCTCGAGAAAAACATCCCCACCAGTCAGGAGTTCTCTTTGATTAAAATTATGGGAGACCCAGTCATTATTAGAGGCTGGAATATTGCCTCACTTCCAACTGATCAAGTCTCAATCGAAAATGGTATCTTGGCCACCAAGGCTCAGAGATGGGCTCTATGTATTGATCCACAGCAGCAAGCAAACAGATGGATCAAAAACATGGAGAAGTCTAACAACTTGTTACTGATGAAGTTCGGTATCAACAACTTCCTTCGTGAGATTTCCGGTGGTGTGCGTAACGGTCGCCCTGTCCTTATTGAAGATATTGAGGAGTACATAGACCCCGCAATCGATCCAATTCTGCTGAAGCAGGCTTTCAAGACCGAGGGAGGCCTCAAGCAGATGAGACTTGGTGATTCAAATGTCGACTACGACGACAACTTCAGGTTCTTCATGACAACTAAGATGCCCAACCCACACTACCTGCCCGAGGTTTGCATCAAGGTCACCCTGATCAACTTCACTGTGACTTTCCAGGGTCTCGAGGAGCAGCTCTTAGGAGATGTGGTTATCCAAGAGAAGCCAGAGATCGAGCAAAAGAGAGACGAGATTATCGTGTCCATGGACCAGGATCAGCGCACCCTCAAGAATATTGAAAAAACCATCCTTAAGCTGCTCTCTGAGTCCACCGAGGAGCAAATTCTCGACGAAGATACACTCATCATAGTGCTTGAGAACTCTAAGAAGACTTCAAAAGAAATCAATGAGCGTATTGCTGCCGCTTTAATTGTCGAGCAAGAGATCAATGACACTCGTAATCAGTACCGCTCTGTTGCCATTCGCGGCTCCATCCTGTACTTCGTCATCGCCGATCTTGCCGGAATCGATCCCATGTATCAGTACTCTCTAGGCTACATCAAGCGTCTCTTTAACACAGCTATTGAGAAAAGCAAAAAGTCGAATGTGCTCGAATAAAGACTCGGTATTCTCATCGATAACATCACTAGGATGATTTACACAAATGTCTCAAGAGGTCTTTTTGAAGCTCATAAAATTATCTTCTCGTTCCTTATCATCACCAGTATCAATAGGAATAGCAGGAAAGTCAAGGAAATACACTGGAATCTTTTGCTTAGAGGAGCTGGACCAATTACACCAGAAGAACTCAAGGCAAGGCCTGAATGCCCCGACAACAAGGTCATCACTTCAAATGCCTGGGATCTTGTCTACTACAGCGATCTCAATGACTCTGAGGTTTATGGCGGAATTACAAAGTCAATTGCACAGAACTGGTAAGCTTGGGAATAATGGGCTACTTGTCCCGATCCTTAGACAACTCCACTTCCTCTCGAATGGAATGAAAAGCTGAATAACTTCGAAAAGCTTATCATTCTCAAGGTATTCCGCCCAGAAAAACTTCTGTTCGCGTTCCAGAACTATGTGATTGATGCGATGGGCAAGTTTTTTGTTGAAAGTCCCTCATCTACTATGGACGTTATTTACTAAGATACCGATGTCAAGACTCCTCTCATTTTCGTGCTGAGCGCTGGCGCCGATCCCACTTCATCTCTGATTAAGTTCGCCAAGGAGAGAAATTATGCTGAAAAGCTCATGGTCATCTCTCTTGGTCAGGGTCAAGGACCAAAGGCTGATGCACTTATCAAGGCTTCCAAGAAGAATGGTGACTGGGTCATGCTGCAGAACTGTCACTTGGCCAAATCTTGGATGAATTCACTTGAAACTATTGTAATTAACTTCTCTGCTGAAGAGAAAGAAATTCACCCCGATTTCCGTCTGTATCTTACTTCTATGCCCGCGGACTACTTCCCAGTATCGGTTCTCCAGAACGGAGTGAAACTTACCACTGAGCCTCCAAGAGGTCTAAGAGCAAACCTGAAGCGCACTTATCAGAACTTTACCAACCCAGATGTCTTCCTAAATGATAGCAAGAAGCCAGATGCATGGAAAAAGTTGGTATTTGGTCTGTCATTCTTCCATGCTATCCTACAGGAGAGAAGGAAGTTTGGTCCACTCGGCTGGAACATCCGCTACGACTTTAACGATTCAGATCTAGAGACAACATTGACCATGCTCAGAATCTTCTTGGATGAATAGGACGAGATTCCTTGGGATGCTATGCTCTACGTCACCGGACAGATTAACTACGGTGGCCGTGTCACAGACGACTGGGATCGCCGCTGTCTCATCACTCTCCTTAAGAAGTACTCGAACCCTGAGATTCTTGAAGACTCTTACAGATTCTCTGAGTCAGGTATCTATTATGCGCCTACCAATGGTCTAATCGATATTTACATGAACTATATCGATGAGTTGCCTCTAGTGGAGAACCCTGAGGTCTTCGGGTTGCATGAAAATGCCAACATTACCTTCTAGAATCAGGAGTCTCAAATAATTATTGACACCATTCTCAGCATTTAGCCCAGAATAGGAGGAAGCTCAGGTGGAAAGACTCCTGACGAGATCGTCCTGGAGCGCACTAAGTTCTTAAAGAAGAACTTACCACCTCTCATTGACAAAAATGAGGGCAAGAAGGATATGTTCAAGTAAGACAAGCAGGGTCTTATTCCATCACTTTCGACTGTACTGCTGCAGGAAGTCATTCGTTTCAACAAACTTTTGACTGTTATGAGGAACACTCTTGTCCTTTTGAAGAAAGCCATTAATGGTTTCATCGTCATGAGTGAGGAACTTGATGCCATGTACAGCAGCTTCACCAATGGTCGTGTCCCCAAAAATTGGGAAAAATGCGCTTATCCTTCTCTTAAGCCTTTATCTTCTTGGTATTCAGATCTCATTTTGAGAGTCGAATTTATGAACAATTGGCTAGTTAATGGTCAGCCGACTGCCTTCTGGATGTCTGGTTTCTTCTTCCCTCAAGGTTTCATGACTGGTTGCTTGCAGACCCACGCAAGAAACTACAAAATTGCTATTGACAAACTTTCCTTCTCGTTCCAGATAATGCCTGAGGAGGAACCATCTGAGATCGAGGAGTCTCCCGAGGACGGAGTCTACATCTACGGTCTCTATATGGACGGTGCCAGGTGGGATCGTGACAACATGATCGTCACAGACCAAAACCCCAGTGAGATGTACTCTCGCATGCCTCTAATCTGGTTCAAGCCCATCGAGGACTACAAGCCCGATCCCGAGGAGTACAGTTGCCCCGTCTACAAGACCTCTGTGAGAGCGGGTATGCTCAGCACAACTGGCCAGTCGACCAACTTCATCATCACGGTCGAGATGCCTACCAAGGAACTCCCGCGCGTTTGGATCCTTAAGGCCGCTGCCCTGCTCTGCCAGCTCAATGAGTGAGCGGGTTATTTGAAACGAACGTCATTTATAATAGTCTCGTTTCAAATCTTTTATAGTTTTTGTGAGCGCCTTTGGTGAAATGGTCGAGAGAGATTTTATCTTTGTCGAGGGTGCAAGCACGTTTCCAAACAGAGGTGTTTAGGCCCTGCAAGTATCTCTCACAAGATAGAACTCTCATGGCCAGAGTACCCATAGTGCCTAGCTCCTTCATATATTAACACAGCTTACCATTTAATATAACTTTCTTCATTATATAATTATAAACCATCTTAAATTTAAATTATACATACTAATTATAAAGCTCACTTATTATCAACGTGAAAGATGAAGTAGTGAGACTCAGTTAGCTTTAACTTCTTGATGATTGGCGCCCATTTTTCTCTATGTTCCTTCTCGTAGTAGAGACGGATGCCACAAGATCCACGTTCCTTCATGTATGCGTCAAGAAAGATGCTCATTTCAGAAAAAACGCCACTTTTTCTTGCTGAGGCAGCCACATGGACTGACTGCAGCCAAAAGAAAAGGCCATTGCGCCAGTCACTCCACTCGTAAGTGAAAAGCATGAAACCCAGAGGTTATTTAGACTCCTGGTCGAAAGCGTACACAAAAAATCCATAGTTGATATCCTTCAAAATGTATTCCGAAGCAAAAGAAAAGTTTTCAGGAGTTGCGCCCAGCAATGCAGCATTCTCTGCAACCAATATCTATATGTCCTTGGAGTCTTCAATGGTAGCAATCTTGATCTTTATATTGCTCTGTGCACTTTATCCCTCCATTTGTTATTAAGATATTATTCTTTTGTGTTTGATTATGTGAACGGGGTTTTGGGGTTTTGGGG
>SXGS01285550.1_pt1 | contig 14043 bp, 12 predicted proteins | sample 3174681 | NCBI WGS metagenome assembly SXGS01 (sample SAMN11356861, study PRJNA531348) | freshwater metagenome | isolation source: freshwater sample F1-80 | place: China: Fuxian Lake, Yuxi | collected 2017-12-25
ACAGCGTCGTCGAGATGAACGGAAGGCGAAACACGTAGAACCCGATGTCGCGACCGAACTGCGGATCGTCGACGCCGAAATCGACGGCGTTGTTGAACAAGAGCCAGCGACGCCACTCAGCCGCGGCGTTCGCGCCGACACCGAGCGCAAAGATCGCCGCGACTCCTGCCCGCAACCGCCCTGCGAAATGCGCGGTAGCGGTTCGGAACCGGTGAGTGATCTCGTCTTCTGGGCCTTGGAAACGAAATGTCGGCGCAAGGCGCTCCGCAATCGTGAGGCTCGCGAAGGTTGCGGCGAAAGCGCCGAGCCCTGCGATCAGCCCCGGGATCAGCTGCGCACGCAGCTTCGTCGTCCAGATGCTGCCGCGCCCGAGCTGATCGAACCATGCGTAATCGGTAACCGTCGTCGCGATCGCTCGTAACGACATGACGAGAACGAACACCACGACCAGCGTGACGGCGAGCGCAATCCGCGGGGCACGCGACGGGCCAACCCGATCGCCGCGTGGTTGGGGCGGCGGAGCATCAGCCGTGAAGGTCATCCGTGAACCTCGACAACGGTGGTGGTCAACGAGCATCGACAACCGACATGCGCGGGTGGATGGCGGTGCCCGGTCGGGAACTCGGATCCCTTGGCCGCCGGTTCGAGCGCGTTGTCGGCACAGTCTGCGCTACAGCCTGATTCGGCGATGACCCATTGCAACATCGCGGTCGATGGTGCCGCGTCGTACACGCCACGCGCGTACACGCCGGCAAGGAGATCGCCGAGCGTCGACTCGAGCTGTTGGGTTCGGAACTCCCGCGCACGAGCGTTCAGCCGCTCAATCGCCTCGTTGGCATCTTCGGACTCGTCGATCGCCTGCGCGAATCGGGCGCGCACCGGATCGAGAACACCCGTCACGAGCTCCGCAGCCAACTCCACGGCCAGGGTGCCCGAACCAGATCCGCCGAGCGACGCCGACCCTTGCGAATACACGGTGGCGACCGCGTCGCTGAGCGCGACAATCCACGCACTGGCCTGTTCGCGCGGAGCCGGGAGCACCGCGCCCGAATCAGGACGGCCCTTGTGGCGTCGCAACGCATCGAGCACCGCATTCTGTTCGTCTTGGGCGATGCGCTTGGCTGCCCGTAACGCGCCGTCGACCGCATCGGCGACTGCCGCCGCCGCTCGACCCGAAGGCGTTGTGAGCTCCGATGCCGGAGCACCTTCGCCGTCAACGCGATCGTCGACGTCGCGCGGCTCGACCGCATTCGCCGGGTCGACCTCGGCAGCAGGCTCGGCCGACACGGTGGACGCGGTGGACGCGGTCGAATCGGTTGCGCCGGTTGCGCCGGTTGCGCCGGGCGTGCCCGTCGTGGGCGCGTCGTCGGCCGCGCGCTGCGCGCGGATGCGGGCAAAGAGGTCGTCGGGATCGGGGAGTGCCGCTTCCGTCGCATCCGCACCGAGGTCGGCGGGCTCGGGTGCGTCCGAGTCGGACTCCTCGAGATCGCCGCGATCGACCTCGTCGGCGAGTTCGGCTGCGGTGTCGTCGGCAAGCGAGCCCACTTCACCTCGCATCGCGGCGGCAATGACCTCCGGGTCGACCGGATCGGGGCGCTCGACCGCGGCGCGGCCCTCGACGTGGGCCAGCGCCTCGGTCGCGTCGACCAACGACCGTTTCACGCCGCGGTAGGCCTCGAGCAACGTCTCGCGACCGGTGCGCAGTTCGGCGATCTGCTCGGTGAGCAACGTGCGGCGGTGGCTCAGATCGGCCAGCACCTTTTCGCGCAGTTCGCGAGCGTGTTCGACCATTTCTCGCGATCGGTTGCGCGCGTCTTCGACCTGGAGTTCGGCTACCCGGCTCGCGTCGGCCCGCATCGTCGCAGCTTCGCTGTCGGCCTCGAGCCGCAACGCCTCAGCGGCGCGATCGCCGGCCGCGCGAACTTCGTGCGCGTCGCGTTCGGCCGCTTCGATGATCGCTTCCGCCGTGGCCTCGGCCTCGCGCGTCCGCACTGCGAGCACCGTTTCGGCCTCCTCGCGCATGGCCTGGGACGACTCCTGCGCCTCGGTCACCATGCGTTGCGCGTTGCTTTCGGCCTTTTCGCGGATGTCCTTGGCCGCGTCGCGGGCCGCATGGAGCAGGCGCGCCGTTTCTTCGCCGAGTTGGTCGAGCAGTTCCTCGTCGGTGAACCGGCGCGGCTCGGATGCCGCGACCTCGGCCTGCGCGAGCGCCCGCTCGAGATCGGCTGCGCGGGCCAATGACTCGGCGAGCTCGTCGGCGGCACGCCGGAGAAACGCCTTGACCTCGGCTTCGGCGATACCTCGGAACGACGACGAGAAGGTCCGCCCGGCGATGTCATCGGGGCTCAACCGGGGAGTGCTCGTGATCGCGCGTCGGCGCTCGTCGTTCATCGTGATCCTCTCGGCCCCGCTCCGCGCGCGCCCCATCGTAGGTGCGATACCGGGCCTGGGGTGCGCACGCGGTCACGAACTTGTCGAGCCGTTGTCAGGCAGCGCTACGTAGCCCTCGATCTGACGACAACGCCCGGCGACCCGTGATCACGCCGATTGCGTCGTCGTCGTGACCGCCACGTCGGGAATCGGTTCGCCACCGTGGTCGGCCAAGGCATCGAGCGCCTCATCGAGGGTCGCAACCTCGATCACGATGTCGACCGCCGCGTCGGCCCGTCGGACCTCGTCGTCGCACGACTCCTTGAAATCCTGCGCGAGCGCGTAGTCGTCGGGACTCGCGTAGGCATCGGGTTCGGCCGGAGGATGACAACGGGGAACGAGCATCAACACGGCACCTCGCCGTGCTGCGGCCTTCGCCTTGAGGTCGACCCGGCCGACGTTGCCGACGCTGCCATCGACATCGATCGTCCCGGTAACCGCCACGTCTCCCCCACCGGACAACTCTCCCGGGGTCAGTTCGTCGAGCAACGCCAAGGTCATCGCCAATCCCGCGGAGGGACCTCCGATCGTCTCGATCTCGCCGCCGAACGCGATGTCGAACGGGTACTCGTAGCGAACGTCGGCGAGCAATCCAATGACGGGGAACTCCTTGTCGCCCTTGCCTCCGTTGCTCACCGTTTCGATCGCCTCGGTCCGTGTCTCACCGTCGCGCTCGAACGTGACCTCGACCGATGCTCCGATCTCGCGCGACCGAATCGTCGTCGTGAAGACGTTGTCGGGATCGCCGGGAAGGACCGGTTTCCCGTCGATCGCCAACAACACGTCGCCGGGTTCGAGCACGTCGGCCGCGGGACGTGTGCTGACCACCGAGGTGACAACGAGCCCTTCGAGAATTTCGACCCGTTCGCCAATGCGTTCGAGTGCCAGTTTGCGCGCGGCGAACTGCGCCCGCGTCATGTCCGACTCGGACAGGGCATCGAGTTCGGCTGGCGACTCGTTCGGCTCGCTGTAATCCTTCTCCTGCGCATCGATATCCGGATCGAGCCAGGCTTGGAAGTACCGCAGCAGCGTGATCCGATCGCGCCGACGGATGTAGAGCAACATGAACGACCCGTCGCTTTCGTAGGCCGGCGCCCCATCGATCTCGACCAACGGCTGCACCGCGACGGCATCGCCCGGCGCCTCGGTGTAGTAGTCGATGCGGATCCACCGGGCCGCCCAGATTCCGACCACCGCGGTGATGAGCAGGACCCATCCCATGATCGCCGCAACCAGACGCCAACGCGACCGTCTCGGCCGAGCGTCGACACCCAACGGCACCGACCCGGGGATCGCTGACGCTGGCGTTTCGAGTGACGATCGAAGCGCGGCGCCGTTCGCATCGGTGCCCATCGGATCGTGATCGTGTTCGTCCACTCAAGTCCTCGCGGTGCTGTCCGAACGAGAGACCGTGCCGCCCACGCTCGTCGCTCGCCAGCCTGCCACGTCCACCGCCCACGTTTCGGCGCGGGTCGTTGCGGCGCGCCCGAGCTCATCGCGTGCCGGTCGACCGCCACTCCCGAACCGCCCACCGCTCCGCCCGGCCGCCTACATGGCGCGCTTGGCGCCGGCGCCAACGACCCCGGCCCGTCGCGTGAGTGCTGTGGCGAGCGCAGGGGCGCTCACCGCGGTGCTCGCCACCGTGATCGCCGTCGTCGCGGCCGTGTCGCTCGGCGGGATCTGGCTGTTGCTCGTTCGCCTCGCGGGCTGACGAGCGCAGCTCACGCGTCGCGGATCGGCGCGGATCGGCTGGGATCGGCGCGGCGATCAGCTGGCGACGGGTTCGGACAGCAACTCCGCCCGAATCACGATCCGTTGGCGGGCGCTGCCCTTCGGGTGGCACGCAAACAATGTCACGGTGTGACCGGGCGCCTGGTCCACGATCCACAGCGCGCTCGGATCCACGATGAGTTGTTCGGTCACCGCATAGATCGCCGTCGTGCCGTCGTTGACGGAAAACTCGATCCGGTCGCCGACGGCGAGGCGATCCAGGTCGAGGAACGGATGTGAATGGGTCACTCGATGCCCGCCGAACACGGCGTTGCCATATCGACCGGGCAACGGCGTGCCGGGCCAGTGGCCAGGACCGACATCGATCACGGTGAGCCAGATGCCTTCGTAGATCTCGTGATCGAGTCCGATCGCCGGGATGCGGATCCGCCCGATTGGCAACACCGCAACATCGGCGCGCGCGTCGCCCGGGACAGGTTCGGGATCGAGCAGACGAGGAGCGGCCGCGACCGTCGTCGTCGGGGCCCCCGATGTCGAAGGCGCAGCGGTCGTCGGAGCCGCCGACGTGGCCGCAGGCGCACTGGTCGTCGCGGCGGGAACGCTGGTGGGCGGCGGGGTGTCGGCCGGCGCACGTTGGGCGCCGAGCGCGCTCGAGAGGCCGGCGACCGCCAGCCCAACTGACATCAAGCCGCCGAAGGCCCGCCACCGCCCGTGTTGCATGCCTCTGTCTTCGACACGCTGCGTGGTCAGCTGAACCCCCAGCCGAGTCGGGTGCAGGGCGCGTAGCGTCGGAGCCGTGCCGCCCACCGACCCGATTGCCCGCGCCGCAACGATCGTGGGCCTGGGAGTCGGGGCGCAGCGCTGGCCCGCGGGCACGCCGGCCGACCTCGAATCGACGTTGCGCGACGACCCCGATCGGCGAGTGCGGGCTGCTGCGCTCGGGGCCCTGGTCCGCCGGGGGCGAGCGGCGGCCGCGCGTCGAGCAGTCCTGCTGGCCTTCGACGACCCCGACCCGTCCGTCCGTCACCGAGCCTGCGAACTCGCCCCCTCCACCCACCCGCACCCCACCCAGGACCCGTTTCCCGGAGAGTTCGTTGCGGAAAAGCGAGCGAACGCTCCGGGAAACGTGGTCTCAGGATTGGTGGGGCGGCTTGCAGACGCGGACGCGCTTGTGGCCGAAATGGCCGCGTGGGCACTCGGTGAGATCGGCCGACCGGGCGATACCGCGGTGATCGAACCGCTGTGCGAAGCGGCCGCGAGCCATACCGACGCGCTCGTCCGTGAGGCCGCGGTGGCCTCGCTGGGCGCGATCGGAGACCCACGTGCCCTACCCACGATTCTCGAGGCCACGACCGACAAACCCGCGATTCGCCGTCGTGCGGTGCTCGCGCTCGCCCCGTTCGACAGCCCCGAGGTCGATGCTGCACTCGAACGGGCGCTCACCGACCGCGACTGGCAGGTCCGCCAAGCCGCCGAAGACCTGCTCGCCTGACCCGAACGCTAGGTCCTCGTCCATCAGACCTGCGCTCGACGAACCTGGTCAGCGGCCGCCCAGGTCGGTCTTCGCCATGAACAGGTCCTTGACCATGTCGAAGTTGTCGAGGCATCGGCCCGCACCGAGCGCGACACATTCGAGCGGCGCGTCGACGAGGTGCACCGGAAGGTGGGTCTCGTCGGAGATGCGCAGGTCGAGCCCTTTCAGCATCCCCCCGCCGCCGACGAGGTGAATGCCGTTCAGGATGAGGTCCTGTGCGAGTTCCGGCGGTGTGCGCGACAAACACGATCGCACCGCGTCGCAGATCGCGCGGAGCTGTTCTTCGATCGCGCCGCGGACTTCGTCGGGCGCGAGCATCACGTTCTTCGGCAGGCCGCTCATGAGGTCGCGGCCGCGCACTTCGGCTTTCCACTCATCGGCGACCGGGTAGGCCGATCCGATGGCGAGCTTGATCTCCTCGGCGGTGCGTTCGCCGATCGCGATGCCGTATTCCTTGCGCACGTAGGTCTGGATTGCCGCGTCGATGTCGAAGCTGCCGACTCGGACGGCTTCGAGCGCGACAACCCCGCCGAGCGAAATGACCGCCACCTCGGTCGTACCGCCGCCGATGTCGATCACCATGTTGCCGAGCGGTTCGTGAATCGGTAGCGCCGCGCCGATCGCTGCCGCCAACGGCTGTTCGATGAGATGGGTCTGCGCAGCACCCGCTCGCCGTGCCGCGTCGAGGACCGCGCGTTGTTCGACGTGGGTGATCGCCGACGGTACGCAGATCAAGACGCGTGCGCGCGAGAAACGATTGACACCCGCACGTTGGAACAGCAACCGGATCATCCGTTGCGTGATATCGAAGTCGGTGATGGCACCGCCTCGGAGCGGCCGTACCGCGACGATGTAACCCGGAGTGCGGCCGATCATCTGCCACGCGTCGTGGCCCATGGCCAGCACTTCTTGGGTGCGGGAGTTGAGCGCGATGACCGTCGGTTCGTTGAGCGTGATGCCCTGGCCGCGCGAATACACGAGCGTGTTGGCCGTGCCGAGATCGATGGCGACATCGCGAGCCATCAGGCGGTCCGACCCAGGGACTCGTCACCAGTTGGGGGGTCGGACGCGCGCACGGGAGCGATGTCGTTCGCCCCGAGCGCCCACGCCGAACCAGCCTCGGCGGCGGCATCACCGCGCCAATGTTCTTTCTTCCAGATCGGCACGCTCTGTTTCAGCGTGTCGATGCAGAAGCGTCCGGCTTCGAATGCAGCATCGCGATGCGGCGAACTCACGACAACCGCCACGCTGGCCTCCGACAGGTCCAGTTCGCCGAGTCGGTGCACGAGCGCAATTCGCTCCACATCGGGCCATCGTCGCCGGGCCTCGGCCGCGACCTCCCCGAGTCGTTCGACCGCGGGATCGCGATAGGCCTCGTAGGTCATGGCGTAGACGCCGTCACGACCTTCGGCGTGGTCGCGCACGACACCGAGGAACGAGACCACCGCTCCGCAGTTCGGAGCCGTCGCCCAACCCACCAGTTCGTCGCTTGCGATCGGGGTGTCGACCAACTCGATACGGGTGCGCGCGTCGAACGCCGCCCCCGGCAATGTGTCGGCCATGGCCCGAGTCTAGGGACGGCCCGACGCCGATCCCCATGGCGAGGGGCTTCGTCCGGGGTCGCAAGCCAGGGAAAGGTGACGCCTGGCGGCCCGCGATCACACGAACGCGCCCGGTTCGTACACTTCGCAGCCACGACCGCGCACCGCCACGGTGCCGTCATGGTGGCACCGAGCGACTTCTGTATGAGCGACTTCTCCGACCCCGACGATGACTTCGGCTCCAACGATGACTTCGGCGTCGATCGGCCCGTCCCCGACCCGATGGATCGGTTGTGGCGTCATCCTTCCGAACTCACCGGGCAGTCCAAGGTCGCAGGTCCGCCCCATCGCGCATCGCGACAGCGACCATTGCCAGCACGCCCGAGTAGACGATCGAACCGCGTCCGACGATCGCTCACGATCCCTGCCGCGAGCGCATTCGCGGGTGCTGGCGTGACGTTGCTGCTCGTCACCGCGTTCGGTTCGGTCGACTTCAACCAGGCCGCAACGCTCGACGCGACTCCCGACGAGCCCACCGCGTCGGAAGCCAGCCAAGTGGTCACACAGTTGGCACCGTCGATCGTCGCGATCACTGCTCGTGACGACACCGGCCGGCGGCGAGGTTCGGGCATCGTGGTCCGACCCGACGGTGAGGTGCTGACCAACGCACGCCTCATCGGCGATGCCACCACCGTCGACGTGTTGACCATCGACGGCACCCGAATCACTGCCGAGATTGTCGGAATCGACGTGCCCGCCGACCTCGCGTTGGTGCGTATCTCGTCGCCGTTGATCGCCGCGCCGGTCTCGACGAGCATGCCGGGTATCGGCCAACCGATCTACGCGGTCGCGGCGAACCGCAGCGGTCGAGCGACACCGCGGGTGAGTCGGGGCATCGTGTCGTCCACCGACGGGTTGGTCGCAACGCGCAATGGTCCGGCGATGAGCGGCCTCATCGAGATCGACACGCTCGCGGACGCCGAGTGGGCGGGTGGCGCACTGGTCGACGAACACGGCGAGACACTCGGCATCTTGTTCGCGCCCACCGTCGAGTCGCGTCGCACGTTTGCGTTGCCGATGCGCTACGCCACCGAAATCGCGGCGCGGTTACGCGTCGACGGCGTCGCCGATCACGGTCGCCTGGGTTTCGTCGGCGTCGACACGAAGGACGGACCCGTCGTGTGGAGCGTCGACGCCGACGCTGCGGCACATCGCCTGCGGCCCGGCGACGTCGTCCTCGTGGTCGACGACCGCCGGGTCGACACCATGGCCGAGGTCACCGCCGTCGTGCGGAGGTCATGGCCGGGCGACCGAGTTGCCCTCGAGGTGCGGCGGGGCGATCGCGTCCTGCGCATGCACGTCGAGCTCGGCGCCGATCAGCACGCGCCACAACCTCCTCCGCCCGACTGAACGAGCATCGAGACATTGGCTCACATCAACCGGGGTTCCCCACGCGCCACCCTTGATGGTCAACGCCTCACCCGAAATCCCGGGGCCTTGGGTGGTCCATTGACCGGCCCGGTGCGCGACGATGGAGCCATGACCGTCACACCCATGCCCGGTGCCGCGTCGGAGCCGACCGACCTCGACGACCTCGATCGCGAGCTGCTGAACGCGGTCCAGTGGGACTTCCCCATCGTCGAGCGGCCGTACGCAGCGATCGGTGAACGGCTCGGTATCGACGAGGCCGAGGTTCGTGAGCGCATCGCAACGGTCAAGGCAGCTGGCGTCTTACGGCAGCTCTCGGCGATCTTCGACACCCGCGCGTTGGGGTACAGCTCAGCACTGGTAGCCGCCAAGATCGACCCCACCACGATCGATGAGGCGGCCGAGGCGCTGAACGCGCACCCCGGCATCTCGCACAACTACAAACGCAATCACGACTACAACCTCTGGTACACGCTTGCCGTTCCACCCGGCGAGGACTTCGACGCACACCTCGATGTGCTGCACCGTCAGTCGGGCGCCTCGGTCACTCGCAAGTTGCCGACGCTGAAGCTCTACAAGATCGGCGTCAAACTCGACATGACCGGCAACACGGCTGCCAACGCCAAGGCCGAGGTGCTCGAGCACGAACGTCCCGAACGTCGGCCCGACATGGAGATTCCCGAACTCAGCGACCTCGATCGACGCACGATCGAAGTCGTCCAAGAAGACCTTTCGCTCGGCGAGTTCCCGTTCGCCGACTACGGCGACCAGATCGGCATCAGCGGCGCCGAGGTCATCGAGCAACTCCGGCGGTTCAAGGAACGCAAGTGGATGCGGCGCTTCGCCGCCGTGATGAACCACCGCACCGCGGGGTACAAAGCCAACGCGATGGGCGTCTGGGCGGTGCCCGAGGAAAACCTCGACGAGATCGGCCCGGCGATGGCGGGGTTCGCCGCCGTGTCGCACTGTTACCGACGACCGACCTACGACGATTGGCCTTACACCGTGTTCACGATGGTGCACGGTCGCAGCGCGCGCGATTGCGAAGCAACGATCGAAGCGATCAGCGACGAGACCGGCGTCGACGAGTACGCGCTGCTGTGGTCGATCAAGGAGTACAAGAAGGTCCGGGTCCGCTACTTCACCGACGACTGGACCACTTGGACCCGCGCCCACCTCGGCGACTGAGCCACCAGGTCGCCCCCGCGGCACCGGTCAGCACCGCACCGACGGCCGCAATCCACGGCAGCGAACTGCGCGCGTGGTCGGGATCGCCCGACAGCACGATCGCTTCTTCGTTGCCGTGGCGAGGTTCCCACCCGGCTGCCCGCAACCGGTCGTTCGCGACCACCCAAGGATGCACGAGGTAGGGCAACACCGCCGGCGGCGCGTCACCCAACCCGCTGTTCCACATCGTGCGCAACGTGCGTTCCGCAAGTTCTTCGGGCAGCGCCGGACGTTTGGTCGACGGGGCGACTGCCTCGGCTTCGGCCGCCGACAGCCAACCGTTCGCGGCGACGTTGTACACACCGTCGAGGTCGCCGATCGCCGCCAAGGCCAGCGCGCTCGCCGCGTCGTCGACGTGAACGACTTGCACCGGCCGTTCGACACCACGCACGCGCACCGGCGACCGCCCGGCCGCAACGGCGGCAAAGAGTGACTCGATTCCGGGACCGACGACTGGAGCGAGGCGCAGTGACACCGTCGACGCTTCGGGATGCGCGTCCGACCATTCGAGCATGAGGCGCTCACACTCCGCGTCGTGCAGCGCGGGCGCGAATTCAGGGTTCGGCCGCAGCGGTGTGTCTTCGGTGATCGGCACAGGATTGTTCGCCCACGCGCCATACACCGCAGCGCTCGACGCGCGGACGAATCGACGTGCGCTCACCGCCGATGCGGCGTCGAGCAGACGTCGCGTCGCGTCGACATTCACGCGTCGGGCAGCTCCCACATCGGTCACGGGTCCCACCACCGCGGCGAGGTGCACCACCACGGTCGCGCCCTCGAGCAGCGGTTTGAGGTCGGCGGTGGTGATGTCGCAGCGATGGAACTCGAGTTTGCGCGCCCCGCGAGCGGGTTCGGCAACATCGAGTCCGACGATCGCGTCGACCTCGTCAGCGGCGTCGAGTTCAGCCAACAACCGCTGGCCGAGTCGGCCCGACACCCCTGTCACCACCACGCGCATGCCCGAAGGAGTATCAGATCCCACGGTTCGTAGACTGATCCGGTGAGCGCCGGATCGCAACCACCCGATTCCGATCCGAGCGACGACGGGTCCGATCCGCCGCCGTTCAACCCCTTTGCGGCACTGAACGACCTCGATCTGCACGAAGTGTTTCGCATGCTCCAGACCCCAGGGCCGGTGAACTGGGAGATCGCTCGTCAATGCGCCGAGTCGATCGCCTCCGCCGACCCGACGACGGGTTCAGCTCGGCCCGAGACGAACGTCGATCGAACCCTCGCCGACCAACTCGAACAGTTGGTACGGGTCGCCCAGACCCACGTGACCGCCGTGAGCGGCTTGGCGGAGGTCGGCGCGGTGCCGGTGCGGGTCGTCGGGCCGGTCGAGTGGACCCGCGCAACCCTCGATGGACTCCGCCCAGTGATCGAGTCGCTGTCGACGACCCTGACGGCAGGCCAGTCGACCACGTTCGACCCGGCGCGCTTCCTGGCGAATCCGTTCGCGGAGGGTGGCGCCGACCCGGACATGTTGGCCGGGATGCTGGGTGCACTCGCGCCGTTACTGTTCGGCGTGCAGGCCGGGTCGCTCGTCGGATTGTTGGCCCAGCACGCCCTCGGCCAACACGATCTGCCGTTGCCCTTGGCCGGAGCACCGCAACTCGCGTTCGTGATGAGCAACATCGAACGGTTCGCCGCCGATTGGGAAATCGACCATCGCGACCTCTTCCTCGCGTTGGCGTTACGCGAAGTGGTGCGTTGCGCGCCGCGTTCGGTCACGTGGGCACGGGAGCGTCTCGTACGGCTTTCATCGGAGTATGTCGCGGGCTACGAATCCCGACCCGAAGCCCTCGAGGCCCGGTTCGGCGATCTGTTCGGCGATCTCCCCGAACTCAACGACTTCGATCCGGCGACCATCGACATCAACGATCCGTCGACGTTCGCGAACATCCCGAACATCGACATCGATCCCGTCAAGTTGCTGGCCGGTTTGCAGACGCCTGCGCAGGCGCCAGTGCGTGCGACGTTGGTTCGTTTCGCGAGCGTGCTCGAGGGTTACGCCGACACGCTCGTTGCCGAACTGGGCACCACACTCTCGCCCGCGACCGGGCGGGTCGATGAAGCGTTACGACGGCACCGGGTCGAACACGGTCGGCACACCGAGTTCGTCGAGCAGATGCTCGGCCTCGCGATCGACCGCGGCCAATACGAAGCCGGTGCGGCATTCTGCCAGGGTGTCGTCGAACGCGCCGGCATCGAAGGCCTGAATCGCCTGTGGGAACGCGAATCGATGTTGCCCACGGAGAACGAGTTCGCCGCGCCCGGCCTGTGGCTCGCCCGCATCGAACTCGACCTCGAGTAGCTCGCGACCTTCGCCGTCGCGGTCGACGAGACCACCGAACCCGAATCACCGCGATCGACTGCATCATCGAGAGGATCCTGACCATGAAGATCGGCGTATTGGGTGCGGGTGTCATGGGCGGCGGCATCGCGCAAGTGTGTGCGAGCCACGGGTACGAGGTCGTCTGTCACGACATCTCCGCCGACGCGCTCGCCAAGGGACGCGACGTTGCCATTTCCGGCCGTTACGGCATCGAGCGCGGCGTCGAGCGCGCGAAGCTCACTCGCGAGCAAGCCGACGCGGCAATTGCGCGCATGACCTTCTCGGCCGAGTTCGACGACCTCGCGTCAGCCGAACTCGTCATCGAAGCTGTCCCCGAACGAATCGATGTGAAGATCCGCGTGTTCCGCGATCTCGATCGGGCGTGCCCGCCCTCGACGATCTTGGCGTCGAACACTTCAGGACTCCCCATCGCCGCGCTCGCAGCCGTAACCGATCGACCCGACCGCGTGATCGGCTGGCACTGGGCCTCGCCGGCACCGGTGATGCGCATGGCAGAGATCATCACCACGGTCGAGACCTCCGACGCCACGACCGAGGCGGTCTGCGAGATCGCCAGTGCGTGCGGCAAGAATCCAGTCGTGGTGCGCGATCAGCCGATGGCGTGGGGGTTCGTTGCGAACCGGGTGTACTTCGCCATGGTCGCGGAGGCTCGACGAGTCGTCGACGAGGGCGTCGCGACCCACGAGCAGGTCGACCAGCTGATGATGGATTGCTTCAACTGGCCGGCCGGCCCCTTCGGCATGGTTCGGGGCGCAGGTTCCGGGTGGTCGTAGGCGATCGGCTTGGTCGCCTGCACCGACTCAGAAGAAGCTGAGCATCGCCGCACGGTCGTTGGTGGCGAACAGTCGGTCGGCACGCGCGAGCACCGATGATTCGTTCGCTTCGGCCGGGCCGGGAAACTCGCTGACCCGTCGCTGTCCGAGCGACACCGCGCCGAGCACGTCGGTCGGGATCGTGAGGTCGGCAGCATCGGTCGTGATCGAACAGGACGCGGTTCCGTCGACAACGACGAGTCGCCAGTGCACGCCGTCGATCGCCACGACGAGATCGTCGTCGTGCTCATAGCGCCGGGCCTGCAACAACCCGGCAACGTCGAGCACTCGGACCCACAAGCCGTCGTTGACGAAATCGAGTCGGCGCTGTCGCACGTCGGCCAGGGCCCATCGCACCGGATCGTGCATCGGAATCTGGACGCATTTCACGCGCCGCGTGAGGTCGATGTCGAGCACGAACCGCCAGAGCGCGAGCCGCGCGGCAGGAGTCGTTGCCTGGAAATCCCAGACGTCCACGGTCCGATCGACGACCCCGCCGAGCCAATCGCCGGTGACGCGATACCCGACGAATCCGTCGTCGACACCGTCGGTCTCGTGCAGGGCCCAGAATTGCGGCCCGTCGGTGCGTTCGAACGCGATTTCGGGCCACCAATACTCGGGTCGGGCAACGCTGCCCACCACATCACGGGTTTGCTCGTAGATCTGGGGGCATCGCGTTGCAGCCTCATCGGCAGTGACGAGTCGAACGGTTCCGGTTTCGCGCCAACTCGGCACGAAGGCAGCGGCGGCTGCCTCGACCGTGCATCCGACGCGATCGACTGCACAGCCGTACCCGAAGCGTCGGTAGATCGAACCTTCCGAGGCGGTGAGCATCGACACCGGCTCGCCCCGCTGGCGCGAGTCCTCGGTCAACGCGTCCATCAACGCGGTCAGGATCCCGCGACGACGGTGCGTCGGCAGCACACCGATCCACGACACCGCGCCGGCCGGCACCCGCGCACCGCCAGGCACCGTCAGGTCGAA
>SXGS01616542.1_pt1 | contig 14042 bp, 10 predicted proteins | sample 3174681 | NCBI WGS metagenome assembly SXGS01 (sample SAMN11356861, study PRJNA531348) | freshwater metagenome | isolation source: freshwater sample F1-80 | place: China: Fuxian Lake, Yuxi | collected 2017-12-25
CACCCGCGGGTTCCTGATGGGCGCCACCGCGGGCCGCACCACCCTGCTGGGCGAAGGTCTGCAGCACCAGGACGGCCATTCACTCGTGCTGGCCAGCGTGGTACCGCCCTGCCAGGCCTACGACCCGGCGTTCGCGTACGAGGTGGCCACCATCGTGCAGGCGGGCATCCACCGCATGTACGCCCCCGACAGCGCCGACCCCGACGTCTTCTACTACATCACCCTGTACAACGAGAACTACCCGATGCCGTCGATGCCGGAGGGTCTCGACCCGGCGCACATCGTGCGCGGGCTGTACCGCTGGGCCCCTGCACCCGAGGGTGCCGAGCGCCGCGCCACGGTGCTGTTCAGCGGTTCCGCCAACGGCGCTGCTCGCGCTGCAGCACAGGAACTGCTCGAGCAGCACGGCATCGGCGTCGAGCTGTGGTCCGCGACGTCGTACAAGGCACTGCGCGACGAGGCCATCGCCACCGAGCGCTGGAATCGCCTCCACCCGCACGACGGCGCACGCACGCCGCTGGTGTCGCAGGTGCTCGGCGAGGCGCAGGGTCCCATCGTCGCCGTCACCGACTTCATGAAGATCGTCCCCGAGCAGGTGGCCCGGTTCCTTCCCGGTCGCACGTTCGTGCCGCTCGGCACCGACGGCATGGGCCGCAGCGACACCCGCGAGGCGCTGCGTCGCTTCTTCGAGGTCGATGCGGGCCACGTGGTGGTCGGCGTGCTGAGCGCGCTCCTCGCCGACGGCAAGGCGAGTGCCGACGAAGTGCGTGCCGCGATGGAACGTCACGGCATCGACCCCGAGACCGATGACCCCACGCACACCTACTGAGACCAGTAGCCTGGCTGGCCGATGAGCGCAACGGTCGGCAACTCGGGCGAACTGCGCGTCATCGCGGCTCGCCGCAGCAACGTGCAGCAGCTCCGCGAGATCTGGCAGTACCGCGAGCTGTTGCTCGGCCTGGTGCGCAAGGAACTCAAGGTGCGCTACAAGAACTCGGTCCTCGGGTTCTTCTGGTCGATGGCGCAGCCGGTGTTCCTGCTGTGCGTGTACTCGCTCGTGTTCTCGATCCTCGGGGCGGGTTTCGCCGACTTCGCGATCTGGATCCTGTGCGGCCTCGTGGTGTGGACACTGGTGAGCACCACCCTGTCCACCTCCGTGCAGTCCATCACCCAGAACCAGCATCTCGTGTCGAAGGTGGCGTTCCCCCGTGCGGTGATGCCGCTCGCCACACTGGGCAGCGCCGTGGTGCACTTCATGCTGCAGAGCCTGGCGTTCGCCATCGTGCTGGTGGTCGTCCGGCACGACGTCGACTGGAGCTTCATGTGGCTGCTGCCCATCGCGGTCGGTGTGCTCACGCTGTTCCTCGCCAGCTTGGCCCTGCTGCTCAGCACCATCAACGTGTACGCCCGCGACACCCAGCACCTGCTCGACCTGGCCCTCATCGCGATGTTCTGGGCGAACCCCATCGTCTACGAGTACCAACTGTCGTCGACCTGGTTCGTCGACCACGGCTGGCCGGCGTGGACGCCGCTGCTCAACCCCTTCACCTCGGTCATCATCGTGTTCCAACGGGCCATCTACGGCTCCGCGTTCGTGGGTGACCGCCAACTGCTGCCCGACGAAGGCCAACTCTGGTACCTCGGCAATCTCGGCATCCTGTTCCTCGTCGCGGTGGTGTGTTGCGTCGTCGGCCTGCGGATGTTCGACAAGGCCGAGGGCAACTTCGCCGAGATCCTGTGAGCCGCATGGACGCCATCGTCGCCGACAACATCTCGAAGGTCTTCCGCCTGCACGAGGATCCCTCGCAGTCCATCAAGGAACGCATCGTCCGCATGGGCCGGTCGCGCTACCGCGACTTCGTGGCGCTCGAACCGCTCGACCTGACCATCTCGCAGGGCTCCACCGTCGGCATCCTCGGCCACAACGGCTCGGGCAAGAGCACCCTGTTGAAGTGCCTGAGCGGCATCCTGAAGCCCACCACCGGCACCATCCAACTGCGTGGCCGTTTGGCCTCACTGCTCGAGCTGGGCGCAGGGTTCCACCCCGAACTGACCGGCCGCGAGAACGTGTACATCAACGCCGCGTTCCTGGGCATCAACCGCCGCGAGATCGACCGCATCTTCGACGACATCGTGGCGTTCGCCGATCTCGCGCAGTTCATCGACGAACCGGTGAAGCACTACTCGAGCGGCATGTACGTGCGCCTCGGCTTCGCCGTGGCCGTCAACGTCGACCCCGACATCCTGCTCGTCGACGAAGTGCTGGCCGTCGGCGACGAGGTGTTCCAACGCCGCTGCCTCGACCGCATCCGGCACTTCCAGCAGGAAGGCCGCACCATCGTGGTGGTCACCCACGCCGCCGACCTGGTGCGCCAGGTGTGCGACCGAGCCATCGTGTTGCACCACGGCAAGCTCGTCGCCGACGCCCGGCCGGGCGAGGCCATCCACGTGTTCCGTGAACACCTCCAGGGCACGATGGTGGAAGGCGGCGCTGCGGCGCCGCCGCCGTCGGGCGCGCTGCGCATCGTCGGTGCCTCGGTGAGCCATCCGCACCAGCACGAACGGCGCTACATCCATCCCGGCGAGTCGCTGGAGGTGAGTGTGCAGTACGAGAGCGACATCGATGTCGACTCCCCCACGCTGAACCTCGTGGTCCACTCCAAGGACGGGCAGACCGTGTTCGCGATCGATCTCGATCTGGCCGCGCAGGGAGTTCCCTCGCTCGGCCGCGCCGGCCGCATCACGGTGCCCTTCACGTCGGTACCGCTGCTCGACGGCACGTTCACCGTCGACTTCGGCCTCACCGACCGCCGCAACCCCGAACACACGGCACTGCGGCAGGGCCGCGACGAGTTCGACGTGCTGAACCCGAGTGACGCCCGTGGTGTCGCTGCGGTGAGCGTCGGCACCGTGCAGCACCAGGTGGGCTGAGCCGCCCGACGGTGGGCGTCACGCGGTGGGCGTGACCCGATAGATGGTGAGGTCGTACCCGATGACCCGTGGCGTCTGCGGCCGCACGTCGTTGCGCTCCTCCCACACGGGGATGCCGCCGGTGATGCGGTTCGCGAGTTCGATCGACAGGCCGGCGGGCAGATCCGTGGGCATCGGGGTCGCGCCGCTGGTCACCAGGTACACGGGTTGCTCACCCGCTGCTGCGACCACGTCGTCGACGAACGCCGGCCACTCCTCCCGCTCGTGCGGCAGGTGCGCGCTGTCGACGTGCCCGAAGATCCAGGTGGGCGAACCGAACAGCAGCACCGGGCTCTCACAGCACGGCCCCGACTCCCACAGGAACACGCCGCGCGCATCGCCGGACGTGGCGGCCACCGACAGGGCCACGCCGTAGGCGCCACCCTTCTCGTCGTGTGGACGCAGCGCCCACGACTGGCGGGTCTGCTGCACCACGGTGAACGCGAGCACGAGCGCCACCGCGCCGAGGCCGATGCGCCGCCACTGCGGCTTCAGCACCACCACGGCGCACAGCGACATCGCGGCGAGCAGCACGATGGCCGGCACCGCCGACGGGATGAACCGTCGGCACCACCACATCATCTGCGGCGAGTTACGCGCCTTGTAGAGGAACAGCACCAGGAAGCCGACGCTGAGCGACACCACGATGGTGCGCACCGCCGACCAACGGGCCCACACCGCCCACAGGAAACCGAGCACCATCAGCACCAACGCCGGCCACCCGAAGAACAGCGCGAGTCGGTGGAGCGACTCCTCGTCGTAGCTGCGGATCGGTGTGCCGAGATACAACACCATGTGCTCGCCGAAAGCAGGCCGGATCACGCCCACCACGAACAACCCGACGGCCACCACCGAGGCGGCCACGCGGACGCGGAACGCCACCCGATCGCGACCGACGAACTCGACGAACCGCGACCACCCCGTGCGAACACCACCCCACCGCAGCCCGACCGCGGCGATGCCCGCTGCAGCCAGGACCGCCGCCAGGAGCGTGGAAGCGCCCGGCACGCTGTTCACCCGGGTGTACCGCTCGGCCACCACGTACGCCTGGTACATCGCGAGCGGCAACAACCACAGCACGCCGGCGCCGAACCACCCGGCGATGCGGCGTTGCACGTCGGCCGCCACGGCCACCCCCGCGGCGAGCAGCGCAGCCATCACCAGCAGCACCCCTTCACCGCGCGCGAGGAACCCCACGCTCACCAGCGTGCCGGCGAGCAACGCCAGCGGCACCGCCCGCGTCTGCACCGCCGCCACCACCCCCAGCAGTGCCGCGAGGAACAGCACCTGCGCGAGCACCTCCGTGGTGGGATACCGCGCCTGCCACACCTGCATGAAGTTCGACGCGAGCAGCAGCGACGCCACCCCCGCCACCCACGGGGGGACGAGCCGACGCGCCAACGAGAACATCAGCAGCACGGCGAGGAGGCCCAGCAGGGGCACCGCGATCATCAGCGTGCGGAAGCCCACCACGTCGAACGACGTCGCCAGCAGCGCCGGCCACAGGTGGTAGAAGCTCGGCGTGATGGTGGTGTCGTCACCCGCCGGCTCGAACCCCCGCCATTGGGTGCCGTCGGTGTCGTCCTGGGTGAACACCCCCGCCATCTGCAGCGGGCTGCGCTCGATGAGCAGTTCGCCGGAGTCGGCGATGGCCTGTGCGTGCAGTACGTAGATGCCGGGGTCCTTGTCGCCGGCGCCGTACCGGAAGCCGGGGAACAGCAGCAGCGCGGCGAGCACCAGGGCCGGCAGCACCATCCACGACCCCTTCGCGAACCCGCGACACGAGGCCGCACCCATGCGACCGCGCGCCAGCAGCACGAAGCCCACCGAGAGCAGCAACACGCCGATCAGCACCACCGGCACCGAGTGCACGCCGAGATACGCAGCGAGCAACGCCACCGTGCCGGCGAAGCCGACCAGGGTGGCGCCACCCAGGGCGACCGCATCGAGCAGGTCGAAGCCGCGGTCGTCGTCCGTCACGACCGGTGAGGCTAGCCAGCGCACACCACGCCGCGGTCGATGCCGCGGGTACATTCAGTACGTGCCGTCCTCACCTCGACCCATCAAGCTGATCATCCAGATCCCCTGCTTCGACGAAGAGGAAACGCTCCCCGCCACCATCGCCGATCTGCCCCGCGAGGTGGCCGGCTTCGACATCGTGGAATGGTTGGTCATCGACGACGGCAGCGCCGACCGCACCAGCGAGGTGGCCCGATCCCTCGGCGTGCACCACGTGGTGCGCCACCGACGCAACCGTGGTCTCGCGGCGGCCTTCCTCACCGGGCTCGACACCGCGCTGAAACTGGGCGCCGACGTGATCGTCAACACCGACGCCGACAACCAGTACGACGCGAGCTTCGTGCCGGCCATCACCGCGCCGGTGCTCGACGGCCGTGCCGACATCGTGGTCGGCGAACGCCCCATCGAATCGGTACCCGAGTTCTCGGGGCTGAAGAAGCGGTTGCAGCGGCTCGGCAGTTGGGTGGTCCGGCGGTTCAGCGGCACCGAGATCCTCGACGCCGCCAGCGGGTTCCGGGCCTTCGATCGCGAAGCGGCGATGAAGCTGCACGTCTACGGCCGGTACACCTACACGCTCGAGACCCTCATCCAGGCGGGCGCCGAGGGCCTGAAGGTGATGTCGGTGCCCATCGGTGTGAACCCGCAGACCCGGCCGTCGCGCCTCGTGAAGAGCTCGGCGCAGTACGTGCGTCGATCGGCCAGCACCATCGTGCGCAGCTACGCCATCTATCGCCCGTTCCGCTTCTTCGCCACGATGGCCATCCCGCCCGCACTGGTGGGCACCGCGCTCGCGGTGAAATGGATCGTGCAGTACTTCACCGACGACGTGTACTCCTCACGCCTGCCCAGCCTCCTCACGGCGGTGGCGTGTTTCCTGATCGCCGGGCAGTTGCTGGTGCTCGCGTTCCTGGCCGACAACACGGCCACGTCGCGACGTCTGCTCGCTCAGGATCGGTTCGAGCACCGCCGCGCCGATCTCGAACGCGACCGCCACGACGGCACGGCCGCCGCCTGACACCCCATTAGGCTGCTGCGATCATGAATGCACGAGTAGGCGTCATCAGCACCGGTTACGTCGGTCTTTCCACCGGGGTCTGCATGGCGCACCTCGGCCACGACGTGGTGTGTGTCGACCTCGACGCAGCGAAGATCGAGAAGCTCCAACGCGGTCAGGCCACCATCGTCGAGCATCGGCTCGACGAGTTGCTGTTCGAGGGCATGGAGGCCGGCCGGCTCCGGTTCACCACCGACGCAGCCACGGCCGTGGCCGATCGCGACGTGGTGTTCCTGTGCGTGCAGACCCCTCAGGGCGACGACGGCGCCGCCGACATGCGCCACGTGCACGCGGCGCTCGCCGGTCTCGAGCCGCATCTCAAGGCGGGGGCCGTCGTGGTCAACAAGTCCACGGTGCCCGTCGGCTCGGCACGGTCGATGACCCGAACCCTCACCCGCACCGACATCCGCATCGCCAGCAACCCCGAGTTCCTCCGCGAGGGCACGGCGATCGACGACTTCCTCTCCCCCGATCGCGTGGTCGTCGGCTGCGACGACCTGGCCGCGGCCGAGAAGGTGGCCGCGCTCTACGCCCCGCTCGGTGCCACCACGCTGATCACCGGTCCGGAGACCTCCGAGACCATCAAGTACGCCGCCAACGCCTTCCTCGCCACGAAGCTCAGCTTCGTCAACGCCATCGCCACCCTGTGCGAGCAGGTGGGTGCCGACATGGTCGACGTCGCCAAGGGCATGGGTTACGACCGGCGCATCGGCGCCGACTTCCTGAAGCCCGGTCCGGGCTGGGGTGGCAGCTGCTTCCCGAAGGACTCCCGCGCACTCGTGCACATCGCCGACCAGCACGGCTACTCGTTCGACCTGCTGCGCAGCGTCATCGAGAGCAACGACCAGCAGTTCGACCGCATGGCAGCGAAGGTGCGCTCGGCAGCCGGCGGTTCGCTGCACGGTGTCACCGTGGCCGTGTGGGGCCTCACCTTCAAGGCCGGCACCGACGACCTGCGCGATTCACCGTCACTCGAGATCGTGCAGCGGTTGCAGGCCGACGGCGCCATCATCCGCGCCTACGACCCCACCGTCACCGGCCCACGCCCCGGCCTGCCCGACGGCATCCAGTGTTGCGAGACCAGTGTGCAGGCGTGCGACGGCGCGGCCGTGCTGGCGGTGCTCACCGAGTGGCCCACGTTCACACGGGTCCGCCCCGACGACGTGGCCGCCGTGATGCCCGGGCGCACCATCGTCGACGGCCGCAACCTCCTCGACCGCGAGGCCTGGACCCACGCCGGGTTCCGCCACCTCGGTGTGGGGCGCTGACCCGATGAAGTGGTTCCGCCGCCGCCCCGCCGCTCGGTCCGCCGAATGGTTCCGAGGTGCACCGTCACCGTGGACCCTCCAGGTGCCCGACGCCGGCGTCTTCTGCCCCATCTGCCGCTGGCAGGGCACCGCCTTCGACGGTGTCCCGCACTCCGAGTCGGCCATCTGCCCGCGCTGCGGGTCGGTGTCACGCGATCGATTCCTGTTCTGGTCGTTCGTCAGCCGCACCGAGCCGCACCTCGGGCGTCGTGTGTGGGAGACCAGCCCGCGGCTCGCCGAGCCCTACCGCGACGCGATGCGCCAGTGGTTCCAGTACACGTGTTCCGACTACGACGAGCGCCACCACAAGGGCACCGTGCGCATCGACCTGCAGCAGGTCGACCTGCCCGACGCATCCGTCGACGTGCTGCTCACGCCGCACGTGCTCGAGCACGTGCCCGACACCGCCGCGGCGTTGGCCGAGATCCGGCGCGTGCTGGCGCCCGGTGGCCGCATGTACCTGCAGGTGCCCGTCCTCCAGGGCCGCACGGCGCCACCCGTCGAGCCCGAGTTCCACGGCGACAACACCCCGGTCTTCTGGCGGTTCGGTCCCGAGCTCACCGAGGCGCTGCGCGCCGCCGGGTTCGCCACCACGTTGCTGTGCACCCAACCATGGCTCGACGCCGTGCGCGCCGGCCACACCGAGTGGCCCGTGCCCACCTCGCCGGAGTTCGACGTGGCGTCCGTCCTGCAGGGCTCCACGGCCGAGGACCTCGTCAGCATCGCCACCGGCGCACAGGCCAGCGTGCTCGGCATCGAGCCGGCGTATCAGTTCCTGACGTGGGAGTGCATCAACCCGACGTGACATCGCGCACGAGGGCGCGCACGTCGTCCTCGAATCGCTCACGTCGGTAGTGCTGTGCCGAGGCCACCGCCGACGCGGCCAGTCGCTCTCGGAGTTCGTGGTCCTCGATGAGCCGTCGAGTGTGCGCCACCAGTTCGTCGAGCGTGTGGAACACCAGGCCGTTCACGCCGGGCTGCACCACCTCGGCAGGCCCCGCCGCATCGAACACCACCGGGACGGCGCCAGCCGACATCGCCTCGATGGGCGCGATGCCGAAGTGCTCGGCACGGTCGGGATGCGCCTCGAGATCGGAGCCGTAGCCGGCGGCATGCCAGTAGATGGCGGCGGCCGCGAAGTTGGCGTCGACCACCGAGCCGGGGGCGCTGATGCGCACCTCGACCGGCAGGCCCTCTGCGGCGGCGCGCACCTTCATCGCGTACTCGCGGTTGTCGGGGTTGCAGCCACCGATGAGGACCAGCTTCCAGCCGCGCAGCCCCTGCTCGATCATCATGCGGAACGCCGCCACCAGCTCGAGTTGCCGTTTCGAGTGCCCGCTGTCCTCGTCGAAGAACCGTCCGACGGACACGATGAGCTGTTCCTTCGGCCCGGGCGCACGCAGGTTCACCGGCGGTGAGATCACCGAGCTGTCGCGGCCCCACCACCGATGCGTCCACCGACGGGTGTAGTCGCTGAGCGACACGAACCGGTCGTAGGTGGCGATGAACTCGTGGGTGCGTACCGCTGCCAGGCGCTGCGCCATCGAGTGCGGCGACGACTCGACGGCGCGGCCGTCGGCGCGAAGGCCGGTGACGCACATCGCCTCCACCAGATCGAGATCGTCGCCCATCACCGTGGGGCTGATGATGACGTTGCGTGCGCCGGCCGGTAGCCGCAACGTGGTGACACCCTGCACGTCGTGCGACGTGACCGGCGCCATCGGATGCGCCTCGGCCAGCACCACCACCTCGGGGTACCGGGCAGTGAGCTCGATCTCCACCTGCTGCACGCCCTCGGCGATCTGCACCTGCACCGGCCCCACCATGTGGTCGCGACCGTGTCGGTGGTGGATGCCCCCGAGCAGGCGCACCGGCGACGCGAACCGACCTGCCACCCTGCGCGCTGCCTGGCCGCGGGGGCTGGCGTCGAGCGGATGGGGGAACATCACGAAGTAGATGCCCTGCGTGGCCAGGTTCGGCGCCGTGCTGCGGTAGGTGTGGTTGATGAACAGGTCGTAGTCGGCCGACGCCAACGCGGCGTTGAGCTGATCGCCCGCCACCTCGCGGAACGCGACACCGTCGAGCCGCAGCCCGAGCCGCTCGCGGGCGCGTCCGAGGTCGAACGACTCCGGGCCCAACATCTCGACATCGTGGTCGGCGCTGAGCGCATCGACGACGCCGCCTGCCTGCTGCTCCCCGCCACCGAAGGTGGACCAGTACGCGTTGTAGACGCCGATCCTCATTTGGTGATCGTCCATCGTGCGATGTCGGCGTGCGACACGGTGCGGCGGCGGGCGAGACGGCGACGCGCTCGCAGTGCCGAGGGCAACGCGCCCGCCAGCGAGATCACCGGCTTCATGATCTCCTTGGTCACTCTCGGCGACGGCGGGCGCAGCCGTCGCGCCTGGTGGTAGGTGTGCCGGGCGAAGTCGGAGGCCGCATCCTTCACCGCGCCGAGGCACGCACGTGTGGCCACCCCGGCCGGCGCGTTCTTCACCAGGGTGAGCCGGCGGTTGCGGTCGACCCAGAAGCGGAAGAACGAACTGCCCGCCTTGCTCGAGTAGGCGTGCTCGTGGAACACCACCGACGTGGGCTCGTAGCGATAGGTCCATCCGCTGGAACGGCCACGCCACGACAGGTCGAAGTCCTCGTAGTACAGGAAGAACGTCGGGTCGAACAGACCGACCTCGCGCAGGTACCTCGAGCGCAGCAGTACCGCACCACCGCACCACGCGAACACCTCGGCAGGCTCGTCGTACTGGCCGAGGTCGGGTTCCAGGAACCCGCGGTCGCCGCCGAACCAGCCCTTGAACAGACCACCGCCGGCACTGTTGATGATGCGGACACGTCGGTCCGTGGTGCACTCGACGACGGCGGGCGCCGTGCCGACCGCATGGGAGGTGGCGTCGTCGGGCGTGCCGACCTGCACGGTGACATCGGTGGCCGCACGCAGGGTGAGTCGCACGGTCTGCGGCTGATCATCGGCCGCCCACCACACCGAGGAGGTGGCCTTCGACCACTGGCCTCGCTCGTCGTCGTCGGCCTCGGTCGGCCAGAACCGCTCGTCGAACCGCACCGAGTCGGTGCGGTCGACACCGTCGACCTCCACCCGTTGCACCCTCACGCCGACCAGTCGGTCGTCGGCGGTGCGGTGCAGACGGTCGGTGCGCAGCGTGACGGCGTGCGCCCATACGTTGAGCAGCAACTTCGGTACCACGGCCCCGACGCTCGGGTCCTCCATCGGTGTCAGCAGCGGCTCCAGCCAGTCGGGATCGACGATGGCGTCGTTGTTGATGAGCGCCACGTGGTCCACGCCGTCGAGGTCGCGCATCGCCAGATTGCACCCGCGGGCGAATCCCTCGTTGGTGTCGGACTGGATGAGCGTCACCTGCGGGTACTCCTCGCGGAGCACCCAGTTGAAGCCATCGACGCTGGCGTTGTCGACGACCACCAACTCGAGCCGGTCGGCCGGATATCGGGTGGCGAGCAGCGCGTCGATGCAGCGACGAGTGACGTCGCCACCGTCGAAGTTCACGACCACGACCCGCACGAACGGACGCAGAGGGGTCTTCGGCGCCGACGTCATCGCTGCGATGCTACCGGCCGACCCTCACGCCGACAGGGCAGCTCAGGCACCATGCAGCTCGCGACGAGCCGCATCGACCATGACCGCGAGCCCCGCAGCGAGCGGCACCCGCGGCTGCCATCCGCACTCCGCTGCGGTACGGGTGAGGTCGGGCTGACGGCGCTGCGGGTCGCCGCTGCGCTCGGCGGGCAGCGGCATCGTGACGATGGGCGACACCGAACCGGTGACCTCGATCACGAGCTCGGCCACCTCTCGCACCGTGTACTCCTCGGTGGAACCCACGTTGTACGGCCCCGCACCCCCCGATCGGGCGGCGGCGAGCAACCCTTCGACCTGGTCGTCGACGAAGCAGTAGCTGCGCGTCTGCGACCCGTCACCGTGCACGGTGAGCGCCTGACCGGTGAGCGCCTGGTGGATGAACGTCGACAACACCCGGCCGTCGTCGGGACGCATGCACGGCCCGTAGGTGTTGAAGATGCGCACGATCACCGTGTCGACGTCGTGCATGCGCCGATACGCCATGGTGAGCGCCTCGCCGAACCGCTTCGCCTCGTCGTAGCAGCTGCGTGGACCGGTGGGATCGACGTTGCCGAAGTACGTCTCGGGCTGCGGGTGCACCAGCGGGTCGCCGTACACCTCGCTGGTGGAGGTGATGAGGAAACGCGCCCCCTTGCGGTGCGCGAGATCGAGCATCCGTCGTGTGCCGGTGGAGCCGACCTCGAGGATCTCCAGCGGAATGCGCAGGAAGTCGCTGGGCGATGCGGGGCTGGCCAGGTGCAGCACCAGGTCGACCGGGCCATCGACGTCGAACGGTTGCACGATGTCGTGCTCGAGCAGATGGAAGTCGGGATGCATCGCCAGGTCGGCGACGTTGTCGCGGCGACCGGTGACCAGGTTGTCGACGGCCAGCACGGCGTGCCCGTCGGCGAGGAGTCGGCGGCACAGATGGGACCCGATGAAGCCGGCACCGCCGGACACCACCACCCTCATGCGCGTTCCCCTACTCGCATCGACCCGCGCCCCCCGTGCATCACGGGCGCCATGGTACCGGCGGGTCAGTTCACCCAACCCATCAGATCGACGGTCAACGTGGTGCCCGCTGCGGCGAACAGGCTCACGGTGCCGTCGGCCGCGACCGGTACGAACGCCAGGCTGGCGACCGGCGAGTTGACGGTCCAGTTGATGTTCGACGAGTTCGGTCGGACCGCCCCCGAGTAGGCGGTGAGATGGCCGTTCGAGGTGGTGGAGTTCGAGTTGAGCAGGATGAACACACCCTTCACACCCGAGGCCGGCACACCACCGACACCGGTGACCTTCAACACGCGGGTGCTGTTGGCCGCCACGTTCGTCGGGTTGAGCAACCGGGTGGCCGCCATCGGGGTGGTGACGCCGCCCGTCCCCGCTGCCGAGGTGGAGTAGCCGGCGACGTCGAAGAACACATTGCCCGACCCACCCGCGTGGTACACCGACCAATTGCCGTTGGGGTCGGTGGGCGACGAGGCCAGGTTCGAGCGCGGTGCGCTGACCACGGTGTTGATCGACGACGCCGAGGGCCGCGCCGTGCCGGCCGGCCACACCACGTCGAAGCCGGGCGACGTGGCGTTGATCGACGACATCACGCCGAGCACCGACGTGGCGCCGGTCGGGATGATCGTGCCGTCCGCGACACGCATCGAGCGCGTCTCACCGTGCATCATCGGTGCCTGGGTGGTGTTGATGCCGGTCCGGGTGTCGAAGATGCGCGAGGGGCTCACCGCAACGAGCCGCGACCCGCCCTGCGACGGCTGACTGGAGTCCACCCAGCCGATGACGTCGACGATCACGTGCACCGGTGCCAGCGACACGAGGTCGACGCGGATGCGACCGCCCACGCCCACTTTCAGCAACTGCATCGAGGCGCGGATGTCGTTGGCCCGGAACTGCACCCCGGGCGACTGGGTGTTCGACGCCGGATACGAACTCTGGTCCTGGAACACCGAGGTGCGGGGTGGCTTCGGGAACAGCCGCAGTCCACCGGACGAAGAGCCGCTGATGACGGTGACGTTGGCCAACACCGCACTCACACCCGTGGTCGGCACGCCGCCACGACCCGTCACGACGAACTCGTGGTTCACCCGCGCCGCGAGGCGGTTGACGGAGTTCGGGTCGCCGAGGCGGCCGTCCCCCGGCTTCACGGTCGTCGAGATGCCGAGACCGGTGCGGGTGTCGACGATGCGGGCGGGTGCCACCGGATGGAACTTGCCGGCGGGGTTCTGCAACGTGCCGGTCCACTGGCATTCGTCGAGACCGAAGCACCATGCGTCGAGATCGACGTCGAGCGTGGTGTCGCCCTTCAGGTTCACCAGGCCGGTCGCCTTCCGTCCGGTCGTCTTGTCGGTGAGGAACACGATGTGCAGGCCGTTCCACAGCGGGTTCGACGTGTACGACGAGCCACTGCTCGCCCCGGCCGTGAACGAGTCGAGCAGATAGCCGGTGTTGGTCCGCGGCTGCCCCGTGGTCTGGAAGATCTCGAACCCCAGGCGACCGGTGGTGACCGCGGTGCTCGACACCACGCGACCCGTGAATCGGCCGGCGTTCGCCGCGCCGGTGGTGGGGAACTGCACCAGGCCGATGTTCTGCGCCGACGCCGTGGGGGTGAGTCGCAGTGCGACACCCGCCGTGGTCGCGCCGCTGCCGCAGCCCCAGTTGCCCTTGTAGAACTCCAGGCGCACCTGCCCCAGCGTCGTGGCCGACGACACCCGGAACGGATTCGGCAGCACGGCCTGGTTGTTGCACACCGACGTGGGGTACTCGTAGAACTGCTCGTAGGCGCCGCCCGAACTCACGGACGACACGTGGTCCACGCCCAGGCGGAACTGCCCGGCGGGCAACTGCCAGCTGACGTTGAACGAGGTGGCCGCCTCGACCCGCAGGGCTGGGGGCGCGACGATGCCGAGGACGATCGACAGCACGGCTGCCGCGGCAACCCGGACGGGGAATCTCGACATCTTCTTCACCTCGCTTCAGTATCGGCGCGAAACGGGTCGACCATGAGGCCGTTACGATGCCGATCGACGAGGCGAAACCCCCCAGGAGAAGCGTCCATGAGCGTGTTGGTCACCGGCGG
>SXGS01420623.1_pt1 | contig 14041 bp, 10 predicted proteins | sample 3174681 | NCBI WGS metagenome assembly SXGS01 (sample SAMN11356861, study PRJNA531348) | freshwater metagenome | isolation source: freshwater sample F1-80 | place: China: Fuxian Lake, Yuxi | collected 2017-12-25
CACGCGAGGCAGGCGCGCTCACGCCCCAGCGCCCTCGCCGCGGCGGCTGCGGCAGCGAGGCCGAGCACCACGCCCGTCTCCATCCCGGAGCCCGCCCACGCTCCGAGCGGCGCGGACGCCGCGATCACGAGGAGCCCGCAGAAGCGGCGCCTCGGAGCGGCCCGTGTCGTCGCATTGCGAGGCGCGTCGTCCACGGTCGTCGCACGGAGAGGCGCGTCGTCGACGACGGCGCGATCGATCGCCACGCCGACGAGAGCCGCGCCGGCGAGCCACGCGAGCGCACCAAGCCACTGGGCCGCGGCGAACGCGGCGAGCACCGGCTCCGCGCCGCGCGCGAAGGGAGCGAGCAGCCACGCAAAGCCGAGCGGCGTCACGCCGTCGGTAGCCGCCGCGTCGCCCGCGTTGAAGCGATGGCCGAGCCCGGCAGCGACGTTGGCCGCATAACGCGCGGTAATGAGCGCGTCGTCGACCATGAAGCCGCGCAGCCAGAGCAACATCGGCGAGGCCGCGAGCACCCCCAAGACCGCCCCCCGAACCGCGGACCCGCGCATCTTCGTCAAGAAGCCGGGATGCTCGCGGAGAACTTCGCGACCTTGTCGAGCACGCGCGCGGCCTCGTCGCCTTCGAGCAGCGTGGGACGAAAATCGTTGCGCCTCGTGCTCGAGGAGATCCGCACGGGGACGCGCCGCTCCGCGACCGCGTGCACCTTGCCGTCCCGCACGTGAAACGTCTCCTGAAACACGAGTGAGTCCATGTCCGCGGGCTGGCTGTGGGCGCCGAAGACGAAGTTGCCGAGCGAGTAGACGATGTGCCGATCGCGGTAGGTCTCGATCCCTTGCAAGACGTGCGGGTGGTGTCCGAGCACGAGCGACGCGCCGGCGTCGATGGCTGCGCGCCCGAGGCGCTGCTGATCGGGCGCGGTGGCGTGCGAGCCCTCGATCCCCCAGTGAAACGACACGACGACGATGGTCCCTGGCTTCGCCTCGCGCGCGACATCACGCACGACGCGCGCCTGCGTTCCTTGCGGGCCGCCGAGGTACCCGAGGTTCACGACCGTGACGCCGCGCACCTCGCGACGGTCGACCACGCCATGGCCGAACCGGCCGACCTTCGCCCGATCGAGCGCGCGCTTCGTGTCTTCGTGGCCGACGAAGCCGAAGTCGTGGCTGTGGTTGTTCGCGAGGTTGACGAGCTCGACGCTCCCCTGCGCGAGCATCTCCGCCCACTCGGGCTTGCCGCGGATCGCGAACACCGGGTTCGCGCGACCGTCGTGGTTCGTGAGCGTCCCCTCGAGGTTCGCGATGGTGAGATCGTCGGCCGCGAAGAGCGCCCGCACACGAGCGAACGGATACGCGATCGGATCGGCATGCTTGGCGAGCTCTGCCGTGAATGAGCCCTCGCCCGCGACGCCCGCGAGATCTCCGAGCGCGCAGTCGCCGACCGCGCTGATGGTGATACGCACGTCGCTGTCGCCCTCGCTCGACGCCCGGCCCTGCTCGTCCCGCGCCGGCGCGCTCGCGTTCGCGGCAGCACCGCTCGCGTTCGCGGCAACACCGCTCGCGTTCGCGGCAGCACCGCTGGCATTCGGCGCAGCTCGTATGGGCTCCGCAGCGTCGCGTGCCTCCTCGCCGCGCTCGGCCGCCGCACACCCGATCGTCCCGAACGTCCCCAGCAACCCCACCATGCCGAGCATCCCGAGCGCCGCGAGGCTCGCGGCCCTGCTCCGACACGCTCGCGCTCGCACGCCCGCCCCGTCAACGTGCGGCATTCGCGCGCCTCACAGACCGCTGATGACGATGGGCGTGCTCGGCCCGAAGTTGGCGCCGACGCCGTTCCAGCCCTCCGGCACCGCCGGCTCGGTGAACCCGAAGAGGAAGCGGCCGTCGATGGGCGACACGTTCACGCACTCGGCGCTCTTCGGATCGCCGAAATCCTCGTGCCAGAACGCGACGTGCTGCGCGAGCGGCGCGTGGATGTACTGGATGTGCGGTACATCGCTGAACCAGAGCACGGTCGGATCGCCCTTCTCGTTCGACATGGTCGCGGCCCACTCCTTCCACTCGTAGCGAAAGGTGCCAACCTCGGTGGTGGCGAATTTCGTCAGATCGTTGCCGGGTACGGGAACCCCGCCTTTTCCTGGAGAAAACAGCGTCGCGTAGACCGGATCGGTGCCGACGTAGGCGGTGAGCGTGCCCGGCACGATGTGCGCGTCGAGCCACTTTTGCCCCGGCTTGATCGAGCGCGGGAGGGTCTTCTTTTGCCAGCTGATGGCGACGCTGCGTCCGCGCACGAAACGCCCTGGCCGGTCGCGCAGCTCGTAATAGGGGTCGGCCTTCGTCCCGTGCGCCTTCTCCAGGATCATGATGGCGCTCTTGCCCGCCACGACCTCATCGGTCGCCGTGGTGCGGCCGCTCGAGTCGCGCGTGACGAGCGGCAGACCCTCGAAGCTGCGGTTCCAGGCGAGGGGGAGCTGCACGCTGCCGGTGAGCTCGAGGCCGCGAAACTGCGAGCGTCGCAAGGACTGCACGCGATCGGCCGGGACCACGGTCAAGTCGGGCGACACCAGCCAGACGCGCCCGTGCATCTCGAACGCCGCGGCGTAAGAGAGCATCGAGCCGTTCGGGATCACCTTCCACACGAGGCGATTCACGTCGCGCGTGCCGCCGCCGACGTGGCGCTTTCCGCCCTCGAAGAACCACGGCACGGGATCGGTCGCCGCGAGCTTCACGTCCTTCTCGATGAGCTCCTCGTGCCCCTTGGCCCACTCGCCGAGCTCGGCGTAGGTGCCCGGCGCGCCCATCCCGCGCTCGGCGGCCGCCCACTCTTCCGGAGTCGGAACGCGGCTGTAAATGGGCGCCCCGCGCGAGTGCGCGTAGCGATAGGGCCAGATGGCGCCGCGGTTCGGAGCCACGCTGTGCAGCGCGCGATAGTACGGATCGCCGAGCTCGAGCGTCGTGCGGCGGTTGAGGCACACGTAGCCCCTTGGCTCGACCTCGTACCAGCCGCGCGCGCAGCCCTCGCCGGCGACGGGCTTCGGCGACTTGAGCTTCACCGCGGTGCCGATCCGCATGCTCCCGAAGGCGAGCCCCTCGTGGGTCGGCTTCGGCATGATCCACACGTGATAGTCGGTGGCGCCGATGTGCGGGGAAGCGAGCTCCGGATCTGCTGCCGGGGCCTCTCCCGAGCCGTCGAGCGCCCGCGCAGCCGGGGCTGGCTCCGCCTGGGGCGCGGCCGCGATGTCGACGCCGTCTCGCGCGTTTCCGTCGAGCGCGCCGAAGCTCAGGGCGAGGAGAGCTGCGGCAGCGAGCGAGCGCCAGGCCATGCTGCGTTTCATGGGGCCGATCCTGCCGCGGAGCGCCCGCCGTGGCCCAGTTTGCGGAATGTGCCCAATTTCCCGCACGGAACGGACGCCTCGCGGAGGCGGCCCCTCGCGCGTGACGTCGGCCGGTAGCGTTGCTTCACGCCGTTGTCCAATCATCGGCAATCGGCCCCGAAAATTCCGGTCGCGCGCCGCCGCCGCTTAGCATCGCCCCCGTCGATGCCCACTCTTCGCCTCGTCGCCTCCTCCTCCCACGAGAGCCGCAGCAGCGTGAGCCCGACGCTCGTCGAGCTCGCTCCACTCTTCGATGACGTGAGCCTCTTCGGCTCGCTCACGCGCTCGGGCGTGCTCGCACTCCTGCGCGATCTCGCCTTCGCCCTGTCGGATCTGTCGAGCCACACGCGCGAGCGCGTCGTCGTTCCGACCGGGGCGTCGTCGCTCGCCGATTCCGGCAACCCATCGAAGGGCGCCCCGTGGGAGCTCGGCCTCGAGCGCGATGGCGCGACGGCGCTCGTCACCGTGTTTCGCCAAGGGGCGCGCCCGCGCGTGGTCCAGGCCGATCGCATCGTCGCGCTGTCGACCGCACGCCAAACGCTGCTCGCCGCCATCGCGTCCTTCGGCGACGATCCGCATTATCGCGGCCGGCGCGCCGAGAGCGTCCGTTCGATCGCGGTACCGGCGCCCGAGGCGGGTGAAGCGCTCGTCGACGCCGACGGGCAGCGCCCCTCCGATCGCGGTCTCGCCCTCGCGCGCGAGCAGCTCCTGTCCTTCGAGTGCGACGCCACGGCCGACTCGCTCGTGCCGCCGAGCCGCTCCCTCGACGTCGTCGTCGCGAGCCCGGCGCGCGGCCGCCTTGGGCTCTCGGCGCGCATCGCGCTGCGCCGGCCCGTGCAGCTGCGCACGCAGCAAGACGTCGCACGCTCCGATCTCCATGCGCTCCTCTTCACCGGGGAGATCACGGCGACCGTCGGCGCGAGCGCACGCGCGGTTCAGGGCGTGCACGTCTTCCTCGTCGCCGAGAGCCTGCTCGAGCTCTGTCAGGAGATGCTCTCGCTGCGCTCGGAGCGGCAGACGATGCTGCGCCAGCTCGCCGTCGGACGCGTGCACCTCGGCGTGCAGCTCGAGGTCGGCGGGCTCGCGACGCTGCTCTTCGGGCTCGGGCCGGACGACGCCGCGCGCGCCTGGCGCTTGCCGCCGGTGCCGGCCGCGGAGCTCGCGCGAGCCGCGGCGAATTTCGCGCTCTCGCTCGCAACCGAGCTCACGAAAGCCGACGCGCGGCACGAGCCGAACCTCCGCCTCGCGCGCCTTCGCGAGCGCGCAGAGCGACTCCGCGCGGCGCTCGCTCTCGCCGAAGCGCGCACGAGCCAGCTGAACGGCGCGCCCGAGAGCTACCGCGCCTTCGCCGAGAGCGACCCTCACGGCGCGACCCAGGCCGAGAGAGCTGCCAGCGTCGGCAAGCTCCGCTTTTCCGAGAGCTGGCGCGCCGAGGTGCCGGGGATCGACTTGCGCTCGATCCACCTCGCCGGCGACCGGCTCTTCGTCGGCTCGCAGCGTGAGCTCGCGTGCATCGAGCGCACGACGGGGCAGCTCGTCTGGGTCCGGAGAGCGCAGCGCGGCGTATCCATCCCAACGCCCGCAGGCATCGTGCGCCTGAGCCCCGAGGGCCGCTTCGCGCTTCACGACATGATCGACGGCGAGCGGCTCTACGAGCTGCGCCTGAGCCCGTGCTCAGGGGCGCGCACCGCGGGCGCCGTCGTCAATGCGCCGGGGCTCCCGCACCTCGTGCTCGTCGGCGATGGCGAGCGCCACCTCTCCGCCATCGACGTGGACTCCGGCGAGGTGCGCTGGCGTCGCGCCATCCCGCGCACCAGCGCGCTCAAGCTGCGGCGGGCCGGCAAGCTCATGATCGCCGCGACGGGCGACCCCGATTTGCTCGCGCTCGATCTCTTGTCGGGCGAGGTCGTGTGGCGGCACGTGGGCCGCGGACGCTTTCAGAACCCGGTCGCGCTCGATCGGGACGAGCTCTTCGCCGTGGCCACGACCCGCGCCGCAGCGGCTGCGTCCGAGCCGCTCGTTCACGGAGCTCTGGTCCTCTCCTCGCTCGATCCCTGGTCGGGCGCCGAGCGGTGGCAGGCGGCGCTCCCGCGCGCGAGTCCGATCGTCGGCGCACCGATCGCGGCTCGCGAGACCGTGCTCGTCGTCACCTCGGATCGCGTCGGAGGCACGCGCCGACTCGGCCTCGTCGCGTTCGACCGCGCGACCGGCGAGCTCCGCTTCGACTTGCCGGGCGGGCTCGCCGAGGGGCACGCGGCGCGCATCCTCGTCGACGATCTGCTCATCGCCAACAGCGAGCTCGGCGAGCTCGTCGCCATCGACGCCCGCGACGGCAAGACGCGCTTCCGCCACGTGTTTGCAGGCTCCAGCGGCGCGCTCGTCGGCGACCGGCCGCGCTCGCTCGACCCGGTGCTCCGCTCCGGAGCGCTGTTCGTGCCGCAGGCGGAGGTGTACGTCGTGCGCCCCGCGGATGGCGCCATCGTCGGCCGCGCGCCGAGCGACCTCGTGCCGGACGCCATGCACGTCGATGAGCGCTGCGGTGTCTACGTCGCGGAGGCCAGCGGCTACGTCGCCGCCTACCACGCGCTGCCGATGCTCACCCTCGTCGAGCCCCGTTAGCGAGGCGAAGCGGTGACTCGGGCGACTCGCTAGGCTTCGGACTCAGGGCGCTACTAGGCGATCGCGCGCGTCCGTCGCAGCTCGGCGATCTCGTCGTCGCCGAACCCCGCCTCGCGAAAAATCGCGTCCGTGTGCTCGCCAGGTCGCGGCGCGGGCGGCGCCTCGAGCTCGCGCATCGTCACGGGCGTGCGGAGCTGCGGCACCCGCTCGCCGTCGACCTCGATTTCGTAGACGAGCCCACGCGCGCGCGCATGCTCGTCCGTCATGAGCGCCGACGCGGCGATCACCGGCTCGACGCAGCAGTCGTGCTGCGCCGAAAACGCCTCCCACTCTGCGCCCGTCCGGCTCGCGAACACCTGCTCGATGCGCTGCATCAGCGCCGCTTGATGGGGACCGGGGACGAGCGCCAGCGGGTCGGGCTCGATGCCGACGGCGGCCGAGAACGCCATCCAGAACTTCGGCTCGAGCGCCGCGAGCGTCAGCGCCACGCCGTCCTTCGCGAGGTATGTACGATACGGCGCGATCCCGCCCGTCAGCGTGTCCCGCCCGCGCTCGGCCTCCGTGCCCGCGAGCGCCGCGGCGAGTGACAGCGGCGCGAAGCCGAGCACGCCGTCCGCCATGGCGATGTCGAGCACGCGCCCGCCCCCGCCCTGGTCGCGCTCACGAAGCGCCGCGAGGATCGCGATGGCGCACCACATGCCGCCGCTGACGTCCGCGAGCTGAAACCCGGGCACAGTCGGCGGCGCTCCTGCGGGCCCTTGGCTCGCGAGCAACCCGCCGCGCGCGAGGTAGTTCAGGTCGTGTCCGGCACGCGCCGCGAGCGGCCCGGTCTGCCCGTAGCCCGTGAGCGCGCACACGATGAGGCCCGGATATTTCGCCAAGAGCGCGTCGTGTCCGAGCCCGAGCCGCGCGAGCACGCCGGGACGAAACTGCTCGACCAGCACGTCGTAGCGCGCAAGGAGCCGGAGGAAGGCCTCGCGACCGAGCGGGTTCTTCAAGTCGACGGTCGCGCTCCGCTTGCCGCGATTGAGCAGCTGGAACCCGAGCGAGCACCCGCCCCGCTGCGGAGGAAGGTGCCGCAAGTAGTCGCCCGCGCCGGCGTCCTCGAGCTTGTCGACCTGGGCGCCGAGATCCGCCAAGACGAGCGTGCCGAACGGCCCCGGGATGAGCCGCGACAAATCGAGGACGCGCACGCCCTCGAGCGGGGCTCGACGACGTTCGGCAGGCCCCTCGAGCGGCGCTCGACGATCAGGCACGGTGTGCCGCGGCGGCTCAGCCGCGAAGGTCGAACAGCTTCTGCAGCTTCATCGCGAGCATCTGGTTGCCCGTCACCTTCAGCTTGCCGGAGAAGAAGAGCTGCATGCCGTTGGCCTGCGGGTTCTCGACGAGCTTCTGGAAATCGCCGCTCGTGATCTCGATGGTGCAGTCGGCGCCGCCCGGGCTGCCCTGCTCGGCCTTCGGTCCGCTCGCCGAGCAGTCGAGGTACCAGGAGCCGCCGTCGTCGCCGGCGATGTTGATCTGGAATTTTGCGCCGATCGACTGGGCGACGTCGGGCTTGTTCTGCATGCCCGCGGGCAATTCCACGTTGAAGAGATTCTGGATGTCGACGGCCATGTAATCCTCCGAGAGCGGCGCACGCTGGGTGCCCGGAATGGGCGCCGCGAACGGGCGTCGGGACAACGAGCCGCGGACCCTAGACGTGGGATTGAACGGGCGTCAACAGCGCCGCTCCGCCCGTATTTCACGCCCATTTCGCGAAGCGGACGCCGCGCGCCGTGTCTCCTATGTGGCGCGATTAGCTTGCCCAGGGGTGACGAGCGCCGCCGCGCGAGGGGGGCGAACCGCGCCACCCGCCTCCGCCGCCGAGCACGCTCGCCCGTTGCCGCAACAGATCGGCCTCGAGCCGCAGCGCACGAGCTCGTTCCTTGAGCCGGCGCGCGAGGTGTCCGGCGCTCGCGGCGGCGCGCTCGAGCTCGGCGGCGCTGGCGAGGAGCTGGTTGCGGCGCGCGTCCCAGAGCTCCGCGGCGAGGTCCCGCAACCGATACGCCGCCCGCGAGTCGCGAGCAGCCTCGGCCTCGGCGATGCGAGCCCGGCGCTCGTGCCGCTGGGCCTCACCCTCGAGGCGTCGGGCCCGCCCGAGGAGCTCCGACGCCGACACGCTCGGCGGCGCAGGCTCCTCGGCGCCGATCCACGGGACGCCGACGCTGCCCGGCCCACCATAGCCGCCGCACGCCTGTGCGAGCCCTCCGCCGAGCACAGAGCCCTCACCGAGCAACGATCCCGGTCCGAGCAACACGCAACCCCCGATGGCCGCGGCACAGAAGAGACGCATGGGCGATGCCTCCATCCGTCGGAATACGCCCGAGCGGAGCGCAAGTTCTCGTCGCCGAAGCGAAACCTCGCATATTCGCCACCGGGCGCGACTCGGCGGTCGATGTGCATCCACCGGGGGCGAGCCGGCGGTCGATTCGGCGCCACCCGGCGCGTGCCGGCATGCCACGGAGCGCCCGCGCGATCCTGGGCCTTGCCGAACCGACGCGGGTGTCAATCTACACGCCATGACGGACGTCGTGTGCTGTGACCGGTGCGGCGCCTCGTGCGCGAGCGGACAACGGTTCTGTGCGGAGTGCGGCGCGGGGCTCGCTGGGCTCCCGGTCGGCTGCGACACGATGATCGGCGCCGAGCTGCCGGGCGGCATCGTCGTGCGCGAGCTCATCGACGTTGGCGGCATGGGGCGCGTCTACCGCGCAGAGCAGGCCCTGCTCGGCCGCACGGTGGCCGTGAAGATCATCCACCCGCATTTGCTCGGCGACGCCACCATCGAGGCGCGTTTTCTCACCGAGGCGCGCGCGGCGAGCCGCCTCAACCACCCGCACTCGGTCGCCGTCATCGATTTCGGCAAGTTCGACGGCCGCTTCTACCTGGTGATGGAGCACCTGCGGGGCACCGACCTCGCCGACGTCGTGGCGCACGAAGCGCCGCTCGCGCCCGAGCGGGCCGTCGAGATCGCAGCGCAAATCCTCGAGGCGCTCGACGAGGCTCACCACCTCGGCATCATCCACCGCGATCTGAAGCCCGAGAACGTCGTGCTCGAGCCGAGCCGCACAGGCGGTGACTTCGTCAAGGTGCTCGACTTCGGGCTCGCCAAGGTGCGCGAGGTCGCGAGCGGCGCGCACTCCGACGAAGGCGACACGGAAGGCGACCCACGCCGCCGGCGCATGACCACCCCCGGAACCATCTGCGGGACGCCGGAATACATGGCGCCGGAGCAGGCGCGCGGCGAGGGCATCGATCATCGCGCCGATCTCTATGCCTGCGGCGTGTTGCTCTTCGAGCTGCTCACCGGGCGGCTGCCCTTCAACGCCGATTCGCCGAACGAGCTCGCGATCCTGCACATCGTCGAGCCCGCGCCGGACCCGCGTCGCTTCGTCCCGGCGCGCGCGCTTCCCGATGAGCTTGTCAATGTGCTCCTGCGTGCGCTCGCGAAGCAGCCGTCGGCGCGCCACGAGACCGCTCGGGAGATGGCCGCGGCCCTCCGCGCCTCGGTTGCGCCGGGGCAACCGGCGCGGAAGAAGGACGAGCCGAGCGCAACGTGCGCCACGTGCGGCGCCTTCAACGCGCCGACGCAGCGCTTCTGCGGCGACTGCGGAAATACGCTCGCGCCCGGACGCCCATCTCCTCTCCCCGCGACGCCTCCGAGCGCCGCGGAACCGCAGGAATTGCCCTTCGTGGCGAGGGAGCGCGAGCTCGCTTGGCTCCTGGAGCTCAGGGCGGCTTCGACGGGCGAGCTCACGGCCGCTTGCATCGTCGCGCCGCTCGGACACGGCAAGACCCGCCTCTTGACGGCGTTCGCGAGGCACGCCGATGAGCAAGGCGACCTCGTCGTCTCCATCGCTCCCGACCCGTGGCATGCCCAGGTCGCGTGCTACGCGCTCCGGCAAGCCGTGATGAAGCTCGCCGGCATCGAGAGCGCCGAAGAGCTCGGGGCATCGGCGCGCGGGCGCACGGCCCATGAGCGCGCTGGCCTCGCCCTGCTCTTCGGCGGACCGCGGCAAACCGTGCCCCCGAGCGGGCGGCGCTGGACCGACAAGCCGCCGTCCTCCCGCCTGCCGACCGAGCAGCGCGACGTGCTCGCCGCGGCCCTAAGGTGGGCGCTGAACGTCGCGAGCAGGAGGATCATCCACGGCCGCGTCGTCCTGCTCATCGACGACGTCGATCTCGTCGACGGCGCGAGCCGCAACGCCTTCGCCGATCTCCTCGCGAGCCCGACCGAGATGCCCGCGCTGCTCATCGGCGCGTCGAACCCGGGCTCCGAGCCCGAGTGGCCCACCGCCGGGCGCCTCGTGCTCGACGGGATCCCGTGCGACGTCGGCTCCGAGCTCCTCCGCACGCACACGACGCCGACCTCGAGGTCGAGCGCGCCTTCGCTCGCAGCGCGCGGACCGAAGCGAGTCTCGCCGCTGCACGTCTTCGAGCTCGTGCGCTTCCGCCAGGAGGGAGGCAAGGCGGCACCCGAGGCTGTGCTGGATCTCATCGCGCTTCGCATCCAGCGCCTCGGCTCTCCCGCGCGCCAGACGCTCCAGGCGCTCGCGGTGCTCGGGGACGAAGCCCGCGCAAGCGAGGTCGCCGCGCTCTTGCCGGACGTGACGGACGTCGACTCCGAGCTCCTCGCCTTGCGCCGGCGCGGCATGGTGCACCTCGATCGCGGCGCCCACCGCGTTGCCCATCCGCTGGTTCGCGAGGTCGCGCTCTCCTCGATCCCGCGCGCCACGCGGCAACAGCTCCACTCGCTCGCACGCCGCGGCGCCGAGGATGCGGCCACGCTCCCCCGCGAGGCGCAGGCGCTCCATGCCGTGCGAGCCGGAGACTCCTTCGACGCGCTCATGCTGCTCGAGCGCCTTGCCGAAGAAGCCGGCGCACGCGGCGACGCCGACGGCCGCGTGCATGCGCTCCGCCTCGCCGTTGGAGTCGCGGTCGACGAGCTCAGCCGCGGCAACCTCGACGAGCCCGAGACGGCGCTGCTGCTCTTCTCCGGCAAGCTCGGAGACGCCCTCTGCCACGCGGGTCGCTCGCACGAGGCCGTCGGTGTCCTTCGCGAGGCGCTCGGGGCAGCTCCGCCCAACGCCATCGAGCGCGCCCGCTTGCTCGCGTCGCTGGCGCGCGCCTCACGTCAAGAGGGGGAGCTCGAGACCTCGCGGCGTCACCTCGACGAAGCGCTGCGGCTCTCCTGCACGCAGTCCGGCTCGGTGTTGTTCGAGTCCCTGGTCGCGCTGCGCCAGAGCTGGAGCACTTAGGTTCGCGGCGCTCGTTGCTGGAGAAGCTCTGATTCGCCGCGTGAGGCTCGCGCCAGTCGCGCGTCGTTGCAGGTCGTCGCGCGGAGCCTTGCGGCGCGTGCCGACGAGTGGCATTCGTCGATCGTGCGCTCGCGCCCCTCGGCCCCTCCGCGAAAGGTCGGACGCCCGCTCGGCAGCTTCACGCAACACCACCGCATGAGCGAGCTCATGCGCCTCTTGCACCAGCACCCGGGCGGCGTCACCGCGGCCGAGGTCGCCGCTCATCTCGGCGTCACCATCCGCTCCGCGCGACGCTACCTCGAAGAGGTCCGCACCGATCTCGAGGCGGGTTCGACGGAAGACGGCGGCAAGCGCTGGCGGATCCCCGCGATCGATCTTCCTCGTCGGCTGTCGGTGCGCCGCACGCAGGCCTACGCGCTCCTCGCGGCGCGCCCGCTGTTCGAGGCGCTGCGCGGGTCGGCCATCCACCAGGAGCTGGATCTCGCCGCCGAAGAGCTCGTCGGGGTGGCACGGAGGGCAGGCCGCGGCCCCAACGCCGGCGTCAGCGACGCCCGCCTCGAGCAACGCTTTCGCTATGTGCCGTTCGCGCCGATCGACTACGGGCCTCGCAGCGCCGAGCTCGACGATCTGTTTCACGCCGTCGCGGATCTGCGCCCCATCGCGTGCCAGTTCCCGGGAGAGACCGGCGCGCTCGAGCGCCTCGTGCTCCATCCGTACGCGCTCGTCCTCTTCAAAGAGGCGATCTACGTCGTCGCGCGCGACGAGGGGCGCGGCACCGTGCGCGTGCTCGAGCTCGACCACGTCCGCGAGACGCGGGTGTCGCCGAGCGGACGCTTCGAGCTGCCCGACGACTTCTCGCTCGAGGATTATGTGCAGGGACAGTTCGGCCTCTGGCGCGCCGAGGGACCGCTTACGAGCGTGGTCATCGACTTCGATGCGCGCGTGGCCGCTGCCCTGACGCGGCGGCGATTTCACCCGTCGCAGCGGCTCGAGCCGCTCGCGGACGGAACGCTGCGCATGCACCTCGCGCTCGGCGACCTCCGCGAGGTCGCTCCGTGGGTGCTCGGCTTCGGTGCGCTCGCGACCGTGCGTGAGCCACCGTCCTTGCGCGATGCGGTGCGCGGCGCCCTCGCAGACGCGATCGCCCGCTACGACGCGCCTTCGAGCGCCCCGGCGGTGACGGCACCGAAGGCTCGCGCTACTCGGACGCTACGTGCGGCTCGGGGACGGTGCGGAAGCGGTGGTAGTAGCTGAGCACCTTGAGCACGTAGCCCTGCGTCTCGGCGTAAGGCGGAATGCCGCGGTGCCGAACGACCGCGCCCTCGCCGGCGTTGTAGGCCGCGATCGTCAGCTCGAGATCGCCGTTGAAGAGATTGGCCAGGATCCTGAGGTAGCGCGTGCCCGCGAGGATGTTGAGGCGCGGCTCGAAGGAGTCACGGATCTGCATGCGCAGCGCGGTCTCGGGCATGAGCTGCATGAGGCCCTGCGCGCCGGCGCTCGAGACGGCCTTCGGATCGTAGTCGCTCTCTACCTTGATCACCGCGCGCACGAGCTCGACCGGGATTTGATAGAGCGTCGCCGCCTCGCGAATGTGCGCGTCGTAGCGGCTGAAGCGCTCCACCGAGCGGTCGGATGGCGGCACCGGCGTGACGTTGGGCCGCGCCCTCCGCTTGCCCTCGCGTGAGCGCAGGTAGAGCTTGCCGCCCGGCTTCCGCACGTTGGAGAAGTGCATGACGCCGTCTTTGTCGGTGTGCGAGTAGATGTCGGCCTCGGCACGGAGGGGTGCGGTCAGGCCGACGGCGAGCGTGGCCAAGATCGCCGCGCTGCGTGTTCGCGTCCACGACGGGAAACCTGCTGCCATCGCGCGACATGTTAGTCCGGCCGCGACGACGTGGCCTCGCAAATTGACACGCGCCAAGCTCGCGGCGTGCGGCGCGCGGCATGCATCGAGGAGCCCGAACGCCATGGAGATCTGGCGCATCGCCCTGCTCGCCACGTTGGTAATTTTGGTCGCGCTGGTGCTGGCGCGCGTGCGCCCGAGTCCACGCGCGATGCGGTCCCGCTCGACCCACCGAGACCGCCGCGCGCCAGGTGCCGGGTACGACGTCGGCGTCCCGCGCCCGCCGAGCCGCGAGCGCTACCGCGGCCAGAAGGTCGTCGGCAGGCCGCGCCCAACCGAGAGCGCGAGCACGTCCATCAGGCCTGCGACGGTGACGTGCACGAGCAGCCCCAGGTAGATGCTGCGCGTCTTCATCGCGAGCGAGCCGAGCGCGACGCCGGCGATGAACGCGACGGACGACTCGAGGTAGGGCTTGCCGTAGTGAATCATCACGTACGGGACGCACATCGCGAAGATTGCGCCGCCACCGAAGCTACGGCGAAGGGGCGCGAGCATGAAGCCGCGGAAGAAGACCTCGAGCGCGAAGAACTGCGCCACGTAGAGGAGCTCCCACACGAGCAGATCGAGCCATGACCGCGACGCGCCCTCGTAGAACGGGTAGTAGCTCGCGAACTCCGGCGACCGCGAGACGACGAACACGAGCGGAAGCACCACGGCCAAGCATGAGGCGTAAATCCACGCGTGCTCTACGAGGCCCTTCGCGCGCAGCCCCATGTCGAGCAGGCTGTCCTTGGGGAACAGGAGCTTCCACGCGGCGAGCGGCACGACGACGTAGCCGAGCACGCGCGTGAACGACCACCACGCGTAGCCATAGAGCTCCGCGTAGAAGCGGGTGTCGATGTGCGCGCCGATGGC
>SXGS01279512.1_pt1 | contig 14039 bp, 13 predicted proteins | sample 3174681 | NCBI WGS metagenome assembly SXGS01 (sample SAMN11356861, study PRJNA531348) | freshwater metagenome | isolation source: freshwater sample F1-80 | place: China: Fuxian Lake, Yuxi | collected 2017-12-25
GCCGGTCTATGGTGTAGTCGGCAAGGGCCGATAATAGCGCAGGGTTTTGCTCGGCAGCGGCAAATTGAAAGGTGCCCACGCGTAAATGGCTGGTGGCTACCCGGCATAATATGGCGCCAGGCAAAGCTTCCTCGCGGTACACCGCTTCACCACTCACTGTTACGCACAAGCTGCGTGTGCTGGGTACGCCCAAGGCCTGCATGGCTTCGCTAATTAGGTATTCGCGCAGCATGGGTCCCAGTGCGGCGCGCCCGTCGCCCGATCGTGAGTAGCCAGTCCTGCCGGCACCTTTTAATTGAATATCTAGGCGTTGCTGATTCGGTGTCAAATGTTCGCCCAATAAAATGGCGCGGCCGTCGCCCAAGCGGTTGAAGTGACCAAATTGATGACCGGCATAGGCTTGCGCAATCGGCTCGGATCCAGCAAACAAGTCATTGCCAGCCAAGTAGGCGGCACCATGGCTGGCAAGTGTGGCGGCGTTTAAGCCTAAATCGTTTGCAAGGGCTTGGTTAAACACCAGCATGGCCGGCGCTTGAACCGGGCTGGGCGCTTGTTTTTGATAAAAAGCGGTCGGCAATTGCAAATAACTGTTGTCAAAATTAAAGCCAAAGTCAGTAGGCATGATGGGGTGGGTCATGGGTGCCTAAGGCTTAATCTTGGTCACGGTGGCATCGGCAGAGCCTGTGCCAAAGTTTAGGCTGATCGCTTCACCGGTTTGCAACTGATTGCTGGCGCTGATGATGGCCCCGTCTTGGTTTTGCACAAAGGCGTAGCCACGGCTTAGCACGGCGCTTGGATTCAGGTGGTCTAGGTTTTGCCCCAAACGCAAGACATGCTGTTTTTTCAAGGACAGTTGTTGTTGCAATAGATTGTTTAAGCGGTAGGCCGCTTGGCTCAGCTGGGTTTTTTGTTGGGCGATTTGTTGCGTAGGGGAAATCAGTCGGCGAGCCAAGTAATCCAATGCTTGGCTGCGTTGATTAAGCCAAGCTGAGCAGGCTCTGGCCAATTGCAAGCTAAGTTGTTTGAGTCCATTTAGCATGGCCTCACGCGATGGGCTTACCAGCTCGGCTGCGGCGGTGGGGGTGGCCGCCCGTTTGTCGGCGACAAAATCGCAAATGGTGAAGTCGGTTTCATGGCCAACGCCACTGATGGTCGGAATGCGGCAGGCGGCGATTGCTCTGGCAACGATTTCTTCGTTAAATGACCACAAGTCTTCCATGCTGCCGCCACCACGGCAAATGATCAGCACGTCGCATTCGGCGCGTTGGTCGGCCGTGTTGATGGCTTCGGCGATTAATGCGCCCGCACCTTTGCCTTGCACCGGTGTCGGGTAAATAATCACCGGTATGCTAGGCATGCGCCGTTGTAGCGTGCTGAGCACGTCTCTTAAGGCGGCCGCATCGGCTGAGGTAACAATGCCAATTTGTTTGGGGTGGGCCGGTATGGCTTGTTTCAAGCTGGGGTCAAATAAGCCCTCGGCTTGCAGTTTGGCTTTGAGTTTTTCAAAAGCTTCAAATAACACGCCTAGGCCGGCGCGTTGTAAAAATTCGATGGTCAGTTGAAAGTCACCGCGCGCCTCATAAAGGGTTACCGTGCAGTGCGCTTCGACTTTATCGCCTTCTTTGGGTGCCCAATCCAAATAGCTGTTGCGGCCTTTAAACATCACGCAGCGCACTTGTGCACCGGCATCCTTAAGTGAGAAATACCAATGGCCACTGGCAGCGCGGGTCAGATTGGACACTTCGCCTGACACCCAAAACAAAGGAAAGCTTTGGCTTAATAGTTGGTTGGCTAAACGATTTAACTCCGAGACCGTCAGTATTTTGTTGCTGCTATTTTGCTGGCTGTGGGCTAAAGTGGGTTCAGTCATGAGGCGTTATCAATTACAATGTTTAGGTGATGCAATTATAAGCGCACATTCGGTGCAAACAAGGATAGGGCAATGCTAAATACATGCTTAAGTGGGAAACGAGGCTATTGGCTGGGTTTTATTGCCAGTTTCGGTTTGGTGGCTTTGGCCTTGTGGATACAAACCCGTTATCAATTAAACCCCTGCCCATTGTGCATATCGCAACGCATGGTGTTCATGGGTTTAGGTTTGCTGTTCCTTGTTGGCGCTTTACTGCCGGCTAAAGCGATTTGGCAAAAAACCGTTACGGCATTGTTGGTATTAACTGCATTGGGCGGTGCCGGCGTGGCTATCCGCCATTGGTGGTTGCAGGCGCACCGTGACAGCATCATCGCCGATTGCGGCGTGGGCTTTGATTACATGTTTGAAAACTTCCCGCTGCAAAAAGCCCTGACCTTGGTGTTCCGAGGCACCGGCGATTGCGCGGCCATAGACTGGACCTTTTTAGGCTTAAGCCTGCCGCAGCTGGCCTTGTTGGGTTATTTGGGCTTGGCGGCCTATGCCCTGTATTTATTAAAGAAATAGCAAGCGATCGGATATGGCATATAAAACTTTAGATCATTTTGTGGGCAACACGCCCTTGGTGCAATTGCAGCGCATGGCGGGCAAAACCAGTAACACCATATTGCTCAAATTAGAAGGCAATAACCCGGCTGGCTCGGTGAAAGACAGGCCGGCTTACAGCATGATTAGCCGCGCTGAGGCCAGGGGCGACATCAAGCCGGGCGACACGCTTATTGAGGCCACCAGCGGTAACACCGGCATTGCCTTAGCCATGGTGGCGGCCATGCGTGGCTATAAAATGATATTGGTCATGCCAGAAAACCAAAGCATAGAACGCCGCCAAAGCATGACCGCATACGGCGCCGAGCTGATATTAACGCCTAAAGACGGCAGCATGGAATTGGCTAGGGACGTGGCCATGAAGTTGCAGGCCGAAGGCGAAGGCGTGGTCTTGGATCAATTTGCCAACAGCGACAACCCCTTGGCGCATTATGAAACCACGGGCCCGGAAATTTGGCGTGACACCAACGGCAAAGTTACCCATTTTGTCGCCAGCATGGGCACAACAGGCACCATCATGGGCGTGTCGCGCTATTTGAAAGAGCAAAATCCGGCCATCCAAATCATAGGCGTGCAACCGGAAGAAGGCAGCCAAATACCCGGCATACGCAAATGGCCAGAAGCATATTTACCAAAAATTTACGATGCCAAGCGCGTGGATGCCTTGCGCTACGTTAACCAAGCGCAAGCAGAAAACACCACCCGTCAATTGGCCGCCAAAGAAGGCATTTTTGCCGGCATTTCCAGTGGTGGTGGGCTGTATACGGCGCTGAAATTATCCCAGGAAGTCGAGAATGCCGTGATAGTCACCATAGTCTGCGACCGCGGTGACCGGTACTTGTCCACTGGGGTGTTCCCCGCTTAAGCACAGGCTCATGCGCCACGCACGTTTACTAGCCTATTTTTTATTAGCCAGCCTAAGCAATACAAACGCCTATGCCGTCAGCGCCGTTCGGGTGCAAGTGGACGAGCTCATTAGTTCAAGCACCACACTAAAAAACGCCGACCTTAAGCTGGACTGGCAAGGCGAAACGCCTAGATTAAGCTTAAAAGCCCAAATAAAACCCACAATGGCATTAAAGCCGAAAGCACAAGGCCAGCAATCGACCGGCTATGTTCCTTTTAGCCTTAGTTGTGGCCGCCTGGCAATGACGGAAGCCGGGCAGATAGACTGCCTAAATGGCCAATTGCAGGCTAAGCAAATTCAGATGCCGTTCTCCTTGCGGGCCAACATTCAACCTGAGCAGTTGGCGGCCGATTTGCGCTTCAGCGACGCGCAATTTAGTGATGCGTCTGGCTTGCATGCGGGGGATAAATTAAGCGGTCAAATCAGCTTGTCAGCCAGGCCTTCGCAAGGTGGTTGGGCTTGGCAGGGTCTGCTGCGCTGGGATACCGGTGAGCTTTATTGGCAGCCGTTTTATTTTGCTAAAGCCGGCAACCAATTGGACATCAATGGCCGTTTTGTCGACGATCTGTTGTGGGTGGATAAAGCCAATTTACTAGTCAATGGCGTGGGCCGCGTGTCGGTGGCAGGGCGCATGAACACGCTGACGGGTCGGCTTGAGGATGCCAACATCAGTGCTAAGAATGTGGATTTTGCCGGCTTGTACGCGGTGTTCTTGAAGCCCATGGCGGAGAAGTCGGTGTTTGGTGATTTAGCGGTGACTGGCCAAGCCGATTGGCAATTTGAGCTAAAAGACGGTCAGCCCAAAAGCTTTGAGTTAACGCTGCGCGATACAGACATCCGTGACAATAAGGGTAAATTTGCCTTTAGGCAGCTGCAAGCGCATCTGCCATGGGATTACGATCAGGTTAAAACGCAGTCGGTGTCGTATGCCTCCGGTCAAGTGCTCAAACTGCCTTTGGCTAAAACGCAATTGCAGGCGCAGATTAACCGTTATGCATTGAGTGCGCCTAAACTTAGCTTGCCTTTGCTGGATGGCGCGCTTAACTTCACCGACCTGTCAGCGGCGATTATTGATGGACTAGGGTATTGGCACGTCAGCATGAATCTCACGCCGATTAGCATGGCGGAATTTAGCCAAGCGCTCGGTTGGCCTAGCATGCAAGGTAAGATTTCTGGGCAAGTGCCGCAAGTCAGTTACGCCGACAAGCAGTTGCTCATGAATGGCGCCATGACCTTCAATGTGTTTAATGGCACGGTCGGCATGAGTAATTTGAAAATCGACGACCCCTTGGGTGTGGTGCCGCGCTTATACGCCGATTTAAGCATGCGTCAATTGGACCTGGGCGTACTCACTCGCACCTATAGCTTTGGTCGGATAGAAGGCAAATTAGACGGCGACGTGCAAAACATGCAGTTGGAAAATTGGAAGCCGGTCTACTTGGATGCCTCGATTCGAACCAGCCCGGGCAAACAGCTTAAGAAAATATCCCAGCGCGCGGTGGAAAACATCACGGCCTTGGGTGGCGAAGGCACGGCCGCCGCCGTGCAGCGGACTTTTTTACAATTTTTTAAAGAATTTAACTACGATAAGATAGGCTTAAGCTGCAAATTACGGCAAGATGTCTGTGAGATGGCCGGCGTGGAAAGCAATACCATAGGCTACGTGATAGTCAAAGGCCAAGGTCTGCCAGCGGTGAACGTCAATGGCTATACCCAGCGTATTAGCTGGTCGGATTTGTTGGCAAGAATCAAACGCATTACCGATGGCAACAGCAAGGCGGTTATTCAATAGCCGCGCAGTCGCAGCATCATTAAACGGCGTGGGCAAAGTATAAGGGAAGTGAACATGAAAAAAGCAGTCATCACATTGGTTGTAGGCTTAAGCTTATCCGCCTGCGTGACCATCAACATTTATTTTCCGGCGGCGGCGGCAGAGAAAGCCGCTGATAAAATCATCGATGACGTATGGCGTTTGCAAGACGCAGCGCCTGCGCCTAAGCAAGAAGGGGCAGCAAAATGAGAGGCGTGTTAAATAAGAGCAATATCCATGGTATTAAAAGCATCGTGTTAGTAGGTTTGCTGTGCTTCGCCACTTGGGCGCAGGCCGCCGCCGATTTGGATGTCGCTACGCCCGCCGTCAGCGCACTTAAAAACAGCATGCAAGCGCGTCACACTCAGTTGGCTCCCCACTACGCCAGTGGCGCCGTAGGGTTAACCAAAGACGGCTTGATCGCCTTGCGTGACACAAGCGCTGTTCCATTAAAAGACAGGCAGGGTATCAATGCCTTGGTCGCCGCAGAAAATAACGATCGGCTCGCCCTGTATAAAGAAATAGCTGCCGGCAATGGTCACCCAGAATGGCGTGGCGAGATTCAAAATACCTTTGCTGGGCGATGGATAGATAAGGCGCAAGCGGGTTGGTATTACGAAAGCGGCAGCGCTTGGGTGAAAAAATGACACCAAGTTTAGTCTTTGACATAGAAACCATCCCCGATACCGATGGCTTGCGTAAGCTACACGACCTGCCGGCCGATTTGTCGGATGAAGAGGTGGCTAACATCGCTTTTCATCAACGCCGTCAGCAAAACGGCACGGATTTTTTAGCCCTACACCTGCATCGCATCTGCGCCATTTCTTGTGCCATGCGGGAAGGCAACCATTTCAAAGTGTGGACTTTGGGTGACGCGCAATCGAGTGAGGCGGAAATCATCCAGCGCTTTTTTGACGGCATTGATAAATACACCCCGCAAATCGTGTCGTGGAATGGTGGCGGATTTGACCTGCCGGTGTTGCATTACCGTGGCTTGATGCACGGCATCAATGCGGCACGCTATTGGGACTTGGGTGAAGACGACAAAGACTTCAAGTGGAATAACTACATCAGCCGCTATCACACGCGTCACTTGGATTTAATGGACGTCATGGCCATGTTTAATGCACGGGCTAACGCACCCTTAGACGACGTGGCTAAGCTGTGTGGCTTCCCCGGTAAATTGGGCATGGATGGCAGCAAGGTTTGGGATGCCTACAAAGCCGGCAAGATTGATGAGATACGCAATTATTGCGAGACCGATGTGGCCAATACGCATTTGGTGTTTTTGCGCTTTAAGCTGATGCGCGGTCAGTTAACGCAAGCCGCTTACGATGCAGAAATTGCCCTAGTGCGTGAAACCTTAAGTGGCTATCAGCAAAGTGGCGGTGCCAGTCATTGGGCTGAGTTTTTAGCGGCTTGGTAATATCAAACCTTTAGCACAGAGGCAGTTTAATAGGTGCCACTCTCTGCCCGCTGCGGTAAAATAGCGGCCATGAGAAAAAGACGCAACAAATCCAGCGCAGACTTGGCGCTCAGCCCGGTTTTACACGCCGTCATTGAATCCTTAGATCAAGAAGGGCGTGGGGTCACTCACCTAGACGGTAAAACCATTTTTATTGATGGTGCGTTGCCGCAAGAAAAAGTCAGCTTTCGCTCCCACCGCATTAAGACCAGTTACGAAGTGGCAAATGCGATTGATGTCCTCAAGCAATCCAATCAACGCGTGACGCCTAAATGCCCGCATTTTGGCCTGTGTGGGGGCTGCAAGCTGCAGCATTTGGATGCAGCGGCGCAAGTGGCAAACAAGCAGCGTTTGTTGGAAAACGATTTGTGGCATATCGGTAAAGTGCAGCCTAACAATATGTTGCCGCCGATTTATGGCCCAACTTGGGGCTACCGTCATAAAGCGCGTCTAAGCGTTAAATACGTGGAAAAGAAACAGCGCGTGCTGGTGGGCTTTAATGAAAAAGCCACCCGCTACGTGGCCGACATGAACAGCTGCGAGGTGCTGGTGCCTGAGGTGTCAGCCTTGATTGCGCCCTTGCAAGACATGATACTGCAACTAAGCTTGCGCGATAAATTGCCGCAAATTGAATTGGCTGTGGGTGAGCCTGTTGGGCCAACAACGCAGCCCGTTATGGTGTTGATTTTACGCATCATGGCCGAATTAACCGAGGCCGATGAATCGGTGCTAAAAGCTTTTGCCGATGAGCAGGCGGTGCAGATTTGGACGCAGAGCAAAGGCCCGGACACCATTAAGCCTTTTTACCCGGCAGCGGACGACAGCCTGCCTGGCTTGCAATACAGTTTGCCTGAATTTGATTTACGCTACCCGTTTAAGCCTAACGAGTTCACTCAGGTGAACCCACAAATTAACCAGGTGATGATACGACGCGCCATGCAGTTGTTGCATCCGCAAGCCCATGAAAAAATTGCCGATTTCTTTTGCGGTATAGGTAACTTTAGCTTGCCGATTGCTCGAAGTGGTGCGCAGGTATTGGGTTTGGAAGGTTTGGCAAACTTGGTGGATAGAGCGAACGAAAGCGCGGCATTGAATGGCATCACGAACAGCGAATTTGGCGTGGCCGATTTGTTTAAAATGACGGCTGAATCCTTAACTGCTCTAGGTCGCTTTGATAAATGGTTGGTTGACCCACCGCGCGATGGCGCTTATGAATTGATCAAAGCCTTGGACGACAGCAACAGCCCGCAACGGATTGTTTACGTGTCCTGCAACCCCGCTACTTTAGCGCGTGATGCCGGCGTGTTGGTCAATGAAAAAGGCTACGCCTTGCAAGCCGCCGGGGTGATTAATATGTTCCCGCACACCTCGCACGTGGAATCGATCGCCTTATTTGAATTGATTTAGAGCGCCTACAAAATTGTTGTGGTAAAAAAACAACAAGCTTATATTTCCTTACCTCACTTGATAAATATCAAATCGATGGCCTAAGCCTTTGGCTATGATGGCTCATCGAATTTGTATGACTAATTTATCAAGCGGAGAGTTTTAAATGAAAAAATCCTTATTAGTTGTGGCCTTGCTATCAGCGTTTGCCCCTGCGTTAGCACAAGCCGAAGCCGGTGACATTGTGGTGCGTTTGCGTGCGACCAATGTTAATCCAAATACAAACAGTAAATTGGGCGAAATAACTGATGCGGCCGACGTGGGCTTTTCATCCGTAGCGTTATACGGTGATTCAAATGCAAATTTACAAGTTGGTAAAAATACCATACCTGAGTTAGATATATCGTATTACTTGACGAAAAACATTGCAGCTGAATTGATTTTAGCTGTTGGTACGCGACACAGTGTCAGCATATCGCCAGGTACAGGGGCTGTTGCCGCTGATTTAGGTAAGGTTAATTTATTGCCGCCTACATTAACTGCCCAATGGCACTTTAACCCTGATCAAACAATTGATCCTTATGTTGGTGCAGGTGCTGCGTTTGTACTTGGTTTGGACCGTAAATTGACTGCCGATGCAACTGCGGCTGGCTTAAGTACCTACCCAATTCGTATTGATAGAAGTGCTTTCGGCGCTGTATTGCAAGCCGGGTTTGATGTGAACTTGCAAGACAAATGGTTGGTCAACTTTGATATAAAAAAAATCTGGGTTAATACCGACGTTAAACTGGATTTAGGCGCAGGTTACACCAAAATTGATAATCTAGATCTTAATCCATTGGTTGTAAGTATTGGTATCGGTAAAAAATTCTAATCTCATCAGTTCTGTAGCGGAACAGCTGGTTCCACATTAGCCTCTGCCTTAATCGGCAGGGGCTTTTTTTATGGGCGGAATAGGAATAAAAAGTAGGAGCGCAATAAATTGCCCACCTACATGAATAATCTATTTAAAGAATTTTGGAGAAACGCGCGCGGTTGCGATCGGTTTGCAAGTGCTTGTCAAATACCATGGCCACGGCGCGCACAAAGAACCAGCCGGTGTCGGTGACTTGCAAACCGTCTTCTTCTAACACCAGCATGTCGGTTTTTTCCAGGGCTTTTAAAGCGTCCATTTCATCGGCAAAATAGCTTTTGAAATCCAGCATGTAAGCCAATTCAATGGCTTCGTATTGCAATGCGCCTTGGCACATGATGGCCATGATAACCGCACGCCTCACGATGTCGTCGCGTGATAGGGCTAGCCCGCGCACTACCGGGAAGCGACCGTGGTTAAGGTGGTCGTAATACTCTTCTATGGTTTTTGCATTTTGGCTATAGGTCGCGCCTACACGGCCTATGGCGGACACGCCCAAGCTGATTAAATCGCAATCGGGTTGGGTGCTGTAACCTTGAAAGTTTCGGTGCAAGCGACCTTGGCGCTTCGCGATGGCCAAGTCGTCGTCGGGTAGGGCAAAGTGATCCATGCCCACATAAACATAACCGGCATCGATAAACGCCTTTAAGGCGCTGCCTAACATGGTGATCTTGTCGGCTGCGGCCGGAAGCTCGTATTCGCTGATGCGGCGTTGCGGTTTAAAGCGCTCAGGCAAGTGGGCGTAGCCGTATAAAGCAATGCGGTTGGGGCGTAGCTCAACCACCTGCTCTAAAGTGCGTTTAAACGACTCCGGTGTCTGCATGGGTAAGCCGTAGATCAAATCAACGTTTACCGATTCAAATTGGTAGCGTCTGGCCGCTTCCACTAAAGAAAAGACCTGCTCAGCCGGTTGGATGCGGTGCACGGCTTTTTGCACTTCCGGGTCAAAGTCCTGCACGCCAAAGCTTAAGCGGTTAAATCCTAAGTCAGCCAGATGCTTTAATCTTTGTTCGTTAACCGTGCGTGGGTCCACTTCTATTGAGTACTCTCCGCCGGGCGCAAAGACAAAACTGCGTTTTAGCATGCTCATCAGCTCGGCCAATTCTTCGTCCGAGAAAAAGGTCGGCGATCCGCCGCCCAAATGCAGTTGCGAGATGGTTTGGCCTGCGCCTAGGTGTTCGATGTGTAAATCAATTTCACGGTTTATGTAGCGCAAATACTCGGCACTGCGTTCGTGGTGTTTGGTGACGATCTTGTTGCAGGCGCAAAAAAAGCACAAGGATTCACAAAATGGAATGTGCACATAAATAGACAAAGGCTGAACAGCTGCAATCGCACGGCGTTGTTCGAGGGCAAGCATGTAGTCTTCTTCAGTAAACGCATCCACAAAGCGGTCGGCTGTGGGGTAGGAGGTGTACCTTGGCCCCGAGATGTCGTATTTCTTTAAGGTCTCGGTACTCACCCCAGGCATAATGCTGTCTAAACTTGGCGTATCGATTAGGGTGCTAGTGGTCATGGTTAGGGTCTAAATTTATCTCAGGGTGCCACTATGGCAGTTTTATTACGGCTGCGTTTTGATGTATATCAAAAGATAAGCTAGTAATGGACATGATGGGTTTTTAGCAAGGATATTGCGCACTTAAGCCTAGCCAATTTTTGCTAAAAACGCTATGCTTGCGCCCTGTGAGGGATAATAAAAGACCATGAGTTTAGCAATAACATCAACAACCATCAAAGTCGCCTGCTCCAGCTGTAACCTGCGTGAACTTTGCATGCCAATTAGTTTTGGCACCGAAGACATGAAGCGTCTGGATGAGGTGGTCGCCACCCGTCACCATGTTAAGCAAGGTGAATTGCTATTCCGTGATGGCGAACCGTTTAAATCCTTATTCGCTATACGCACCGGTTTTTTTAAAACCAGTGTGTCCACGCCTGAGGGCCATGAGCAGGTAACCGGCTTTCAAATGGCCGGCGAAATCATAGGCTTGGATGGCATCGTGACCGATCAGCACAGTTGCAATGCGGTAGCATTGGAAGATGCCGAAGTTTGCGTCATGCCGTTTGCCAATGTGGAGGAGTTGTCGCGCGAGTTTCCGGTATTGCAGCGCCATGTGCATAAAATCATGAGTCGCGAGATCGTGCGGGAAAACAGCATGATGTTGCTCATCGGTAACATGCGCTCAGAAGAGCGTTTGGCGGCATTTTTATTAAACCTAGTGCAGCGTTTGCATGCACGCGGCTTTTCTCAGTCGGAAATTGTGCTAAGAATGTCGCGTGAGGAAATCGGCAGTTACCTAGGCATGAAGTTAGAGACGGTTAGCCGAGCATTTTCCAAATTCAGTGACGAGGGTATCATAGAAGTGAAGCAGCGTTATGTTGCTATATTAAATGCGCCTGCCTTAAAGAAAATCGTCAATCCCACAGGGTGTGTTTAAGCCCGCTGTTGCATTAGCGCTGCGTGTAAACCATGTCCGACCAGCCTTATTTAACAGTAGAAGATCATAACCGCGACGTCAGCGGCATGCGCTATGTCTACCCTGTGGTTTCCAGGCGCGCTGGCGGCGTTTCCATAGGCATCAATCTGAACGTCAATAACGCCTGCAATTGGCGCTGCGTGTATTGCCAAGTGCCGGACCTACAGCGTGGCAGTCCACCACCCATAGACATGACTTTGTTGGAGCAAGAGTTAAGGCGTTTCTTGGATTACGCATTGCACGGCGATTTTATGACGCGCTATGTGGCAGAAGGCGATAGGCAGTTACAGGACATCGCTTTTTCTGGCAACGGCGAACCCACTAGTGCCAAAGAATTTCCCGATGTATTAATCATGCTGGAAAGCGTGCTGAACGACTTTAATTTGTTGGGCAAAGCGCATCCAATTCCAGGTAACCCAATTAAGGTGCGCTTAATCAGTAACGGCAGCTTGATGGACAAGGACTCGGTGTTGGCTAGCCTGAAACACTTGGCTAAGTTGAACGGTGAGGTTTGGTTTAAGTTGGATGCTGGTACCCAAGCCGGCATTGCCCGTATTAATGACGTCAACATTAAGCCAGAAGCGCACTTGCAGCGCCTTAGAAATTGCGCGGCGGTTTGCCCGACTTTTGTGCAAACTTGCCTTTTTGCCATGGACGGGGAACCGCCCAGTGAGGCTGAAACCATGGCCTACCTAGGCTTGTTGAATCAGGTTAAATCGCATCTACAAGGGGTGCATTTGTATGGCTACGCCAGGCCGTCTTACCAAGCGGAAGCGCCTCGTATCAGTCGATTACCACATGAAAAACTAGAAGCCGTGGCCGATCGCATTCGCGCCTTAGGCTTAACCGTCCACGTCAGTGATTAAGCGCTAGTCACTGCAGGTTTAAGGCTGCCTGGCGGGTGTTGGGGTGACACCGGTGGCAGCGTGGTTACGCGCTTGTATGGCGGGGGCCAAGCTGTCTTTCTGCGCTTTCAAGGTTTTATTGATGTCTAGACCGTGCTGGTAATAATTCTGATCGATGACCGGGTCGGGGCTGTTAACAGCAATGTAGGCGGTGATGACGCCGGCAATAATGACCATTAGTGGTCCGGAAATTAAAAACCAAACGTAACCGTAGCGCCACCATGCTTTTTTATCCAATTCCTGCATTGCTTTTCCTTTAAGTTAGAGCTAGTCCATCACCTGTTTTGAATGCGGTGGGTATTAGCGTGGCACCAAGAAGACCGATTTTTCCGACACCACGTCTTTGGTTTCCAACGATTCAATCTCAAATTTAATTTTGTGAGAACCGCTTTCCAATGAGCCATCCGGTATTTTTAAATCAACGATCACCCAGCGTGATTCGGTAGGCTTTACCAAGATGGTCTTAATGTCGTCTTCACCGTCATCGTTGTCACTGGCGGCTTCGGTTTCGATTTCTATGCCATCAATACCCGTTACATTTAGAGTGTAATGTTGCGGCGATTCTGTGCCGTTCATGATTTGTAAGCGGTAGACGTTTTCCAGTTTGCCGTCGTCGCTTAGGCGTGCCATTACGCCTCGATCACGCACCACGTCCACACGGAACGGTGTTCTAAACCACAGGCTGGCCACTAGGGCAGCAATCAACAGCAACAAGATGCTGGCGTATATTAATACACGTGGACGCAGGATGCGGCGCAACATTTGGCTGTGCGTCCAATTGTTGTTTATGGCGTTTTGCGTGGAGTATTTAACTAGGCCACGTTCGTAGCCCATTTTATCCATCACCGTGTCGCATACGTCAGCGCAGGCGCCGCAGCCTATGCATTCGTATTGCAGGCCTTTGCGTATGTCTATGCCGGTAGGGCAGACTTGCACGCACAGATTGCAGTCTATGCAAGAGCCTAGTTTTTGTGCGCTGGCATCGGCCTTGCGTGAACGGCCACCGCGCGGTTCGCCGCGTGCTTCGTCGTAGGTGACGATTAAGGTGTCGTCGTCAAACATGGCGCTTTGAAAGCGTGCGTATGGGCACATGTATTTACACACTTGCTCGCGCATAAGGCCGGCATTGCCGTAAGTGGCGAAGCCGTAGAAACACACCCAGAACGTTTCCCATGGGCTAAGGCTGTAACTCATTACGGCGGCCCATAATTCGCGTATCGGGGTGAAGTAACCAACAAAGGTAAAGCCTGTCCATAAGGCGAAGGCAATCCAAACAAAGTGTTTGGCCCCTTTGCGAGCCAGTTTCTCAGTGGACATGGCAGCCGCGTCAAGCTTCATGCGCGTGGCGCGATCGCCTTCAATTTTCCGCTCTATCCAGAGGAATATTTCCGTGTAGACCGTTTGTGGGCAGGTGTAACCACACCAGAGTCGCCCAGCAATCGCGGTAAAAAGGAATAGCGATAGGGCCGAAATGATGAGTATGGCCGTGAGGTAGATCAGGTCTTGTGGGTACAAGACCAATTTAAATATGTAAAACCGTTTGCTTTCTAGGTTAAATAATAAAGCTTGGCGTTGACCCCATTCCAACCAAGGCACACCGTAGAAGAACAGTTGGGTAAGCCAGATCATGGCCCAGCGCCATTGGGTAAAAAAACCCGATACGCTGCGTGGGTAAACTTTGTCTTGCGATTGGTACAGTGAAATGA
>SXGS01365011.1_pt1 | contig 14037 bp, 8 predicted proteins | sample 3174681 | NCBI WGS metagenome assembly SXGS01 (sample SAMN11356861, study PRJNA531348) | freshwater metagenome | isolation source: freshwater sample F1-80 | place: China: Fuxian Lake, Yuxi | collected 2017-12-25
AGAGGACGGCGGTCGAGGAAACGGAATCAGGAGGAGGCGAGAAAAGATAGAGTCAATCCAATCGTAAAGGTCACGCGAGGATCACGCAGCGCCGACGAAGAGCCGACGCCGAAGGCTTTTTCGTGCATAATTCAGGTGACAAGACGCTTTTCAAAAGGCCTTACGTATCTCCTAGGGTACACTTTCTCCAAGTCCATCGATAACGGCAGCGGCATTCGCACTCTCGGAACCGACCAGTTGAAGCCGCAGGACGGGCGTTGCTGGAGCTGCGAGCGCGGCCTGTCTATTTTTGACACCCGGCATCGCTTTGTCTCTTCGGCGTTGTACGGGCTACCGGTTGGGCGGGGTCATCGAATTCTCGACAAAGGCGTTGGTAACTTCCTGTTGGGCGGTTGGCAACTCGGTTCCATCGTCACGGTGTCCACGGGGTTCCCGCTGAACATCGCAACCGGAGCCGACCGGTCCGTCACTGGCCACGGCTATGACCGGCCCAATGGCGTGCCAGGCCAGAGAATCCAGCTCGATGGGAGCGCGCGCCGCTCTGGCCGCTGGTTCAACACCGACGCTGTGGTCCTTCAGCCCCTCGGTACGTACGGCACGTTGGGTCGCAATATTCTCATCGGTCCGGGATTGTTTAGCGTGGACTTCTCCGCGCACAAGCGTTTCACTATCGCGGAACAGAAGTATCTGCAATACCGGTTCGAGGCGTTCAATTTTCTGAACCATCCCAATTTCGGTGATCCGGATACAAGCCGCAGTTCAAACAGATTCGGGATAATCAGCAGTACCCGGTCCGGCATAAACATGCGCGAACTGCAAATGAGTTTGAAGCTGGTTTTTTGAGGAAACTACGAACATGAAACGCAGAGAATTTTTCGGAACGTCGATGATGGTGGCCGGGTTTCCAGCCGCATTCGCGCAGCAGGGGGCAGCCCCCAAGGGCGTGGACGCGCCCACGCGCACCGCCAAAGTCACGAAGCTTTTCAAGGCCCCCGACATCCATCCGAATGCTCTCGAAGCGGAGCCTGACGGTCTCTGGATCGGCGACCAGGTCTCGGAGCGCCTCTTCAAGGTTGACTGGAAAACAGGCAAGGTGCTCCGCGAAATCCAAAGCGAGTGCCACAACACCAGCGGCATCGCCGTCGGAGAAGGATCTATCTGGGTTGCCGCGAATGGGAGCGTCAATGGAAGACGGCCTCCGCGTCCACACGACAAGAATTCGGGCGAAGTGCTGCAAATCGATCTTGGAACCGGCAAGAGTGTGAAGTGGTTCCAGTTACAATGGGGCAACGGCGTCCACGGCATTACTTATGTGCCGCGGACCAAAACTCTGTGGGTGACGGCGCTAAGCGTTAACGCGCTTGCCGAGGTGGACCCGAAGGATTTTCGTATTCTACGGCTGATCCCGGTGAAGCACAGCCGAGCCCATGGACTTGACTACGAAAACGGCGCTGTTTGGTGCTTGTTCGCGGCCGACAGGGTGATTCACAAGCTCGACGCCAGAAATGGCAAGGTGCTCGAAATCATCAAATTTTCGCCTGGCGATCCAGACCCGCACGGATTGTGCCTGCACGACGGCCATTTGTACAGTTGCGACGCGGGTCTCACCGCTACGAGCGCCGGCGGCTCTCCCGGCTATATTTTCCGGGTTGACGTTTAGCGCAGACCGGCACTCTTCGCGAAGCCTTCTGTGGCAGGTCGAACGTCATCGCCCCACCAAGGCCTCGAAACACTGGTCTTTACCGAATGTAGAAACTCCAGGCGCAGTCCGGCCGCCTTTGCGCTAACTTGAGGTGGTATCGATGTCCAAACTGTTCAAGATAGGGATAGCCGCCCTGTGCGTGCTCGTCGCGGTCCCGCTTGTGGTTCCGCGGGCGATGTCGCAGGACGATCAGGATGTGCTGAAGGTCATCCCGGAGAATTACAAACTTCTCCTCGAGAACCCGTTCGTTCGGGTCCTTGAGGCTCGCATCCCGGCGGGCACCCTCGAAAAGCCCCACAGACACCTGCGGGGTGTGAGCGTGTGCATGACCGAGTACACAATCGAGTCGCGAATCGTGCCGGGTGGGCAATGGGTGCGGTCGCAACGCAAGGCCGGCGTAGTCTACTGGAGCGAGTCGAGCCTTCACGAGATGCGGAATGTCGGGACGACTTCCAGCCACACAATCCGCATCGAGCTCAAGTACTAACGCCAGATCCAATGACCTATAGCGCACGCGAGCAGCGCGGCTGGTATTTCTACGATTGGGCGAATTCCGCCTTCTACACCACAGTTGTAACCCTCTTTCTGGGCCCCTACCTCACTGCGCTGGCGAAGGCCGGTGCCGATGCCCAGGGCCGTATCCATCCACTCGGGATTAGCGTTGATGCGCGGGCCTACTGGGGTTACCTTATCGCGATGTCGGTCGCGCTACAAGTGCTTGTCCTTCCTGTGATCGGCGCACTGGCCGATTACACAGGCCGCAAACGCATGCTCCTTGCCGCCTTCGCCTATCCGGGCGCAATCGCAACGATCGCGATGTTCAACCTGGGCGGCCAGGACTATCTGGCCGGCGGTGCGCTCTTTCTGCTCGCTAACGCAGCCTTCGGTGCGTCGATCGTCGTTTACAACTCGTTCCTCCCGGACATCTCGAGCGCCGCCGATCGCGATGTCATTTCGTCGAAGGGATGGGGTCTCGGATACTTTGGGGGCGGCATCTTGTTAAGCCTGAACCTCTTGCTCTACCGGAGCGCTCCGGCCCTCCATCTGGACGAAGCCATGGCAGTTCGCATCAGCCTGGCGTCGGCTGGGGTATGGTGGGCGGTCTTCACGATCATCCCACTGTGCGCGCTTCGCGACCGCAAGTCCCGCCTCACCAGAGCCCCGGGACAGAGGCTCCTTTCGGCTGGATTCCATCAACTCTTCGACACGCTGCGCAATCTTCCCAGGTTTCCGCAGACACTGAAGTTCCTGATCGCATACCTGCTATACAACGACGCGATTCAGACCGTGATCGCGCTCGCTTCGCAGTTCGGGAACGACGAACTCAAGATTCCCCTTTCCACGCTGACTCTTGTAATCCTGATGGTCCAGTTTGTCGCTTTCTTCGGCGCGATCGCCTTTGGCCGCATCGCGAAATGGACGGGAGCGCGGAATGCCGTGCTGCTATCGCTTGCCATCTGGACCGGCGTGATCCTTTGTATGTATTTTTCGGTGAAAACCACGTCCGGGTTCTTCGTGATGGGCGCGGTTGTCGGCATCGTGCTTGGCGGCAGCCAGGCGCTGAGCCGGTCGCTGTTTTCCTTGATGATTCCCCAGGGCCGCGAGGCCGAGTACTTCAGCCTCTACGAAATCGGCGACAAGGGCACGAGCTGGTTCTGCCCATTGCTGTTCGGGCTGGCGCTCCAGTATACCGGTAGCTACCGGCTGGCAATCCTGTCGCTGCTCATCTTCTTCGCCGCCGGAATGGCACTGTTGTCGCGCGTGGACGTCAGGGCGGGCGCGCGTGACGCCGGAAACGCGGGTTGATTCGAGGCCGAAATCGCGTTCGCTGGAATGTGTAGCAATCCACTGGCGAGCGTATGTCTGCCCATCCGCCCCCCCCGGCCCTGTCCAACGGTTCCAGCGACTCTTGTTCTAGTCAGGCTAACGCATGCCATCAACGAGTCGCGAGGAGCCGGGGTTTTTATCGCGTGCCGCGGTTCCAGTCACGGAAATACCGTAAGACTCTACGCCGTCGCCTGAAGGCTTTTCAGTTTTGCTGTGAGCGTCGTTCGCTTCAGCTTGAGAATGTCAGCCGCCTGCTTCTTGTTCCCGGCTGTTTTCGCGAGTGCTTCTCCGATGATCTGGCGCTCGAAGTCTCCAACGATACGTTCGAAATCGAGCCCGCCCTCCGGAAGCGGCGCTGAAATTGGGACCACCTGGGCTGCGGGCGTCCTCCCCGCGACGGGGAAGTCGAAGGCATGAAGAAGTTCACGTGTGCCGCTTAATGCCACGGCCTGTTCCACCGCGTTCTCAAGTTGCCGGACGTTACCGGGCCAAACCCCAACCGTGAGACGGCCGAACGCATCGGGCGTGATTTGCTTAAGGGGAATCGATTCCGCGGCACAAAATCTTTCCACGAAATGCCGGGCGAGCGCGGGGATATCGCCGGATCGCTCACGAAGGGCCGGGACCTGGATCTGAACGACGTTCAGGCGGTAGTAGAGGTCCTCGCGGAACTTGCCTTGGCGAACGCGCTCGGCAAGATCCACGTTGGTCGCGGCAATCACCCGGATGTCCACACGCGTCGTCTGGGAGCTCCCCAGCCGCTGGAATTCCCGATCCTGCAAGACACGGAGAATCTTGGCCTGGAGTTCGAGAGGCATATCCCCAATCTCATCCAGGAAGATTGTCCCTTTGTGCGCCTGTTCAAACAGTCCTACGCGATCCCTGCTGGCATCCGTGAAGGCTCCTTTTACGTGACCGAACAATTCCGCCTCAATGAGATTGGCTGGCAGAGCGCTGCAATTCACAGCCACCATGGGCTGCAGGCGGCGCTCTCCCGCCACATGAATCGCGCGGGCCACCATCTCCTTTCCCGTGCCGGTCTCACCCGTAACGAGAACCGTGCACCTGCGCGCCGCGACCAGCCGGATCATAATCTCTACCCGCTCCATGGCTGGGCCGGCGCTCACAAGGAACTTGCTCCAGGGTGCCTCCTTACGCTCCTGGACCAGCCGTCTAAAGCCTCCTTTGCCGGCTGCAAGTTCCAGATAGCGAACCAGTTCCGTTGCGTCCGCGGACGCTTCACAGTAATGAAAAACACCTAGCTTCATTAAGCGGACCGCCTTCTCGATGGAAGATTCAAGGTCGTGGACCACGACCGGCACGGAAGCTGCCGCCACGAGGTCCTCGACCTCGATGCCAGTCAACGGACAGGTTATCAGCATTGCATCGAATGCACCCGAACCAAGCAGCCGAAGCGCATCCACTCCGCTCTCAACTCGATCTACGGAAAACCCGTCGAAGCCCCATTCGCAGCCGGTACTGCAACCAACCCAAAGAACCCGTCTTGCCGCCTCTTGTGATTCTGCCGCTCTTGCTTTGGTCTCGGACATCGTTTCTCGCTCCAGTTATCCATCGGCTGTGACGCGAGAAACTTTAGGCAATTTTTTGCCTTAGCATTTATGGTGAAACACCATTAGGCTAGCGAACCTCGATGTGGTACGGCATCACCTTCAAAATCCCGCCTTCCACCCAAGTACCTGCCGCCCATCCCTTTAGCAAGGCGGCCACACGAGAGTCGAGTACGCCGCTGCGTTCCTGCCCGAACAGTGTTTCAAGGACGTTGCGCCTCGCGGGGTAGGGAACCAGCGTCACCTTTTCGTCACCGCCGATGTTAGCCTTCTGCTTCACCATTTCGATCGCACGGTCGATTCCGCCAAGTTCATCGATCAGACCTCGCTCCTTGGCCTGTGAACCGAGCCAGACTCGCCCTTGGGCATTCGGTTCAACTTCCTCGAATTTTCTCCTTCGGGCAGTGGCCACCTTCGTTACAAAGGCCCTGTAGGTGTGGTCGATCCCGTCGCGAAGTTTCTTGCGCTCAGGTTCTGTCATGGGTTTGTAGTCGGAATCGATGTCGGCGAACTTGCCGCGCGTCAGAACATCCTTCGAAATGCCGAGCTTCTCGTACAGTCCGCGCAGGTTCACCTTTCCGAACACGACGCCGATTGACCCCGTAAACGTTCCCGGGTATGCAACGATCTTGTCTCCGGTCATGGCCATGTAATAGCCACCCGAAGCGGCGGCGTCCGACATGGAAATCACGGTGGGCTTCTTCTTGCTAAGGGCGTTCATTTCATGCCAGATTTCGTCGGAGGCGAACGCATCCCCTCCCGGTGAATCGATGCGCACAACCACACCCTTGATTCGGCCATCGGCAGCCACCCGGCGAAGGATCTTGCCGAACCCTCCCGAGCCGATGCCGTCGCCGTTCGAATAGGATTCGCCCCCTTCCTCGCCGCGGCTAATCGCTCCCTCGCCGACGACAAAGGCGATGCGGTGTTTTCCGTCGAGGCCAAGTGAAGAAGCGCTGATGCGCCCGTAGTCGCGATAGGACAACTTTTTGATATCGCCTGAACCGATGCGCTTCTTCAGCGCATCGAACATTTCGTCTTCGTAACCGAGCACGTCCACCAACCCATGTTTCAAGGCTTGATGTGCCAGGAACGGACCTTCGTCGAGAATCGTCTTGACGTCTGCCGCGCTTTTTTTCCGGCTGGAAGCAATGGTGGATACAAAGCGGCCGTGGAGATCGTCGAGCACGCTGTCCATTACCTGCCGCGTTTCCGGCGTCATGGATGTCCGCGTGAAGGTATCGCCGAAATCCTTGTACTTCCCCGCGTGTTCGATTTCGACCTGAACGCCGAGTTTGTCCATCGTCCGCCGGAAATAGGTCAATTCCGCCCGCATGCCCTTCACGTCCATCTGATCCTCTGGCGGCATATAAATCCTGTCGGCGGCAGTTGCAAGGTAGAAATCGCGGGTGTTGGGAGAGCGGAGATAGGCGTAAAGTGGCTTGCCGCTTTTCTTGAACTTCTCCAGGTCCTGGCGAATTTCCTGCAACTTCGCCCAGCCGACGGCCGCTCGACGTGGTTCGATCACGACGGCCTTGATCCGCGCATCGGCGGCGGCCTTGCGCAGCAGGTCCCATACATCCTTAACCGTGACGGGATTCCGTTGCTCCAGAAATGGAATAGGAAATTCCATGGGCGAACGCTCCGGAATTTCGCCCTCCAGTCGCAAGATCAGGGTGGATCCGGCTTGAATGGCCGGGGCTCTTTCGCCGATCGATGCCAACGCGAAAACGGCGATAACCACCATCAAACCCGCGAGAATGACGCCGGTGAGGACGCCGATCAGGAACTTAGTCATTCCCCGATTATTGCGCAAGTGTTCTCTCGCGGTGTTAGGGCCGCTTACCCGATCTGCACCAGCGCGATTTGATTGCCGGTGGCTGTGGCTTACCATGGTAGTTTGCCCGACGCCTCCAATTCCATGAAACAGCAAGCGTTCAGTTGGCCCCAGGTTTACCTGTCCGTTGCACTCACAAGCTTCGCCACGCTACTGCTCGAACTGTCGCTGACGAGAATTTTCTCAGTCGTGTTCTATTACCACCTCGCCTTTCTCGCCATATCCATAGCCCTTTTCGGCCTTGGCGCGGGCGGCGTGCTTTCTTACCTGATCGGAGGAACGCGGGAACATTCATTCGCCGTTCTTGGACGTCTCAGCGCGCTTAACGGACTTTTGGTGGTGCTTGCGCTTTTTGTTCTCCTCCCTCGCCAATCCGAAGTGACGAACCTCCGGCTGGCGCTGATCTATTTCTGTACGGCGCTTCCCTTTGTGGTTTCGGGAGCCATCCTCTCGCATGCGATTTCGGAGACCCTGGAGCGCGTCGAGCGCGTCTATTTTTTTGACCTCTTCGGCGCTGCCGCTGGCTGCCTTGCGCTCGTGAAGATGCTCGACACGCTGAACGGTCCGAATACCATCCTTGCCTCCGCTATCGTGTTCGTCGCCGCCGGCGCGATCTGGCACAGCATGGCTGGCTCAGTGCGAGGCCGGATTGGCAGCGTGGCGCTGGCGCTAGCATTGGTTGTTTTTCTGGTTTTGAACGTGAAGCATCGATTTCTCGACGTTACGTACGCGAAGAGTCAGAAACTAGACAATGAGATCTTCGTCAAATGGAACAGTTTCTCCCGGATTGCGGTGGCGCCGGAGAAAGGTTCGGGACTGATGACGATATTTATCGACGCCGACGCCTCTACCGGCATCGCCAACTTCGATTACTCGCATCTGTCGGAGCGGGACACGAAGGACCTTCTGTACCAGGGTCCCGGGCTGCCGTACGTTCTGCGGCCGCGTGCCAAGACCCTGATCATTGGCCCAGGCGGAGGATGGGATGTGGCGCGGGCGCTCGCGTCGGGAAGCCCTGATGTCACCGGCGTCGAGATAAACCCGATCATCGCGGATGTGGTTATGCAGCAACGCTACCCTCATTTCAGCCGGAATTTGTACCGCAGGCCCGGTGTTCAGATAGTCGTCGAAGACGGGCGCAGCTTCGTCCGCCGCAGCAAGGAGCGGTACACGGTGATACAGGCGACGCTGGTGGATACCTGGGCATCCACGGCTGCGGGCGCGTTTGCGCTTTCCGAGAACAACCTATATACGACGGAGGCGTTCCACGACTATCTGAGCCACCTTACGCCCGACGGCGTTCTGGCCCTTACTCGCTGGGGGTTCGACCCGCCGCGGGAATCGCTGCGGTTGCTTTCGCTGGCTCGTGCGGCGCTTGAGCGTCTTGGGGAAGCAGAGCCGTGGCGTCACGTCATTGTGGGCCGGGAGGGGTCGAAGGTGGACCTGGCGAAATGGGGGGCCCGTGACACCGTTCTCATCTCCCGAAAGCCCTGGACAACTCAGGATGTGCTGCGTGCCCGCGAGGCGCTTGCAAAAGCAGGAATGGAAGCGGTTTACATAGCGGGGATGCCCGCCACGATGAGCAGAACCAATCCTTTCGCGCAGATCCTGATTACGGCGGACCTTCCCGCCTTCGAAAAGTCCTACCCGTTCGACATCTCTCCCGTGAGCGACAACCGGCCATTCTTCTTTTACACCGTTCAGCCGCGTGATCTTTTGGCGTTCGTATCAAGTGCATCTCGCGACACCGCGGATTACAAGATCAACAAGGCCGTCCCCTTGCTTTTCGGACTGCTTGCAATCAGTGTCGCAGCCACTCTTGTGATTCTCGCTCTTCCACCTCTGGTGCTGGGGAGCCGCCTGCCGGAGCACAAGGGCGTTCGCGCTTTCTTGCTCTATTTCCTCCTCATCGGCGCCGGATATATTCTGGTTGAGGTGGCTCTGATTCAGAAGCTTGTGCTGTTCCTTGGTCATCCGACGTACGCCCTGACGGTGGTTGTGTTTTCAATGCTACTATCAAGCGGGTTGGGGAGTTACTTCAGCCATATTTTGGGCGAGTCGAAGTCCCGCTGGATGACGGTTCTGGGTTTGGTGGCGGGGCTGGTCTCACTGCTCGGCGTCATTCTAACGACGGTGCTCGCTAAGGAACTGGGACTCCCGCTATGGGCGAAAATTGTAATCACCGTGGTCCTGATTTTTCCGGCCGGATTCGTCATGGGAATGCCATTTCCTGCCGGTTTGCGACGTTTGCAGGCTATGCACAAGCCATCTGTACGCTGGGCGTGGTCACTCAATGCGGCATCGAGCGTATTGGGCTCGGTCGCCGCCATCTTTTTCGCTGTCTACCTCGGATTGCTTCAGACACTGCTGATGGGCGGGGTCCTTTACATGGGGGCACTGGCGATCGTCATGAGAGGTAGGCATGAAAGCTAGTCTCCAGGCGGTCAGCGCGCCGGCCCGCGAAACCCCAAGCCCCGACCTCATGATCCGCGCGTTCCGGATCATGCACCTGTCACGCCGGCTGGACGACCGCGAAATCACCCTCAAGCGCCAAAACAAGATCTACTTCCAGGTGAGCGGCGCGGGACACGAAGCGGTTCAAACCGCGGCCGGACTGGTTGTCCGGCCAGGCTACGATTGGGTTTACCCGTACTACCGCGACCGCGCCTTGTGCCTCGCGATGGGAGTTTCCCCCGCCGCGATGCTCTTGCAGGCGGTTGGCGCCGCGAGCGACCCCGCGTCGGGCGGACGGCAGATGCCGTCGCACTGGAGCGATCCGAAGCTCCACATCGTGACGGCGTCCTCGCCTACCGGAACGCAGTTTCTTCAAGCTGTCGGTTGTGCCGAAGCCGGGCGCTATCTGAATGCGGAGCGCGATGAGATCACATTGGTTTGCGGCGGAGAGGGATCGACGAGCGAAGGGGAGTTCTGGGAGTCCATAAGCGCTGCCTGTCAGAACCGGCTGCCGGTGCTTTTCTTGATCGAGGATAATGGGTACGCAATCTCCGTCCCCGTCGAGTTCCAGACCCCTGGCGGGAACATCTCGCGCCTTCTCGAGGGCTTTCCGAGCCTGCTCCTGATCGAGGTGGATGGATCGGACTTTGTCGCGTCTCACTCGGCGCTCGGCGAAGCCGCGGAGTGGTGCCGGCGGGGCCATGGGCCGGCGCTCGTTCACGCCCATGTCACGCGGCCCTATTCGCACTCCCTTTCGGACGACGAGCGGCTCTACAAGACCTCCGCCGAACGGGCGGAGGAGGGGAAACGCGACCCTGTGCTGAAGTTTCCACAATGGCTGGTTGGGGAAGGAATTCTCGACCGCCGGGCGCTTCAACGCATCGCTCATGAGGTGGAGGAGGAGATTCACGAAGCGAGCGAAGCCGCTTTGATCGCCGAACCCCCGGATCCGGCTACCATTTTCCGCCATCTCTATTCGGAAGCCATGGACCAGGCCGGGGAGGCCCTGTCTCCCGAACCCGTGTTCACCGGCGAGCCAAAGACCATAGTGGACCTGATCAACGCGACCCTCGCTGAAGAAATGCGGAGAAATCCGCGCCTGATTGTGTTCGGCGAGGATGTCGCTGACTGCAGCCGCGAGGAGCACCTTCCAGAAGTCAAAGGTAAGGGCGGGGTTTTCAAGGTTACGGCCGGATTACAGCGGGAATTCGGCAGTCTTCGGTGCTTCAACGCACCCATCGCCGAGGCGGCGATCGTAGGCCGCGCCATTGGTATGGCAACCCGCGGCATCAAGCCTGCCGCCGAAATCCAGTTCTTCGATTACATCTGGCCGGCCATGATGCAGCTTCGGGATGAACTGGCGAACATCCGCTGGCGTTCGAACGGCGGGTTTTCATGCCCTGTAGTATTGCGCGTGCCGATCGGGGGCTATCTGAATGGCGGCGCGATTTACCACAGCCAATGCGGCGAAAGCATTTTCACTCACATTCCGGGACTGCGCGTTGTGATGCCTTCGAACGCCCTTGACGCCTGCGGGTTGCTCCGGACGGCGCTGCGGTCGGACGATCCAGTGCTGTTTCTCGAACACAAACGGCTCTACCGCGAACCGTACAACCGTTCGCCGCATCCCGGCGCCGATTTCACAATTCCCTTTGGCAAGGCGTCCATCGTCAAGATGGGCTCAACGCTCACGGTCATCACCTACGGCGCCGTTGTCCAGAAGGCTCTTCAAGCGGCGTTGCAACTGGAACGCCGCAATCCGGAGGCGAGCGTGGAGTTGATCGACCTGCGTTCGCTTTCACCCTATGACTGGCCCGCCATCCGGACGTCGGTTGAAAAGACCAGCCGCGCACTCGTGGCCCATGAGGATTGCATTTCTTGGGGTTACGGCGCGGAGATCGCGGCCCGCATTGCCGATGAATTGTTCGCAAGTCTGGACGCTCCGGTTCGCCGTCTGGGTGCGAAAGACACTTGGGTGGGATACCATCCGCAACTCGAGAACGCCATTCTCCCACAGGTTGACGATCTGGTGCGCGAGATGGAAGCGCTCATCGCCTACTGAGCGAGAGATCAAGGCGTCAGAGACACCATGTCTCCGGCGAAGCGGGCCCTCCGTCTCTTTCGCTCCGGCTTTGCACGGGACCTCCGGATAGGGGTCAAGCGGAGAATACCTGTTGCTTCTGCCGACTGAAAGGGATACCCAGGTTCGCCCCATTTCCAGGCCCTTCCGCGAAATGGAGACGCGTATTGGACCTTCAAGCGTCCGCATTTGAAGCAAAACCTCGGAGAGTATAATGAGACCCATGATGAGCAGGCTCTGGTTGGTCGCGGCTCTTGTTCCGGCATTGGCGGCGCAGGAGTTCCGGGGGCGCATCGCCGGGAACGTGGTTGACGCACAGGGGGCCGCGATCACGGCGGCCAAGGTGCGTGTCGTCAATACCGAAACCAAAGTGACGCAGGAGGCTCTGTCAAACGCCACTGGAGATTACTCGGCGCCGTTCTTGTTGCCCGGGAACTATCGGGTGACCGTGGAGGCTGCCGGGATGAAACGCTCCGAATGGCCGGACGTGCGAGTGCCAGTAAGTGGGGACATCCGGCTGGATGTCCGGATGGAACTTGGCGGCGTGGAGCAGAGCATTACCATCACGGCGGAACCGCCGATGCTGAATACTTCCGGCGCTGATTTAGGCCAGGTGATCGACCGGCGCTTTGTGAGCACGGTGGCCGTGGCATTGACGCGAAATGTAGTCGCGGCCGCGCGCTTGGCGCCGGGAGTGTCCGGCATCGTTGGGACGTTCAGCAGTAATGATCAGGCAAATATCAGCCTTTCAGGCGGCGGCTCGACGAATACCCGGAATGAATTCACGTTGGACGGCATTCCGAATACCGTGCCGCAGGGCGGGGGGAATATTGTCTATGTTCCGTCGCTCGACGCCGTGGAAGAAGTAAAAGTGCACACGACGATGTTCGATGCTTCCCTCGGTCATTCGAACGGCGGCGCCATTAACATCACCACTCGGGGCGGGACTAATGAGTTTCACGGCACGGCCTACCTGTACAAACGCTGGGGGGCGCTGGATGCCAATAGCTGGGTGAACAACCGGCTGGGGCTGGCTAAGCCGCCGGTGAGCTATAAGCAGTTCGGTGGGACATTCGGCGGACCGGTGTCGATTCCGCGAGTGTACAAAGGCGCGAATCGGACCTTCTTCTTTGTGGCGCGGGAACAGGATACACTCGCGAACCCGGTGTCCCGGCAGAGCCGCGTTCCCACCGGGTTGGAACGTACTGGTGACTTTTCGCAGACGCTGAGCCGGACCGGGACTGCGTTTGGGATTTTTGATCCGGCGACCACCGTTGTAACGGGAACGCGGGCGGAGAGGCAGCCCTTCGCGGGGAACCGGATTCCTGCGAGCCGGCTGGACGCGACCGGAGTGGCTGTGTTGAAAGCGTTCCCTCTGCCGAATCAGGCGGCGCCGGTTCAGATTGGACGGTTTAATTGGGGCGCGTCGGGAGTATCGGCTACCTCGAACTACAACACGAATGTGCGTTTGGATCATGCGTGGAGCGACCGGCACAGGATGTTCGGCCGGTTTAGCCGGCTGTTTCGGGATCAGGGCGCAGTAGTGTTTTTCCCGGGCCCGAACGATTTTCCGATCGACGGCACGGACGCGATCGCGGACATTTCCCGCAAGTTCCACTCCTTCGCCTTGGACGATACGGTGATATTGAGCCCGACGCTGGCAGCCTCGCTTCGGTACGGATTTTCGCGACGGACCCAGCGCACGGAGCGCGGAGCCTACGGACTGGATGGAGCCGAGATTTCGCTGCCGACCGGGATTCTGAGCAATCAACGGTTTAGCGGGTATCCTCTGTTCCGGCTCGGCGAAAACATGGCGACCATCGGCGGCTTTCTGAGTGTCGAAGCCACCGAGCAGCATGCTTTGTTAGCTACTGTCACGAAGCAGACGGGAAAACACACAACCAAGATCGGCTTGGACTACCGGTTGTCGAATTGGAACCGGATAGTGCCGGGCGTCTCAGGTCCTGGCGACTTTACGTTCAACTCTGTCTATACGCAGCAGGACCCGTACACCAACGCGAGCGCGGACCGCAGCGGCTCTTCCATGGCGTCACTGCTGCTGGGCGCGCCGATGACCGGTGCAATCGGGTATGCCAGCCCGGTTTCGATGCGCAATCATTACGTCGCTATTTTTGCGCAGGAGGAATGGAAAGTGCGGCCGCGGCTGACGGTGAGCTTGGGCATCCGCTCCGAGTTGGAAACTCCGTGGACCGAACGTTACAACAGGATCAGCTACGGGTTTGACTACAATGCGGCTTTCCCGGTGCCAGTCCCGGGATTGGAATTGAAGGGCGGCCTGCGATTTGCCGGCGTTGACGGGTACCCGGCTCGCGGCGGCCCGCTGGACGCGAATAACTTCGGGCCGCGCGCGGGTGTGGCTTGGCTGGTGGCGCCGAAGACGGTGATTCGGGCGGGCTATGGATTGTTCTACCTGAATTATGCACGAAAAAGCCTTCGGCGTCGGCTCTTCGTCGGCGCTGCGTGATCCTCGCGTGACCTTTACGATTGGATTGACTCTATCTTTTCTCGCCTCCTCCTGATTCCGTTTCCTCGACCGCCGTCCTCTAAC
>SXGS01730816.1_pt1 | contig 14036 bp, 17 predicted proteins | sample 3174681 | NCBI WGS metagenome assembly SXGS01 (sample SAMN11356861, study PRJNA531348) | freshwater metagenome | isolation source: freshwater sample F1-80 | place: China: Fuxian Lake, Yuxi | collected 2017-12-25
GCCGACGTCTTGGAGCGGCCGGTCCTGGATGCGGTCGCCCGTCGTGACGACGTGCAGCTCCTCGATGTTCAGGCCGGCGTGAACTCGCATGAGCGTCGCGGCGTAGGCGCGCGCCTGGGCGAGCGCCAAGTTGGAGCGGCGGGTCGCGAGGACGAGCTTCATCGTCACGCCTTCTTTCGGAGACCGCTGTCGCCGCCGTCGCCGCCGGCACCCGATTCGCCGTCGCCGCCTGCGTCGCCCGTCGCGCCGGGATCTCGCGCGGTGTCGAGCTCGAACAGCTCGGCGAGGACCGCCCCCGCGTCGCCGCTCTTCTGCTGCATCGCCAGCTCCTTGAGGCGCGTCGTCGGACCGTGCAAGAGCTTGTTCACGGACGCCTGAACCATCGCCGCCAGCGCCTGCCGCTCCGCTTCGCCGAGGTGCTTGAGCCGCCCCTTCAGGCTGCGCTCGAGCTCGCCGTCGAGCACCCGCTGCGTGCGCTCGCGCAGCTTGACGACGAGCGGCGTCACCGCATCTTGCGAGCGCCGCACGAGGAACGCCTGCGTCTCTTCGCGCACGATCGCCTCGGCGCGCTTGGCCTCCGCGGCCCGCCCGTCGAGCGACTGCGCCACGACCCGCGAGAGATCGTCGATGTCGTAGAGGTAAACGTTGTCGAGCTCGTTGACGGCGGGCTCGACGTCGCGCGGAACGGCGATGTCGATCAGGAACAGGCTGCGGCCGCGCCGCTTCTTGTGGAGCGAGCGCACGAGCGCGTGGGTGATGAGCGGCGTCGGGCTCGACGTCGACGCGATGACGACGTCCGCCTCGAGGAGGCAGTGCTCGAGCTCCTCGATGACGCGCGGCACCCCGCCCACCTCGGCCGCGAGCTCGGCCGCGCGCGCCGAGCTGCGGTTGACGACGACGAGTCGCGCGCCGAGCCGCGACAGGAGCTTCGCCGCGGCCTCGGCCATCTCGCCGGCGCCGACCAGCACGGCGGTGCGACCGGCGAGCTCGTCGAAGATCTGTTTCGCGAGCTCCACCGCGACGCTCGGCACCGACACCTGCCCGTTGCCGAGCTCGGTCTCGGTGCGCACGCGCTTGGCCACCTGGACCGCCGTGCGAACCACCGGCGAGAGGCGCGGTCCGAGCGCGCGCCGCTCTTCGGCGCGCTGGATCGCCTGCTTGAGCTGCCCCAAGATTTGCGGCTCGCCGAGCACCATGGAGTCGAGGGAGCTCGCGACGCGAAACAGGTGCGTGAGCGCCGCCTCGCCGTGCGCCGTCACGAGGTGCGGACTCACCTCGCGGCCGCCGAGCTCCGTCAGCGCCGCGCGGAGCTCGCGTGCGGCAGCTTCGGCCACGTCCGCCGTCGTGGGCGCGGCGTACACCTCGACGCGGTTGCACGTCGAGAGCAGCACCGTCTCGCTCACCGACGGGAGCGCACGGAGCAGCTCGTGAGCGCGCTCGAGGGCGTCACCGGTGAGCGCGAGTCGCTCGCGAACCGCGATCGGCGTCGCGTGGTGCGAGAGGCCGACGACGATCATGGCCGCGGCTCCCCCGCGCCGGTGCGCGCCGCGATCGTCGGTCCGCTCGTGCCCGCGGCGTGGCCCTGAGCCGGCGCGTCGGGGCGCTCGACGAGCGGGCGCACGAGGTAAAATACGAGCACCATCAGCGCGCACGTGAACCCGAAGACGGTGCCGTACGCGGCGCGCCGCCCGCGCCATCCGCCTAGCACACGCAGCATCAGCACCGCGCCGAACGCGAGCCAGGTCGCGTAGCTCAGGATCGCGCGCAGCAAATCTTGGGGAGAGGCCGTCGTCATGCCATCGGCCCACGCGGTGCCGGTGGCCACGCCCACGGTCAAGAGCGGAAACCCCGCCAGCAAGAAGCGATGGACCGCGCGATCGAGCGCGTCGAGCGACGGGAGCGCCGCCGCGATCGCCGGGCTCTTTTGCTTGAGGCGGCGCTCCTGCACGAGGTAGAGCACCGCGGCACCGCACGCGAGCAGGAACATCGCGATCCCCGTGAGGTTCGCGAGCACGTGCAGCCCGATGAAGCTCGCCGGCAAGCGGCGCCCGGGGGCCCCGGTGCCGAGGAAGAACGTCGCCAGCGTGAGGACGAGCCCCACGGGCGCGACGAGCAGCCCGAGCGCGTGGATGCGGAACTTCGCGCGCGCTCCGAGGAAGACGGCGGTCGCGAGGAGCGCGGCCACGCTCAGGATGAACTCCACGCTGTGAACCGGGCACACGTGCGCGACGAAGCTCTGAACGGTGACGTGGGTCGCGTGCGCGATCGCCGCGACGCCGAGGCACCAGGGGCCACGGGCCGAAGGCTTCGCACCGCCTCGCGCGATGTCGAGGTAGAAAAGCGCCGTCGCGGCGACGTAGCCGGTCGCCGCCAGGACGAAGCTCAAGAGGCCGAGCGAGGACATCGCGATCACCGCCGGTTTCGTCGACCCACCGGGATCGAGCATCCATGCCACCGGCGCGAAGGTCAATAGCATCGGAGCGCTCGGAATGCCGCCGTCCGAAGTGCCGCGTCGCGGCGAATCTCGCGCGGGGCTCACCTCGCGCGGTCTCGGTTCGCGAGGCCGAACCGCGGGGCGAGGCCAATCCGGCGCGGCGAATCTCGCGCGGGGCTCACCTCATCGCGGTCTCACGTCAGTGGCCCGCGAGGCTCGCGATCGCCGCTTCTTCGGAGTCCGTTGCCGAGGCCGGCTCGCCCATGACCGAGCACAGGACCCCGGGCGCAACGTCGTAGGCCGCGTCCTCCACGAGCAGCGAATCACCGAGGATTTCGCCGCCCAGCGCCTCGATCGCCGCGCGCGTGCGGACCGTGCCGCACAAGCCGAGCGGATCTGCGCCGCTCGCGACCTCGCTCAGGATGCGGATGGCGTCGGCGCACTGGAAGCGGTGCCGCGACGGCAAGACGAAGAGCTCGTCCCCGGCGAGATCCACGCGCCGCTCGGCGGCCAGGCTCTCCAGCGTTTCGGTGGGAATGAAGACGTGGGCCATACGCGAGGGGCTCCGTGCGCTCAGTCGTGCGACCCGTGCTGCGGGGCGTCTTTCGCGCGGCGCCGGCGCGTGACGAGGGACCAGCTCCCCTCGCACAGCGCCAAGACGACGTAGGCGCCGAGGAGCCACAGCAGCGCGAACGCGGGGCCGAGCCACAGCGACACGAGCGCGCTCGAGCCGAGCGCCACGACGACGAGGCTCACCGTCGCCACGTTGAGCTTCAGCTCTTTCATGCTGCGGAACGGCACGCTCGAGACCATGAGCAGCGCGAGCCCGATCACGGCGCCGAGCACCACCTCGGTCCCGCGCCGGGTGAGGTGGCCGCCATTCACGGTGGCGCTCGCGACGATGAGCGCGACGAGGATCCCCGCGGCGCCCGGGATCGGCAGGCCGACGATGTATTTTCCGGGCTTGGTCGGCGCGCCGGACGCTTGCATCGTGAGCACGTTGAAGCGGGCGAGGCGGACCGCACCGGCCGCGATGAACGCGAAGCTTGCCACGAGGCCGACGGTGCCGAGCTCGCGCAGGCAGAACTGGTACACGACGAGGGCGGGCGCGGCGCCGAACGACACGACGTCGGCGAGCGAGTCGATCTGCAGACCGAAGGCGCTCTGGGTGCGCGTCATCCGCGCCACGCGCCCGTCGAGCATGTCGAAGAACATGGCGAACACGATGAGCACGCTCGCCCGATAGAAATCATCGCGCGCGGTCGCATGACTCCCGATCACCATCGCGTAAAAGCCGCAGAAGATGCTCGAGAGCGTGATGAGGTTCGGCAGCAAGAAGAGGGTCTTCTTGAGGTCGAGCCGCCGTGGCCGCCGCTTCACGCTGCGTGTTTCCATTCGTGCCGTCTCCGCCAACGAGCGAGCTCGAGGAGCCGAGCGAGGATCGAGCGGGACGCTAACGGAGATGCTCCTCGACGGTAAAGCATTCAGCACCGCGCGGGCCCGCGCCAGCGCGCCGAGACGACCCGCGGACGCCCCGCGATGTCACGCGCGACGGCGATGTCGTCGAAGCCCGCGGCCTCCATGAGCGCGGTCACCTTCGCGGCGCTCGGGGCGTCGATCTCGAGAGCGAGTGCACCGCCGGGCGCGAGCATGCGTGGCGCTTCTTTTACCAGGCGGCGCGTCACGTCGAGCCCGTCGCCGCCGGACGTGAGCGCGATCCGGGGCTCGAAGTCGCGCACGTCGACCGGGAGCGCCGTGGCCTCGGTGTCCGGGATGTAGGGCGGGTTGGCGACGATCGCGTCGAGGCGCCCGCGAAGGTGCTCGAGCTCGGAGAACAGGTCCGACTCCGCGAACGCGACCAACGCGCCGAGCCGCCGGGCGTTGAGCCTCGCCACACACAGCGCGCCACTCGAAATGTCGCTCGCGAACACGGCGCAGGTCGGCCGCTCTTTCTTCAGCGTGATGGCGACGCAGCCCGAGCCGGTGCAGAGATCGAGCACGCGCGCCGAGAGGTCCACGTGGCGGGGGAGGGCGAGCGCCGTCTCGACCAAGAGCTCGGTCTCGGGGCGCGGCACGAGCACACGCGCGTCGACGACGAAGGGGCGACCGTAAAACTCGCGCACGCCACGGAGATAAGCGACGGGCTCACCCGTGCGGCGGCGCTTGTGCAGCGCGCGGTACGCGTCGAGCTCGCGCGCCTCGAGCGGACGGGCGTGGTCGAGGATGAGCCGGACGCGGTCGCACTCGAGCACCGTGGCGAGGAGCAGCTCCGCGTCGAGCCGCGGGCTATCCCCGCCCCGCCCGCGAAGATCGTCCGCCGCCCAGGCGAGGACGCGCGCGACAGTCCACGTCTCCATTAGCTTCCGGCGAGCGCTCGCGCCGCGCGATCGACCTCCGCCTCGACGAGCGCGCGAATCGTGGTGAGCTCGGCCTCGGTCTTGGCCTCGAAGCGCAGCACCAGGACCGGCCCCGTGTTCGACGCGCGGCACAGGCCCCACGCGCCCTCGCCGAAGAGGATGCGCGCGCCGTCGACCGCGATGACCTCGTGCGTCTTCTGGAAGTGATCCCGGACGCGATCGACGACCGCGAACTTGATCGCGTCGGGGCAGTCGACGCGCAGCTCCGGCGTGGCCGCGGTCTTGGGCACGTCCGCGAGCAAGCGGCTCGGCGACTCTCCCGACTCGAGGACGAGCTCGAGCACGCGCAGCGCCGCGTAGATCGCGTCGTCGTAGCCGAGATAGCGGTCGGCGAAGAAGATGTGCCCGCTCATCTCGCCTGCGAGCAGCGCGCCCTCTTCCTTCATGCGCTTCTTGATGAGCGAGTGTCCGGTGCGCGAGACGATCTCGCGGCCGCCGCGCGCGCGAATGTCGTCGTAGAGCGTCTGCGAGCACTTCACTTCTCCGAGGATCGCCGCGCCCGGGTGCGCTCGAAGGACCGCGCGCGCGAAGAGGATCAGGAGCTTGTCGCCCCAGATCACCTCGCCCCCCGCGTCGATGACGCCGATGCGATCGCCGTCGCCGTCGAAGGCGATGCCGAGCTGCGCGCCCGTCGTCGCGACGCGCTCCTTCAGCGCCTCGAGGTTGTGCTCCACCGTCGGATCCGGGTGGTGGTTCGGGAAGCGGCCATCCATGTCGCAGAAGAGCGCCTCGGGCTCGATCCCGAACCGCGCGAACGTGCGCAGCGCGAGCGGCCCGGCGGAGCCGTTGCCGGCATCGATGACGACGCGCAGCCCGGCTGGCGATTTCGTGAAGCGGCAGCTCTTCTCGACCTCGGCGATGTAGGCATCTTGGACGTCGGTGGTCGTCATCGCACCCGCGGGCCCTTCCGTGTAGCGCGCCTCGGCAACGCGCTGCCTCAAGCCGCGCACGTCGTCGCCGAAGAGCGTCGACTTCTGGTGCATCATCTTGAAGCCGTTGTCCTCGGCCGGGTTGTGGCTGCCCGTGATCATCACCGCGCCGTCGGTCTCGAGGTGATGCGCCGCGAAGTAGAGCGCGGGCGTGGGCACGACGCCGATGTCGATCACGTCGGCGCCCGCGGACATGAGCCCGCTCGTGAGCGCGGCGAACAGCCGATCGCTCGAGAGGCGGCAGTCGCGGCCGACGGCGACGCGCAGCGCCTGATTTGCGCCGATTTTCGTGACAGCGGTCGATCGGTCACGCAGCTCGGAGGCGAGCGCGCGGCCGAGCGCAACGACGAGCTCGTCCGTCAGATCGACGTCGGCGACCCCGCGAATGTCGTACTCCCGGAAGACATGCGACGGAAACTTCATGGTCCCCGCTTAGCAGAAAGGCCCCCGCGGCTCACGCGCGCCTGCACTCGGGGCACTACCGGCTCGCGTCTTTGAAGTGCCAGCGCCCCGCGAAGAAGAAGAGCTCCCCGTTGCGGCGGCGGACGGTGGTGGGCGGCGCGTAGTACGCGTCCGGCTCGGGCAGCGACGTCCACGCTCCGCGCTGCCAGCTCCACCCGCCGTCGCCGAAGGTCCAGTGGCCGTCGAGCCACACCGCGTCGTTGCCCGGCCGCGTGGGGACGATCTCGACGCGCGCCGCGGGCGGCGGGTAGGGCACGATCACGGGGTCGCTCCCGGCGTGGGCTCCCTCGGGCGGCGTCGCGAGACGAGGCGCGCATGCGGTGGCGAACCCCGTGAGGATGAGCGCCGTGCCCGCGGCGAGCGCCGTGCCCGCAGCGAGCGCGACGGGGCCGAGCTTGGGCGCGTCGTGCCATGGCCGGCGAGCGACGAAGGGGCGCATCATCAGCCCTCGAGGAGCAGCCATCCGAAGATCCGCTCGCGTCCGATCAAGAGGCACTCGAGCGTCGCCAGGATCAAGAACGGACCGAAGGCGATGCGCGCCTTGCCGAGCCCCGCTTCCGGCTCGCCGGCGAGCGGATCGGCCTCGAGCTCGGCGAGGGCGGCCTCTCGCTCCTCCGGCGTGAGCGTCTCGAGCTCCGCGGCGATCTCCGCGCGCTCGCGCTGCACGGCTTCGGGCTCCTCGGGCATGCGCCCGGCCGCGAGCATCGCCACCGTCGCGAGCGTCCCCTGCACCGCGCCCGCGCCGAGCACGAACAGCGCCCCCGAATAGCCGAACCACGCGCCCGCGAGCATGACGAGCTTGGCATCGCCGAGGCCCATCCCCGGTTTTCCGCGCAATTTCGCGTAGGCCACGTCGAACGGGAGCCACACGATCGCGTAGCCGACGGCGGCGCCGATCAACGTGTCGGCGAGGCTCATGTCGCGGAGCGCGAACGTCGCGACGCCGAGGAGCGTGCCGCCGATGCTGATGACGTCGGGCACGATCATGTGCTCGAGATCGATGAACGCCGCGGCCAGGAGCCCGAGCGCCAGCGCGAAGCTCGCGACGAAGACGGCGAGCGCCCGCAGCGCCTCGACGTCGGGCGGCAGCGCGAGCACCACGGCCTCGACGATCGCGAGCGAAAGCACCCCGCCGGCGAGCTCGACGAGCGGGTAGCGCATCGAGATGGGCGCACCGCAGCACGCGGCCTTGCCCCGCAAGAAGAGCCAGCCGAAGACCGGCACGTTGCGGAACGCCGCGATCGGCGTCTGGCACGCGGGGCAGTGCGATGGCGGCCGCACGACGCTCATCCCGCGCGGCAAGCGGTGGATGACGACGTTGAGGAAGCTGCCCCACAGGAGGCCGAGGACCAGCGCCAAAATCCGCAGAAACAGCGGCGGAAAATCGGCGAGCACCAGCGCGGGCACCGGCCTCAGACTCCCCGCGGCTGCTCGGCGGCGAGCTTGAGCATCATCGTGAGGGCGAGCTCGAGCTCTTGTCGCGTCGGCTGCACGGGCGCCTCGGCGAGGGCGGCCTTGAGCTCGACGAGCTTCGCGCCGAAGGTCTGGTACTGCTGCCGCACGCGCTCGCTCGGCGCGTCGAACATCCACCGGCGCACGATCTCGCGGAGCTCGTCGAGATCGCTGCCGGCGAGGAGCTGCGCCATCTGCGCGGCCATCGGATCGGGTGGGCTCGAAGGGACGTCCGGCACGCTCGAGGAGCTTACTCTGCCGCACGCCAGTTGCCCAACGATGGGCGGCGCGAGCGTGCAAGGCTCGCGGATCCGCGATAGAGAGCCCGTGTGACGGCGTTCGTGCGCGCTCTGGCATGCTCGCTCGCGCTCCTCGCTGCCTGCCGTGGGGAGCGCGGCGAGGGAGCCCGCGCGCAAGCCGGCGCGTCGAGCACGGCGCTGATGGACGCAGCGGACGAGGCGCCCCTCGCGACCTCCGCGGCGCATCGCACCGGGAGCGCGGAAAAAGCGGGCGAGCGCGTCGCGATCCCCGCCGGGAAATTCTTCGCGGGCAGCACCCCCGGAGATCCGGGTCGCGATCCGACGCTCGAGGCGGCGAGCCTCGAGGTCGAGCTCGGGGCCTTCGAAATAGACAAGCTCCCGCACCCCAACGATCCGAAAAAGCCCCCCATTTTCGGCGCGGATCGCGACCAGGCGAGCGAGCTCTGCGTCGCCGCCGGGGGCCGGCTCTGCACCGAGCTCGAGTGGGAGCGGGCATGCAAAGGCGTCGAGGGCGAGGCCTACGCCGGCGCCGCCGCGTTCGCGCCCGGCTGCGCCAAGAACCCGGAGACGTGTGCCAGCGGCTTCGGCGTGCTCGCGATGGGAGGCGCGATGCGCGAATGGACGGCGAGCGACGTCGCGCCCATCAAGGGATTTCGCACCCACGCTGCGGCCGCGGTGCGAGGCGCGCGCGCCGACGCGGCGGACGTCGATCACCGCTGCGCCCATCGCGTGACCGTCGATGCGGATAGCAGCGCGCCGGATCTCGGATTTCGCTGCTGCTACGGGGCGCGCGACGCTGCCACGATCCCGTCGCCCGAGCTCGGCGCGCCGTTCCAAGAGACCTCCTTCCCGCCAGACCGGCTCGCGGCCCTGTTCGCGTCGAACCCGAAGCTCGAGGCCTTCGCGAGCGAAGTGAAATACTTCCGCAAGGAGGCTGCCATCGCGACGGTGCGGAAGCGTGGCGAGTCGCGCGCGCCCGACGCCGCGGCGCCGGCACCCGCTGACGTGCTCACCACCTCCCCGCTCTTGTGGAATCCGGTCCCTGGCGAAGAGCTCCTCGTCGTCGCCGGACAGTCCGCGGGCGATCGCGCGTTCGTCGTCGTGTTTCACCGCCTGTCCGGAGAGCGGCTCCGCGTAGCGGCGGCGTTCTTGATGGAGGCCGAGCAAGGGCCGATCGTGCTGAGCTACAACCCGAACGTCCGCAAGAAGCTGGGCTGGGCGATCTGCTGGGAGTGCTCGGGCGAGGCGGGCAACATCAGCTACCGCAACGAGAATCGCGTCGCGATCACGCAGAAGTGAGCGCTGCGCCGCGATCACGCAGCAGTGAGCGCTGCGCCGCGATCACGCAGCAGTGAGCGCCCCGTCGCGATCACGCAGCAGGGAGCGCTGCGTCGCGCTCCGGCCGGGGCTCAGCTCGGCTCGAGCGGCAGGGCGAGGGCGATCTCGCTCTGCTCGCCTTCCCCGCCGAGGACGAGCTCGATCCCGAGGCACGCCGCCGCCGCGCTCGCCGTGTGCAGCCCCGCGCCGCGCCCGTAGCGCGTGCCGACGGAGCGCGCGCCGCGCAGCTGCCCCTCGACGCCGACCGCATGCTCGCGCAGCTCGGGAGCGATCGCGCCGCCGTGGTCGCGCACGATGACCGACGCGCTCCCATCGTGTACCACCACGGCGATCGTCACGACGCTGCCGTTCGGTGCGTGCTGGATGGCGTTGGCGATGAGGTTCTCGAGCGCGAGCGCGAAGAGGGCGCGGTCGGTGCGGACGAAGAGCTCTCGCGGCGCGCCCTCGAAGGCGAGCCGCGTCCCGAGCTGCTGCGCGCGTGAGCTGCACGCGGCGACGACCTCGCGGCACACCGGCTCCAGCGCGAGCTTGAGGGCGGAGAAGCGCTGCTCGGGATCGCGCGCGAAGAGCTCGAGGTTCGCGAGCACGAGCCGCAAGGCGTCGCACGCCACGGCGGAGTCTGCGAGCGCCTCCTGCGCCTCGGCGGTCATGGGCGCGGTGCGATTTCGCGCGAGCGTGCCGCGCGCAAAATCGAGGTTCGTGATGACGGCCGAGAGCGGATTGCGCAGATCGTGCACGGCGAGGCGCGCGAGCTTGCGGAGCGCGTCGGCGACGCGAGCGTCACTCACCGGCGTTCAGGCGCGCAGCCACCCGCTCCCGCAAGAACGTAGTGATCTTCTCGCGGACCTCGTCGCGCCGCTCGAGCGGAACGATGTGCGTCGTCCCGGGGAGGACGACGAGCTCCGCTCCCGGGATCGCCGCTGCCATGTGCTCGGCGCGCTCCGGCGGCGTGAAGGTATCGCGCTCTCCGGCGAGGATCAGGACGGGCACGTCGATCGCGGGAAGGAGATCCTCGGCGGTGTCGTCTCCGACCGAGCGCAGCATGCGGAGAAACATCCGCAGATCGAGGCTCACCGCGTGCTCCATATACGGCATCAACGCTGCGGGATCGACGCCCGCCGCGACCTCGCCGCTCGCGAGGGCCACGCGGGTCGCGGTCGCCGGCGGCAGGTTGCTCCACAGCGCGCGCGCGAGCTGCGGGTGTCGCTCGACGCGCTCGATGAGGCCCGGCAGCGTCCGAGCGAGCGCGTCGCTGCCGCGAAAGGTGTGCGTCACGCGCCCGGGCGCACCGCAGATGAGCACGAGCCCCGCGATCCCTTCGCGCCGACGCCGGTAGCCTTCGAGCGCGACCTGGCAGCCCATCGAGTGACCGAAGAGGACAACAGGGCCGCGCACTTTGGCCGCGCGCACCGCTTCGAGATCGTCGACGAGCGCGCCCATGTCGACGCGGTCGGGATCGGCAGGCGCGTGGCTCCGGCCGTGCCCGCGATAGTTCCAGTGCGTGACGTCCACCGACGCCGCCAGCTCGTCGGCGAGGTAACGCCAGACGAAGCCGTCGCACGCGATCCCGTCACACAGGAGCGCCGACAACGACGCCACGCCCCGCGCTTGCGACTGCGACGAGGTGCTCGACGCCTCAGTCGTCCGAACGTAGAGCCGCGTGCCGTCGCTGCTCGTGACGAACGACTCTTGCCAGCGTGGCGCGGCCATGGCTCTCGCCGCGGAGGGCCGGCCTTCGGTCGCGTGCCGGCCTTCGGTCGCGTGCCGGCCTTCGGTCGCGTGCCGGCCTTCGGTCGCGTGCCGGCCCGCCTCCGAATCGCCGTGCTCGACGCTCACTCGCCGCCGTTGTCGTCGCCGATGTCGTTGACGCTCGGGATCTTGCGGATGTCGGCGCGCGCGAGCTTCCATGCGCGCTGAACGACCCACGAGAGCGAGCGATCGAGGCGCGCGGCCTCGTCCTTGATTTCGGCAAGCATCGTCTCGGGGAAGTACAAGCTCTGCTTACGCTTGTCGCTTCGCTGCGCGCTGTTCGAGTCGGCCATAGTCTCCTCTTGACGCCTATTGGCCTACCAAATACCCGAGTGTGCGCCGACTCGCCATACGAAACCGCCACGCGATTCGGCCGGACGACACGGTCACGCGATTCGGCCACTCGAAACGCCACGCGATGCGGTCCGTGGTTGCGCCGCGCGCGAACTCCTCACCGGCCGCCTTGACCTTGGCTCGCGCTCGCCGGCACCTGAGGCCGGTCGCGTTTTTCAATTCTTGGCGAGGTCGAGCTTGGCCGCGCGCACGACGAGGCCGTCGCCGCTCGCGGCGCGCAGCGTCGCCCCGAGCCTCTTCGCGGAGGAACCGGCGTCTCCCGTGGCGGTCCCGAGGAGCGAGCCGCGCATCGCGTCGGGCTCGTCCGGATCCTTCGGGGTGACGCCGGCTCGCAGCGTGCCGTCCTCGACCCGACCGCGCACGTCGAGCTCGCCGAGCGCGCCTCCGATGGCTCCCCTCACGGATCCGTCCGCCTCGACCACGAGCTCGAGCGTGCCCTTCCCGAGCCGCGTGCCGGCGTCCTTTTTCCACGCGGGCCAGGGATGATCGCGGGCAACGCTCACGTCCCCGCGCGTGGCCTCGAAGCTTGCGCGCCAGGTGCCGGTGAACGGCGACGTCGCCGCTGGCGTCGCTGCTCCGCTCGAGCCGAGCGCGAGGGCGCCGCTCTCCGGTCCCGAGGTGCCCGCCGACTGCTTGGCGGTGTTCGCTGGCGCACCCGTAGCAAGCGACCCGTTGGTCGCCGAACCCTGCGGCCCCGAAGAACCGAGCGGCCCCGAAAAACCGAGCGGCTCCGAAGTCGCGTCGGTGCCGTCGCATGCCGCTTGCGCGCAACCGAGGACGGCCGCAACTGCCCAGTGAGCGAGGCCGCGTCGAGCCACCATTCGCGCGCCACCGATTTCCGCGGCCGCTCGCCAACCAGCGCCGAGCGCCCTCGCCGCACGCCGCACGCGAGGCTCAGTCGCCGCGCCGGCCGCCGAGCAACCGAAGCAACGCGAGAAACAGGTTGAGGAAATTCAGGTAGAGCGAGATCGCCGCGCCCACCGCGTCGCGCTCCCCCGAGCGAAGGATGCGCGAGGTGTCGTAGAGGATGAACGCGCCGAACAGCAGCACCGAAACGCTCGCGATCGCGAGGCCGAGCGCCGAGCTGCCGACGAAGAAATTGAGCAGCCCGGCGCCGATGACGACGAACAGTCCCATCGTGAGCGCGCCGCCGAGGTACGAGAAGTCGCGCTGGGTCGTGAGCGCGTAGCCCGTGAGCCCCGTGAACCCGGCGGTGGCGAGCAGGAACGCGTCCCGCACGGGCGCCGGGGAGAGCGTCCCGCCATCTTGTGCGGCGAGCTGCGCGAGGAAGATCGCCGGGGCGATGACGGCGCCGACGACGGTCGCCATGCCGAAGAGCGCCACGACGTTGATGCCGGGCTTGTGCCGCACGGCCGACGCCCCGAAGACGGTGCCGAGCATCAGCAGCGCGCCGGCCCACCAGTTCTTGGCGAAGAAGTAGACGAGCGGCGGGATGGCGACCGTGCCCGCCGAGACGCGCGACACGTCGGCACCGGCGGTGAGCGCGATGGTCGCGCCGATCGCGGAGCACACGATGCTCGCGGTGAAGAGGCCATAGACCCGCTTCAAGAAGGCGACCGTGCTTGGCGCGAGCGCCCCCGATTGGCTCGCTGCCTCGTTTCCGTAGTTCCCGTATTGCATGTTGTTTACTCCCCGACGCGCCTCAACCTAGCGCGCCGCAACGCGGGTTCGCTAGAAAAAGCAGCGCGGCGCCCACGCAGCGCGAGGAAGCGCTCGCTGGGCCGCAAGCACCGCTCGGCCCGCAGCCCCGCCCTCCAAACCTCTACGGCGCGCCTGCCGACTTGCGACACGTTTCATTGGGCCAACGGCCGCGCTCGCTGCGCTCCTTGCGGCGGGCAGCGGCTGCAAATCGGGCGGCGAAGCGAATCCCCGAGCGGGCGGCGCGGGAGGCGTGGGAGGCTACGGCGGGAGCGCGGCGCAGGGTGGCGCGGCCCAGGGCGGCGGTGGAGCCGGCGGCGGCCCGGAGTGCACCGCCGCGACGGTGGCGCAAGACTGCGGGGCGAGCAGCGACTGCCGGACGATCTCGTGCGAGAGCGGCAGCTGCAAGGCAACGCCGGCGGCGAATAACACGCCGTGCACGGACGCCGCGGGGGACGAGGTATGCGACGGCGAGGGTGATTGCGTGCCGCCGAGCTGCATCGACGGCGGACTGAATGGCAAAGAGCAAGGCCATCGCTGGGGGTGACTATCACGTGTGCGCGCTACTCGACGACGCGACGGTCAAGTGCTGGGGCGCAAACTACGCCGGCCAGCTCGGCCTGGGCGACACGGCTAAACGCGGCGACGGCGCTGGCGAGATGGGGGATAACCTCCTGGTCGTGCCGCTCTGAGCCGCGCTACGACGTTCGTCATCGGTTGCCGACCTTCGTCATCGTGACGCGGCCGCCATGCTGGTAGGGTCGCGGCATGACGCACTCGCAACACCTGCGCCCGTCGCTCCACGCGCGCTCGTCGCTCGCCGCGTGCGATTCGCGCCCCGCGCGCTCTGCGCTTCAACATCGCCCCGCGGCTGCGCTCCTGGTCGCGCTCGCCGCGGCCGTCGTCGCGTGCGCCGGCGACACTTCCTCCGGCACGGCGACCTCGACCACGGGGCCGGGCACCGGCGGCGCGGGCGGCGCAC
>SXGS01626080.1_pt1 | contig 14026 bp, 9 predicted proteins | sample 3174681 | NCBI WGS metagenome assembly SXGS01 (sample SAMN11356861, study PRJNA531348) | freshwater metagenome | isolation source: freshwater sample F1-80 | place: China: Fuxian Lake, Yuxi | collected 2017-12-25
TCAACCTCTTCTCTTTACAGCACTTTGTCCGGTTCGTACAACTTGCAACCAGTTCAATGTTCCATGTGGCGATACATAGCGACGTAGCCGGGACGAAGCCAAATGCTCTGGCCATAAGAACGGAGATATTGCGCTCCAGCTTGCTGCAAAGTGAAGGCGGCGCGGTCGTCTGCCACTACAGGTATGAAGCCAGGGCGAAAATCCGGGTAGGCGCTGGCGGCAGCATACATGAGGGAGCGCGTCACCAGTGCCACCTCAGTTTCGGACAGCGTAGGGCGGATCAAGAGATCGCAACGATTCTCTAAAAAGCTCAGATTGAAACCGAGCGGGCCACGATACACCAACACTGCCCCTACCGGACGGTCGGAAGACCCGAGGTAAGCTAGCCACACGCGCCGTGTGCGCCGCAACCCTACGCGACGATACAGATCGTCCACGGCGTGCAGTTCGAGATCATCCTCCAGCAACTGTTCGCTTGCTACATACACAGCATCACGGGCGCTCAGGGCAATTTCTACTAAATCTTGGGTACGTCCTTGACGACACGGTACTGTGCGGACTTCAGCAGCTTCTTCACGACAGGCACTGATGGGGACGGCGAGATAATGATGCATGTGCACAGAGGCATGAGCAGTACCCAAGGAACGCTCAATAGAACCAAACATTCGTTGCGGGAAGCGCTTGGTGGCAGTGAACCATCCTTGGTGGCTGGAATCGAAACCATCGTGAATGCGTACAGCCTGGGCAGCAAGCAGCACGGCGCGCGAGCCAGTCGGCACACCCATCGAAACGACGTGCTGGGTGTGCCAGCCGGTGCTCGTGCTACGCCAGGAAGACACCGAGGCCCAAGCCCCAGAGTCTGGGTCTTTGTGTGTCAGCACCCAGAGGATCAACTCGCCGGCACGCAAGGCGCGTCGCCAATTTTCGAGAACCTCGGGAAAATAGGGAATCAGCCGCTCATGTTTCTCCGGATACAAGAAGCCAGCCTGTTCGTAGCGACGGAACAAATCTGCGGGATCAGTCGCATTCAGTTGGCAGTTATAGGCCTCGTAACTCCCCAAGATGGGCGAGCCGAGCGCGTCATCGGTGCTGTTCTTAACTTCCAAAGATGCTTGCATAGTCGCGGCTCTCCATTTCGTTCCTTGTATGATGGCGTTGAAGTTCATTGCATCGACAGTAAAAAAATAGAAAAGCCTCCGGTTAAATGCGAGCCGCGCTCGGTTAAATTTCGGTTTCTTTTTTGGAGAGAGGGTTCAATGAGGCACGGTAGCGAAAGTCACAAATAGAGGGCCTGCACTTGCAGAGTTCAGGCATGCCGGTTAAAGCGAGCACACGACATACAGGAGGACTCTGTGACAGCGCGACAACTGGCGTCCTTTCCCCCGTTTCACCTCGATCTCTCGTCGGAGGAACTCTTTCGCGGACGAGAGCTGTTGCCACTGCGGCACAAAAATTTTGCCGTGCTGCGTTATCTCGTAGAGCGTGCGGGAGAAGTCGTTGCAAAAGACGAGCTACTGAAAGCCGTATGGCTCACGTACCCATCAGAGACAGTTCTCAAGCTCAGTATTTTTCAGCTGCGCGAGCGGCTGGGTGATAAAGCCGAAACGCCGCAGTTCATTGAAACCGTTGGTCGCCGTGGCTATCGGTTTGTCGCTCCCGTGGTGTGGCGCAGCGCGGCAGCACCAACGTCGCATTCCACCCCACTCCCGTTGATCGTCGGGCGCGACGACGAGCTGCGACACCTGCAGAGCGCATTAACAAAAGTACGAAATAGAGAGCGGCAATTCGTGTTGCTCTCTGGCGAGCCAGGCATCGGCAAGACGACCGTCATTGAGACATTTGTGGCGCAAGCGGCACAAGACCCGTATGTGTGGGTGGCCCGCGGTCAATGTGTCGAGCAGTACGGTGCCGGCGAGCCCTACATGCCGGTCCTCATGGCGATTGAGCAGCTCAGTCGTTCACTCGGTGACAATACCGTGATCGACCTCTTGTATCGCTGCGCACCTATGTGGTTGGCACAGCTCCCTTCTCTCGTTGGGCCAGAGACGCGTGCAGAACTCCAGCGCCAGTGTGCTGGCGCAGCCAAAGAGAGGATGTTACGGGAGTTCGCCGTATTCGTAGAAATGTTGACGATGCAAGGAACGCGGCAGAATACTCCGCCGCTCCTCCTGATACTTGAGGATTTGCACTGGAGCGACCACGCCACCGTAGAGCTTCTCGCCATGCTGGCTCGTCGCCGAGAAGCCGTGCGCCTCTGCATCGTCGGGACCTATCGCCCAGCAGAAGCTACCATGACTAATCCGGCCCTCTCGGCTGAATTACGCGAGCTATACGCCCATCAGCATGCGACCGCGTTGCCCTTGGGTGGGCTGACGCTCAAGTCCGTCTCCGACTATCTAGAGCAACGCTTCCCAGCCAGCCTTTTTCCCGAAGCATTGAGCGCAACCCTTCATCGCCATACCGAAGGCAACCCCCTCTTCCTAACGAAGCTGGTCGATGACTTGACGACACGCGGTACCCTGACCTGGGTGGAAGGACGCTGGAGCCTCCAGTCGAGCATTGCTGAAATTGCGCCGGGCATTCCCGACTCGCTTCGGCAGTTATTAGAGAAACAAAGTGAACGGCTCACCTTTGCCGATCGACGACTGCTCCAAGCTGCGAGCATCGCTGGGACGGAGTTCTCGCTTCCGGTAGTAGCAGCCGCGTTAGGTGTTGACGAAGGCGACGCCGAAGAACGTGCGGAGACGCTTGTCGAACAGCAACAGTTTCTCAAGCGTGCTGGCGTCAGCCTCTGGCCGGACGGGTCGGAAACGGCGCGTTACGCATTTCAGCATGTCGTGCATCAGCATTTCTGGCATGAACGTGCGCCTGTTGCTCAGCGCCAACTTTGGCATCGCCGTATTGGCGAATATCTTCTGGCGGCGTATGGTCTGCAAACAGCAGAGATCGCCGGAGAGTTAGCCGTGCATTTCGAACAGGGGCGAGATACGCGCCGCGCCATCGAATTCTATCGTCAGGCAGCGACTACCGCCGAACACCGTCATGCCCACCAAGAAGCTTTGACGCACGTTTCTACAGCGCTGCAACTCTTGCCTACGCTGCCGGACCCAGGGGATCGCAATCGTCAAGAGCTAACGCTGCAACTCACCTCTGGCGCACTCCTGACCGCAGTCAAGGGCTACACGGCCCCGGAAGTGGAACAAGCGTACATCCGCGCCCGCGAGCTATGCGCCCGCGACGATAATACCCCAGAACTGTTTTCCGCACTCCATGGGCTCTGCCGCTTCTTTGCCGTGCGTGCTGACAATGACAGCGCACGAGAGCTGGGAGAACAACTCGTGCGCTTGGCACGGCAGCAACAAGATGCTGTTGCCATCACCGAAGCTCACTATGCGCTCGGAACCGTCCTCTTCTATCTCGGGCAGTTCGCGGAGGCCCGACTGCACCTGGAGCAAGGACTTGCCCACTATGACCGACTCTCTCATCATCTTCATGCTGATCTTTTTGGGCAGGACCCTGGAGTGGCCTGCCATGCGCAGTTGGCCTGGATTCTCTGGGTGTTAGGCTATCCAGAGCAAGCCACACAGGAAAGTGAGGCGGCAGTCGCGCTGGCACGTGAACTCGCTCACCCGTTTTCCTTAGCGTTCGCCCTCCACTTTCGGGCCGCTTTGCATCAGTTCCAGCGCAACAACCAAGGTGCGCAGCAAGGAGCCGAAGAGTTATTGGCGTTCGCGCATGAGCAAGCGTTCCCCTACTGGCAGGTCATGGGCCTCATGCTGCAAGGTCGAGAGCTGGCGCTGCACGGCAAACAAGAGTCGGGCATCGTGCAGATTCGCCAAGGATTGACGGCTCTGCACACACTCGGTACGGCCATCGCTCGTACCTACTGGCTGGCATTGTTAGCCGAAGCGACCCGCGACAGCGGTGCGTATGAAGAATCTGCTGCTGCCTTGAGCGAAGCGCTCGCCGCCGCAGCTACGCACAATGAACGTCACTGGGAAGCGGAGTTATATCGCATACAGGGCGAGCTAGCGCTGCGCCGTGTACCAGGAGAACCCCGCCGCGTGACGCGGTCGGTAATGGGCCGCAAGAAGAAGTGAGTCGAGCCATCCGGGTGCATAAATCTGTAGGCTGGGATTGTCATCCCAACTCTTCATCTCACAGTCGGAAATGCTGGGTTTCGCACGGCTCAATCCAGCCGACTGCCCTTCTCTCATCGGCCACAGCATTACCCACACGCAAGACATGGGATGGGGCATGCTCAGCAACGGCGAGCTCCTTGCCGCAGTGGAACAGGCTGGGTTCACTGTGATTCCTTGACCTGCTCTGCTCCGCAGACTACGCTCGGTCAACGCCACACCGCACGGAAAGCTGCTTATGTCATCCGCACCCGCTCAGCTCGATCCCATCACGCTGGAAATTCTGTGGAACCGCTTGATTTCTATCGTCAACGAACAAGCGACCGCCTTACAAAATGCCTCGTTCACTACGGTCGTGCGTGAGGCTGGCGACCTCTCGGCTGGTGTCTTCGATGTCCAGGGCAACATGCTCGCGCAGGCGGTCACTGGCACCCCCGGCCACATCAACACCATGGCGATGGCCGTGCGCCATTTCCTCAAGGAATATCCGTGGGAGACGCTGGAAGATGGCGATAGCCTCATCAGCAACGATCCATGGCTGATGTCCGGGCACTTGAACGACTTCACCGTCGTGACGCCGATCTTTCGTAACGGCCAGCCGTTGGCCTTGTTTGCCAACACTTGTCACGCCGTCGATGTCGGAGGTCGCATGCTCGGTGCCGACGCTCGCCAAGTGTTTGAGGAAGGCATCTACGTGCCGATCCTCAAAATCTTTCAGGCCGGGAAGCCGAATCGCGATCTCTTCCGTCTCGTGAAGCAAAACGTGCGTGCGCCGGAGTTGGTCGAGGGCGACCTGATGGCGCAAGTCGGCTGCAATGAAGTCGGGAGGGAAAAGCTTCTGGAGTTCATGGACGAATACGGGTTTACGTCTTTGGATACGCTTGCTGAAGCGATTCTTTCCACCTCCGAAAAAGCCATGCGCGAGGCGATCTCCGAACTGCCTCAAGGCACCTATGCTCACGAGATTCGTGCGGACGGATTCGATGAGCCGATTGTGGTGCGTCTGACGGTCACCGTGAAAGGCTCGGAATTGTTTGTCGATTACAGTGGCACCTCGCCACAATGCGACCGAGGCATCAACGTGCCGCTGGCCTATTGTATCGCGTACACGACCTATCCCCTCAAATGCGCAGTGTCGCCGCATGTGCCCAATAACGAGGGCAGCTTTCGTCCGATTCATATTAGTGCGCCAGCAGGCAGCATTCTCAATTGCACGTTTCCCGCGCCGGTGGGCGGGCGACACATCGTCGGCCATTTTCTCGCGACCGCTGTGTTCGGTGCTCTTGCTCAGGCCATTCCCACGAAAGTGCTTGCCGACGGTGCCGCCAACATTTGGATCACGCAGTTCACCGGCAATGATCTTGGCGGCAAGCCTTTTACTTACGTCTTCTTTTCCTCCGGTGGCATGGGCGCACGCCCAGATAAGGACGGCATTTCTGCCACCGCTTTTCCGAGCGGCATTCAAGGCGTGCCAGCAGAAATTATTGAAACCGTATCGCCGCTGGTCATGGAGAAACGCGAACTCGTGCCCGACTCAGGTGGGCCAGGCAAGCTGCGCGGTGGACTCGGGCAGGAAATGACGCTCGCGGTCCGAACCAACGAGCCGGTCATTCATTCCGCCATGTACGACCGACTCAAGTTTCCTGCGCTAGGGTTTGCTGGGGGAAGCAATGGTGGTCTGGGCGATTTCTTTCTCTCCGACGGTACGCACCCGCATCCGAAATCCCAGTACCGGCTCCTGCCCGGGCAGAAAGTCACCTTGCGTCTTCCTGGTGGTGCCGGTTTCTATTCCTCCCGAGAACGTGACCCGGAAGCTGTGCGACAAGACGTGCGTGATGGCTATGTCTCCTTGCTCGCGGCCCGCACGGAGTATGGCGTTGCCTTGACCGAGGATTTGACCATCGACTGGCACGAGACGGCACGACTGCGTCAAGAGCAGGGATAGGCCTCGTGCAGCAGTCACAACGTAAGGAAGCAAAGGCACGCCCCCCCCTTCGACAAGCTCAGGAGCCGTGCCCTCGTAGGGGCGATTCATGAACCGCCCCTACAGCTCACAGTTCACTTCCGTCTCCCCGTCACACATATCCGTGCCAGCGTCGCCCTTGAGTTTGTCGGTGTCATCGCCGCCCACCAAGTCGTCATCCCCCGCTCCGCCCAGGAGGCTGTCGTCGCCGCTGCCGCCGTCGAGCAGGTCCATCCCTGCCTCACCCCGCAGCACATCGTTGTCCGCCCCGCCCCGCAGCTCGTCGTCGCCGTTGTGACCGAAGAGCAGGTCGTTCCCTTCTTGTCCGCACAGCAGATCCACACCCGAGCCGCCCCGCAACTCGTCGTTGCCACCCCCACCCAGCATCACATCCTCCCCACTGGTCCCCACAATCACGTCTTTGCCGGGGCCGCCTTGGCAAGGCTGGTTGAGTACGCCGTTGACGATACACCCCAGCGTCGGGGTTGCTGTGTCACACGGATCGCTGACCGGCGCGGCAGCGCCGAACTCGACTGACCCGATGTCACAGTCGCCCACATTACGCACGAAGCCGCGTTGATCGGTGGCCACGCCACACGCTCCGGCAGCATCAATGGCTGGGCTGTCTGTGACCAGATTATGCGTGAAGGTAGGGCCGCCGTTGTTGGCCAGCGTCGGATCAAGAATGTCAGCCAAGGAGGTAGGGTCGTTTCCGTTGCTGGTGGCCCGAATGTCCGAGGCTCCGGCAGTGACCCCGGCGAGGGCAGCGGTGGTGGTGATCCCGCTGTGGCCGAAGAGGTTGTAGTCATTGAGCATAAAGCTGCCGCCATCATCATACCGATAGACCTCGTCACCGCTGCTTCCGGCGGTATTGCCGCTGATGAGGCTCCGAGACAAGCTCATCGTGCTGCTGTCTTCGGTGAAGCTGTATATCCCTCCGCCATCGTCGCTCGCGGAGTTGCCGCTGAGCGTGCTGTTGACTAGGCTCACCGTGCTGGTGTCGGAGGTGACGCTGTGGATCCCCCCGCCATTGACGCCCGCGGAGTTGCCGCTGAGCGTGCTGTTGACTAGGCTCACCGTGTCGCTGCCGTTGGTGAGGCTGAACACCCCCCCGCCATCGCTGACCGAGGAGTTGCCGGTCACCGTACACCCCTCGAGCCGCAACTGCCCATAGTAGTTCAAGATCCCCCCGCCACCACCGCCCGTCAGCCCCCCGCTCACTATGGTGTCCTGCAGGGTCAGGTTCCCGGTGCCATTGATGGCGAGCAGCCGAAAGGCCGGCCCACCCGTGCGCACGATTTTCTTCCCGTTGCCGGCAATGGTGATGACACTACTCACCACCGGTAGCCCCGTGGAGCTATAGGTGCTGTTGTTGCTCGCCGTCAGGGCGGTGTCCACGGTCAGGACAATCGTATCTGCCGCCGAGTTGGTTCCGGTTTGCACGCAGCCCCCGGTGTCCACGTCGCTGTTGGCGGTGGTGATGGCATCGACCAACGTACAGGTGCCGTCGACGGTGATGGTATCAGCATGGACGAGGTGGGCACCGCTGGCCGCCAGACACAGTGCCACTCCCCACAGCGTGGCTTTGCAGCGCCGCCGCCACTGGGTTTGCTGCGCCAGGGGTAAGGCTTTGAGGTGGGTATAAATCGCCATCAGCCGTGGTCCCTCGGTACAGGGTCGTGCCGCATGGCGTTGCCACGCGCGTAACACCTCGATATGCCCTCGGGTCCAGTCGCGGAGTCGGTGCATGAGCGTCCCTCCTTTTGCGCTACGGTGGGTGCCGTAAGCAGGGCATGTATAAAACAGCTCGTCAAAAAAGAGAAGAGGGAATGGGGGCGAAAGGGGAAACGGCGAAGAGGCGAAACTCAGAGGGGTAGGGTTTTCGTCCAACCTGCAATTTGCGCGGGTTTGTATTCTCTCTGGCTGCGCTTGCCCGTCATGCCGGGCAAGCGCAGCGCGACCCGGAATCCAGGATTTTGTTCTGCACCTCAACACAGCCCTTCGCTTGACACTGCTTCCGTGCTGCCTGATGATAGCCTCCACTTTGTATGGGAAGAGGAGAGCAAGTGAATGTACGTTGAGGGTGGACGACAACGATCTAGACGACACATTGGGGAAAGATGGTGGTGGGGAATGACGCTGGCAATAGCGTTGGTGGTGCCCTCTCTGGTCGATGCTCAACAACGAGGTCGCACACCTTCTCCGCGCCCAGCGCAAAATGCCGAAGATGTCGAGGAACGCCCGCCGAGAAAAAAAGCCGCAAAGGGAGAAAAGGCGGAAGCCTACAAGCATGCGATCTTAATTGATGCCGAAAGCGGCAAGGTCCTCTTCGAGAAAGACGCGCACACCCCGTCGCCTCCGGCGTCGATGGTCAAAATGATGACCACGTTGATCGCAATGAAAAGAATTCAGGAAGGTTCCTTGCAACTGACCGATACCGTCACGGCTTCTCGCTGGGCGCAACAAATGGGTGGGTCGCAAGTCTATCTGAAAGAAGGCGAAGTCCAATCGGTTGAGAACCTCTTGAAAGCGATCATGATCCATTCTGCCAACGATGCCACAGCCGCGCTGGCGGAGCACATTGCCGGGAGCACTGATGCCTTTGTGGACTTAATGAATGCAGAAGCCGAACGCCTCGGCCTCAAGGAAACCTACTATTACAGCGTCCATGGCCTGCCGGCTGCCGCCGGGCAGCAAGATGATACGATGAGTGCCTCTGATCTCGCCTTCTTAGGACGCGAACTGCTCAAATATCCGGAAGCGGCCAAGTGGGGCTCCACAATTCAGGAACCGTTTCGCGACGGGCAATTTACACTCGTCAACCCCAACCACTTGCTGCGCCAGTATCAAGGTGCCGATGGCATCAAGACGGGCTTCCACAACAAGGCGGGGTTCTGCGTCACAGGATCAGCGAAACGAGGCGACCTTCGTCTCATTGTCGTCGTCATGGGCTCGCAGACTAAACGGGACTGCTTCGGTTCGGCCTCGCAGATTCTCAATCAAGGCTTTTCCGCCTACCGGATGTACGTGCCGGTCAAGCAAGGCGAGCATTTAGGGAAAGATGCTCCCGTCCGTGGCGGGGTTGAAGAGCAAGTCGCGGTGGCACCGACGGCAGATGTCAAAGTTTTGATTAAGCGCGGGGAAGAAAAGAAAGTGCAGGTCGAGATCAACATCCCTGATCGTGTATCAGCGCCAGTCAAAGTTGGCCAAGTAGTAGGAGAAGTGATCGTCAAGCTTGAGGGCGTCGAAGTCGGCAAAGTGCCAATTGCAGCTGCCGGTGATGTGGCGCAAGCCAGTCTGTGGAAACGCTGGTGGCCGTTCTGAGGAAGTGAAAGCGACACCATGAGCAACGATACCGACATTCAAGAACTCTTGCGCCGGAAAGAACGCGCCATCACCCACATGGGTGGGCTCGATAAAATCGAGACCCAACACAAACGTGGCCGTCTGACGGCACGCGAACGGATTCATGCTTTGCTGGATCCGGGCAGCTTCATCGAATTTGGAGCGCTAGCGCATTCCGAACGCGACGAACTCGCGGAACGTTCGCCCGGCGATGGCAAAATCATCGGCCTAGGCATGATCGATGGTCGACGAGTCGGGGTTGGCGCAGATGATGTGACCGTCTTCCACGCCAGTTCGTCGTATATTTCCACCAAGAAAGTCGATCGTTTGGAGAAGATGTGTTTCAAGCACGGGCTGCCGTTCATTTTTTTAGGCGAATGCGGCGGGGCACGTATCCCCGATATTATGACCTCGCGCGGACTGCCACGCTTCGGGGTCTCGCTTGATCTGGTGAAGCGCAATCGCACGGTACCGATGATGACGGCGATCCTCGGTGAGTCGTTTGGTGGGTCGTCGTGGTATGCCGCTGTGTCGGACTTCGTCGTGCAAATGCGCGGCACGTGCATGGCCGTCTCTTCGCCACGAGTGATTGAGGTCGCCACCGGTGAGCAAGTCGATTTCGAGGAGCTCGGCGGGGTCGAAATGCACGCGCAGTTCACGGGACAAATCGACGAGATCGCCGAAGACGAACTGGAGGCCTTCCAGCATATTCGGCGCTGGCTTTCATTCATACCGCAGACGGCAGAGTCCGTCCCGGCCCGCCTTCCTTGGGATGAAAATTTCGCGGCGTTCGACGAGACACTGCCGACCCTTGTCCCCAAGCGCCGCAATCGTGGGTACGACATGCGTCGCATTCTGCCACGACTCACTGACGATGGAGAGTTTTACGAACTCCGACCATGGTATGGATCGTCACTCATTACCGCATTAGGGCGTGTAGGCGGACGTTCCGTCGGCTTCATCGCCAGCAATCCCTATTTCTTCGCTGGTTCGATTGATGCCGCTGGTTGCGACAAAGCTACCCACTTCACGTGCCTGTGCGAGGCATTCAACATTCCCATTATTTTTCTTCAAGACGTGCCGGGATTCTTTGTGGGCAAAGAGGCTGAGCGTGCCGGCATCTTGACGAAGATTCTGCGCTGGTTTCAAGCGCTGGCCCTCGCCACCGTGCCGAAGATCACGTTCATCATCCGCAAAGCCTATGGCATGGCCTTCTTTAGTATGGCCGGCACTAACAGCAACAATGACTTGATCTACGCTTGGCCGGGTGCCGACATTTCGTTTATGGACCCGCGTGTCGGCGTCAACGTCGTGCACGGGAAACGCATCGCTGCGGCAGCAGACCCAGACGCGGAGCGCGAGCGGATATTGACGGACAGCCCCGACTTCGACACCGCGCCTTGGGGCGCGGCTGGGCAGTTTCACATTGACGATGTGATTGACCCACGAGCGACGCGGGCAGTCATTTTACAATCGCTCGAATCCCTCTGTGGTGAGCGATTTCCTCGGCCTGTTGCCGAACGACCGTTATTGTCATGGCCCCTGCGCCTCTAGCAGGAGTTGCCGCCTTGCGAGAAGATACACTGCCCGGTAAGATCGCCTGACCGTTTGGTCAGGGTGGAGGAACAACGATGCGGTTTCCGCTGCATATCACCACCGATATGGTGAAGTGGCAGCTTAAAAATAAGCTCCAAGGACGGGATCGTTATCCCGTCGTGTTAATGCTCGAACCTTTGTACACATGTAACCTTGCCTGCGTTGGCTGTACGCCGGAGCGGCATATGGGCGACCTGAAAGATCGCTTGAGTCTGCAAGAATGTTTACAGGCCGTCGATGAAGCTGGGGCACCAGTAGTCTCTATCTGCGGTGGGGAACCAACCATCTACCCGGAGTTGCCAGAGTTGGTGCGCGAGGTCATCGACCGTAAGCGCCACATCTATCTCTGTACCAACGGCATCTTGCTTGAGCGCTTCTACCAAAAGAGTACGCCGCACAAGCGGATCTCGATCAATGTACACCTCGATGGGCTGCGCGACACGCACGACTTCGTCTGCGCACGCCCTGGCGTGTTCGACAAAGCCATCGAGATGATCAAAGAAGGCAAGAAACTCGGCTACTCCGTCTGTACGAACACAACGGTGTATCGAGAAACCGAAATCCGCGAAATTGAGGAGATGATGCAGCTCCTCACCGGCTTAGGCGTGGACGGCATGATGATCTCTCCCGGCTATCATTACGAGAAATTGGCAGAGAACCATTTCATGTATCGGCAGGAGATCCATCAAAAGTTTGAGCGCGTTTTAGAACTGTCGAAACAGTATAAGGTCTCCCTGACGCCGCTGTTCTTAGAGTTTGCCGCTGGTAAACGCGACTATCCATGCACGCCGTGGGGCAACGTCACCCGTACCCCGTTCGGCTGGAAAGGCCCCTGCTACCTCATCGGCGATAAGTATTTCAAGACCTGGGATGAGTTTTGGGGCGGCGTGGACTGGAATTACTGGGAGAAGCGCGAAGATCACCGCTGCCACAATTGCTTCATGCACTCGGGGTTCGAGGCATCAGTCGTCCGAAAGCTTCCTGAGAGTCCGAAGGACATGCTGAGGATGGCGAAGTGGATGATGTCGGCGTAAAGACGCAGCAAGGAATAGCTATGAAAGTTGCTCGTCTCTACGATTCGATGGACATTCGTTTCGAGGAAGAACCCATTCCCACCGTTGGCCCAGGAGAAGCGCTCGTTAGAACCCGCGCTTGTGGCATTTGCTCGGGCGATGTCATGGGCTGGTACATGAAGAAGAAAGCGCCGCTCGTCTTCGGTCACGAACCAGCAGGCGAAATTGTCGCCGTCGGAGCTGGAGTCAAAGATTTTCAGCCCGGTGATCGAGTTTTCGTCCATCATCATGCCCCATGTCTGACCTGTCGCTCGTGTCAGCATGGAGAATTTGTGCAATGCGCCACGTGGCGAGCCACACGCATTGTTCCAGGTGGCATGGCTGAGTATTTTCTGGTTCCGCAAGAGAACCTTGCCGGCGATACATTGCGGCTCCCAGAGGCGCTTTCGTTTACCGACGGGTCGTTGATCGAGCCTACGGCCTGTGCCGTGAAATCGCTACGTCGCTCACGGTTGACTGCTAGAGAGCGCATTTTCATCATCGGCCTCGGAATCATGGGACAACTGCATGTTGCCCTTGCCCGCCATCTTGGCGCGGAACAGATTATGGCGACGGACTTCGTCGCTTACCGCCGAGACAAAGCCTTGCAACTGGGAGCGGATATTGTCATTGATCCCGCACTAGGAGCCGTCGAAGACGCAGTACATGACCATACGAACGGCGAGATGGCAGAGGTTGTTATCGTTGGCCCTGGCTCAGTCGAGGCGATGGAGCTGGGGCTGCGCTGCGCTGCGCGTGGTGGGACGGTAGTGCTCTTCACGACTGGCACTCCCGAGGCCATCTTATCGGTATCTCCGTATCATCTCTACTTCAACGAGATCAGCATCGTACCGAGTTATTCGTGCGGGCCGAATGATACACGAGAAGCGCTCCGCTTCATCCAAAATGGAGTGGTCACCAGCGAAAAGTTCATCACGCATCGCTTCCCTTTTGCTGCGTTACACGAAGCGTATCGCAATGCAGCGGCAGCACAAGATTCCATCAAGACCGTAGTCGAGTTTGCCTAACACATCGTCTCGTTGTAAGGCACAAAAAAACGGGGTGACTCTCGTCAGAGAATCACCCCGTCTGTTAAGAACCGCTTACCGATTACCGAGGAATTACTTCCTCATATTCTTCATCGTCATCGCTTCGATTCTTGCGGCTGCATCTTCACATTTCTTTGCCGCAGCTTCTACTCTCGCCGCCGCAGCTTCAGCCTTGCTGGCTGCTGCTTCGGCTCTGCTCGCCGACGAGCTTGCTTGTTGTGCTGCTGCTGTCCACGTATCTCGCGGCGCTTCAGCTTGTTTTGCTGCGCAGCCCAAATTGACCATGCCTAGTAGTGCTACTGCTGCTACTCCGGTTGCGATCTGTCCATAAATCCGCATCATGCTCACCCCCTTCCTGAAAATGTTATCCTCTATACTGCCACAATTGAGAAGGGGTTTCTACACGAAACCCCCGCTTTTTTCGCGGTTTCCGACAAATAAGTCCGTGGTTTTCTAGTATTCGTCGTCAAAATCATGGTCGTGATCGTGACCATGACCATGACCGCCAGCAGCAGGTTGTTTCTTTTCTGGCTTTTCGGCGATGGCGGCTTCCATCGTCAGCATCATGCCGGCCACGCTTGCCGCGTTTTGTAGCGCAACACGCACGACTTTTGCAGAATCGATGACACCAGCCTTCAACAAATGCTCGAATTTGTTGGCACCAGCGTTGAAGCCAAAGTCATCTTTCCCTTCTTTGACCCGATTGATGACCACGGAAGGTTCGGCACCAGCATTGGCTGCGATTTGTCGCAAGGGCTCTTCAATCGCCCGCCGTACGATAGCCACGCCTCGTGCCCGTTCTCCGGTCAGTTGCAGCTCGTCCAATTTCTTCTGTACGCGTACAAGCGCTACGCCACCACCCGGGACAATCCCTTCTTCGGA
>SXGS01010951.1_pt1 | contig 14024 bp, 15 predicted proteins | sample 3174681 | NCBI WGS metagenome assembly SXGS01 (sample SAMN11356861, study PRJNA531348) | freshwater metagenome | isolation source: freshwater sample F1-80 | place: China: Fuxian Lake, Yuxi | collected 2017-12-25
GCCGTCGCTGTCGATGATGCGGGGCAACTTGGCGGTAGGTGAGTCCTGACCGAGGGTCGTCAGGTCTTGCTCGACCATTTCGAACGGCTGGTTCGTCATCGTCAAATAGTTCGCGATCTTGGTGACGAACGGGCTGATGCACGGGAGGTCCCATGCGGGGATGAAGCGGTACAGAGTTATCATGCGAGGTCCTTGTCTATCGAACGAGCATCGTTGTCTCAGGCTGTGCGGTAGCGGCAGGTCGCCCTACCAGGGCAGAATCGTTCCGTTTCCATGCTGGAACTGGCCTGCGGACTCCACGGTCAGCTGTTCCAGGACGGAGATGACGCCGGCAGCGGCAGACTCGGGCGTGACCAGCACCGATGCTGCCCTCTCCTTGTCCTCGGGGTTCATCACGTCCAGCAGGTTCGTGTTCACCAATCCCGGGTGGAGTGCCTGTACCGCAACGCCCTGTTTGCCGAGGTCGACGGAGAGATTGCGAGCAACCATGTTCGCCGCGGCCTTCGAGATGCGGTAGGCATAGTCGGCGCCGCTCGTGTTGTCGTTCAGGGATCCGACCCTGCTGGTGAAGATCCCGACCTTGGCGTCACTCGTGAGGCGGTCGCGGAGCGCACGGATTGTGCGAAGAGGTCCGATCGTGTTGATTTCGAACTGGCGGCGCACATCTTCGTAGTCGACGGTGTCGAGGGTGTCGAGGAACATCACGCCGGCGACATGAACCAGCCAACTGATCTGGAGATCGTCGCTCTCGACCCGTTTGGCCAACCGTGCGACGGCCTCGTCCGAGGTGACGTCCGTGTGCGGCTCGACGGCAATCCCCTTGGCCTCGAGGTCTGAACCGTCACCGAGTGTCGCGGCGAGAACGTCGTCGCCACGCTCGTGGAGGGCTAGTGCAATCGCATGTGCAATGCCCGTGTCGGCACCGATGATGACTTTCGTTGTCATGTGTAAATCCTTCTCTACTGTTGTCGTGAATGCCGTCAGCCGAACGTCAGGCCGGGACGGGGTTCTGCTCGGTTCCGATGACTTTCCTGTCGGCGAGCGCGGCGATCTCAGCGGCATCGAAGCCTGCCTCAGCCAGAATTTCCGCGTTGTGTTCGCCCAAACGGGGTGCGCCGCGCGGGACCTCCGGCGGAGTACCCAGGAATCGTGCCGGCACCCGCGTCTGCCGAATACGACCGGCAATTGCGTGGTCATACTCGATCACCGTCTCGGATGCCTCGACCTGCGGGTGAACGATGACCTGGCCGCGGGTGAGAACCGGTGCCGACGGTACATCGTGCGCGTTGAGCGATTCCATCCATTCCGCGGAGGTCTTGTCGTGCAGCACGCTTTGGATCAATTCGAGTCGGGCGTTGATATTTTCCTTGCGGCCGGTGGGCGTCGTGAATCGCTCGTCGCCGGTCCATTCAGGATGGCCGAGTGCGTCGCACATCGCGATCCATTCACCATTGGTATTGGTGGCCACCGTGATGTAGCCATCCTTGGTCTGATAAATGAGGTCGATGAAGCTGCCGTCCTCCTCCAGCGGAACTGCCTTGTCCGCGAAGGTGTATGCCCCCATGTCGGAGGCCCACAGGAAGTTCAGAACCGCGTCCAGCATGGACAAACGGATGTGCTGGCCGTTCCCGCTGCGGGTCCGCGCAAACAGGGCTGCCGAGATTGCTTGCGCACCCACGACAGCGGTGAGCTTGTCCGGGAGGATCGTGCGGATCAAACGCGGCCGTTCTTTGTCGGAACCGGCCTGCACAGAGGTCAACCCACTGAGAGCCTGAATCAGCGAATCGTAGACCCGCTGCTTCGACGCAGGTCCCCGCTCGCCGAACCCACTGATGGACAGATAGATCAATCCGGGGTTGTACTGAACAAGGTCGTCGTAGCCGACTCCTAGGCGCTCGACTACACCAGGTCGTTGATTCTGCACCACAACGTCCGCCGACTCGACGAGACGGCGGAAGACTTCGACTCCTTCCGGGTTCTTCAGGTCCAACGTCATCGACCGCTTCGATCGGTTGACATTGACGAACATCGCCGACATACCGTTCGACTGATTCGAGAGCTCTCTGACGTGGTCGCCCTTTCCGGGAACCTCGATCTTGATGACGTCGGCGCCCTGGTCGCCCAGGATGTCCGTTGCCCACGGGCCTGACATCATCGAGCACAAATCCAGGATGCGTACGCCCTCCATGGGACCGCTCATATTCACCTCGCTACGTAGTGATCTGCGTTACAGGTTGAACTGTAGAGCAAATCTCTTAGCAGTCAAGTGTTTTGCGCTAAAGGGATTTCTGCTCCTGCTCAGGCACAGGAGTCTCGAACGCCAGAAGCAACTTCCGCAGCAGAATGACGAGCAACTCCTGGTCAGTCGGGGAGAGCGCGTCAGCGAGAGCACTCGCGTCGCGGTCCATGACGTCTCCGAAAACGGAATCGATCAGCTCGGTTCCCTTCTCGGTCAACTCCACCTCGACCCGTCGCCGATCCTTGGTGTCGACATGCCGCGTCACCAGGTCGGCCCGCTCGAGTTTCTCCAGTCGCTGCGAGACGCCTCCGGATGTGATCAACGAATGGCGCGTCAGGTCGCCGGCTGTACGGCGGTAGGGCGCCCCGGAGCGACGCAGCATGGACAAAATGTCCACCGTTCCGCGATCGGTGTCCCATTCCGCCAGATCACGCTCGCGTTTCCGCTCCAGGTGGCGGGCGATACGCCAGATACGACTGACGATACCCATGGACGTGACGTCGATGTCCGCGCGCTCCGCATGCCATTCGTCGATCACCTTGTCGACGCCGTCGAGAGGAGCAGGCATCGACGACGGCCGCACCCTCACGGCCATGGGCTCGGTCGTGGACTTTTCAGATGTCATACCACTGAGATTCTCATAGAGAGACGCTTCGCGCACCGACTCCCGAACAACAGCAGACCTGGCTGCGGCCCACGGCTGCGGTACGCCCAGCTCGCGCCGAAGGGCTGTCATCCGGCCGACCCTGGAAGGACGTGACGGAAGGCACCGGACTATGGGATAGTGGTATGCGACACACGCACTGCTAATTTACTGAGTAGTTGACGATTGGAGTGGTGATGCCCTCACCGACACCGACCTTGACCCACGCACATGCATTCGAGCTCTCATGCTCGATGTTCCGCCCTACCGGCGACGACCTGGTAGGCCTGGAATGCGAGTGGCCCGTACGTGACTGGCGCACACCGAATCAGCGACCTGATCTGCATGCATTGCGAACAGTTGCCGACCCTCCGATACCAGGGGGCGGGCGCATCACCGTCGAGCCGGGTGGGCAGATCGAGTTGTCGTCATACCCCGTTGCCGGCGTGAGTAATGCGATAGACCAGGTCAACCGCGACGCGGACGAGGTCCATGCCCGCTTGCTGAGCCTGGGCCTCGACTTCGAGGTGCGTGCCGTCGAACGGTGTCGTCCACCCCAGCGAATTCTGCCCGAACCTCGGTACCGATCGATGGAGGCATTCTTCGACGCTCGCAATCCGGTCGGCCGTTGGATGATGTGCAACACCGCATCCCTGCAGGTCAACGTCAGCAATGACCCCGACACCGTGAAAGGGACAGACCGATGGGTCGTCCTCAATCGTATCGCCCCCGCGCTGGTAGCAATGTTCGCAAATTCCCGGGGCACCGACTCGACAGGGCAGATGTGGGCGTCACTCCGACAGGGCATCTGGCTGGCGATGGATCCCAATCGGACCAAACCTGTTCGCACCGACGTCCCACCGGCTCACGCATGGCTCGACTACGCCATGAAAGCTGATGTCATGCACGTTCTCGACCCGCACAGCGCGTCTCTGGGTACGTCCGTCTCCCCCGGAATGTCGTTCGCCCACTGGATGGACAAGGGTGGCGTGTACGGGTACCCGACAATCGAGGACCTGCGCTACCACTTCAGTACGCTGTTCCCGCCTGTGCGCCCGCGTGGATGGCTGGAATTGAGAGTCCTCGACGCCCTTCCGAGCTGGATGCGGACGGCCGCGGCACTTACGGTGACCGCGTCCCTCACCCCGCGCGCGGTCGCAAAGATACTCGACAGGATTCCTGACTTGACCAACCATCATGTTGCTGCGGCGCGCGATGGGCTTCACGACCCGTTCATCGCGCGCGCGGTTCGCGATCTTTCTCGCATCGTCCTCGACAACGCCAGTTCAGTCACCGACCGCAGCGACCACCTCGCGGCACTCGACGGATTCGTCGAGCGGTTCACCTCTCGCGGCGTCAGCCCCGGCGACGATTCGCATAGGGTGTTACCGATCTGTTTGAGTGATGCGAGCCAATCTTTGGTGAATCGCTGACCGCCCGGCACGCCTGAAGTCGACCTCGACGGACAATGTTTTTCCGTCGGGGTCGATGAAAGAGTGGGTGTCGGGTCGTGGGCTCTGCAAGAATTTTCGACGGGTCGGTATGCGGTAGTCGTGACCTTGCGCTTCGGACAAATCTCACGAAGTAGCTATCGAGGTTTCACGACGCGATCGATGCTCGCATGCGGGACATGTTCGCACGAACCTCGAAACTCCTCATGCGAACTACGTGCCGGGAAGTGCAAGCACGAAGGAGGGAAGTGGCTCACCGCGGCCACTCCCCTCCTTCAGTGGGTGCACGAGGGATTCCGCTCGTGCCCCAGCTCATTCCGACCCGTATCGACTACGTCGTTTCCTCCGGGGCCAGCGCCGGTAAATGATATTTACTGGCGAAGAACATGAGCGGCGAACCTTGATCGGATTCGCAGTGCTCGACACGCGCCAGGAACAACGTGTGATCGTGTACCGCAATAGTGTCGGTCACGCGACATTCGAATCGGGCGAGACTTCCCGTGAGAGTTGGAACGGTCGTGCCTGCGTGAAATTCCGGGGCCCACTCTCCGTCTCTTTTTCCCGTGAAGTAGCGCGAGTGGTTCTGCTGCTCCTCGGTCAGCACACTCACTCCGTATGCGCCGGCATTACTGATCAACTGGTGCGCTCGTCCGGGCCTCAACGAGATCATGACGGTGGGTGGGTCGAGGCTGATCGACGTGAAGCTGTTCACGGTGACCCCGTGTACGCCCCCGTCGCCGTCATCCATTGTCACAACAGCGATACCGGTGGCGAACAACGCCACCGACGTACGGAAATTCATCTGCGTAATGGCAGCTACCTCCTCGAGTGTCGGTGTCGAGGCCGTCGACTGAGGGGCCATCATCACACCACCGCCGAGGCTAGGGGACGAGCATCCTCGGTCTCGGTAGAACCAGCGTTCTGCTGCACCCAAGCACGCATCGAGTCAGGACTGGAGAAGATGTCCCACTGCTTCTCGGGGAAGTTGAAGTTCGTGGTGAACTTGTCCGCCAAGGTGCGATCCAGGCTCACCGCACCAAGGAATTCGACGAACTCGTTGGGGAGTTCGCGAAGGTTCTTCAACATGTAGTTGGTCCAGCGAGTCGCACCGAGGACCCGAACGCCACGGCGCGCGTTGACCACCTCGAAGAAATGCTCGTCGAACACATCATTCTTGACAATCTCCTCGCCGAGGACGTGCGCGGCATAGGACGCCATGTTGCCGCCCTGACCGAGTACGGGGTCGACAGTCGCATGTGCGTCACCCAGCAGACCGATGATTTTGCCGTTCGACAGTTTGACGTGGCCATGACGGACCCCCGGGGTGACAGCACCCTGCAGGAGGTCCCGCGAACTGTTCGCCAGATCGAATTCGTCCTCGTTCACACGGTCGGCCGTGATCGGGTAGTAGGTGCGGAGCTTGTCGAGGACCAGGTCCAGGAAAGCACGCGGATCATCGTCGTAGCGGGTCTTGGCGAGGATTTCCAGATCCCCGCCGATGTGGTTCTCGAAAACAAGAGCCGTCGCCTTGCCGTTGAAGGAGATCGAAGGAATTTCGATCATTTCACCATTTCCCGGCGCGATACAGAAAGTCACAGCACGCGTCTCTTGTTCGGCAATGCCCTTGAACATGCCGACGCAAAGTTGACGCTGCGGTTCGGAGTACGGGGAACTGTCCTCGTCACGGGCGAACAGCGTTCCGAGCCCGCCCTTTCCTGTGCCGGCGACGACCAGATCGTACGAAGCGGTGAGTTCGTCGAGGTCGCTCAGCTCGATATTCCGGTACTCGATCTTTCCGCCACGCTGAACGAAGTCGTTCATCAGCGTCGGCAGGTAGATTCGGTAGTCGATTGCGCGACTCTGACCGGTGGTGAGGTCGCCGTAGAATTCGATCGGCATCCCCGGGACCCCGACGTAGTAATAATGTCCGTTGTATCCGTCACCCGGCCAGTGATCAATGTCGAGTGCAGTCTCTCGTGCAGTGGTGACCGAATGATGGGCGACCGTGTTGAGCAGTCGCGATTCGCGGTACTCCTCGGGCTTGCGGTCCGTGAAGATGGTCGAATCCACACCCTGCTGCTGCAAGTAGAGAGCGAGATGGAGACCTGCGGTTCCGGCTCCAACGATGGCGATTGACTTGCTCATGCGGCGACACTCCTTCTATAGCTGTTGGGTCGGCAGCGCGGCGGTGAACGCACCCGCGAACCGTTCTGCGCCGGCAGTGGCTTCATGCCACCACCGATTTGGTATGACCTACGCCACTCAGTATTCGGCGCATCAGCTTCCAGATGTGGGACATAGATGACAACTTTTTGGACTGTGACGCACTCAAAGGTCGGGCAGACGTAGCGCATCGTTGCAGTTGGAGACATATCGTCGGGACTTTTCAATTTCAGCACCCGAACGACCATTCGGTTGTTAACATGCCCTCCTACAACCCGTGCTCGGGGAGCGCTCGCTGCGTATAGCGCTACCCACCCCGGCGCCACGGCGAGGCTGGTGCGGCACCTCGCGCTGCTCGACCCGTGTCTGCAGCCACGGTCCGCGTTCCGCACTCACCGAGATGAGGTGCCTTCTCGCTCACCCGGAGTCAGGCATCAACCAGTCGTTGCGTCGGGACCGAATTCGAATTCACACCCGTCTCGGATCGTCGCTGCTCAGCCGCTCCGAGACGGTTCGGACCGGAACACCGCCTTCAGCACACCAATTCGCCGGCAGATTGGCCGAGCACGGCTTCGCTGACGAATCCGACTGAAAGAGGAGCATCCGTATAGGTCAGAGGCATATTGAGAGCCTCCTTCCGGAATTGAACCGAAGACCGCGAGCTTTCAAAATCACCGGGTGATGTTGCTTGGCCTGCCGCGCCTCGCCCGAAAGCTACTCAACCCTCGAAGGACCGACTTCGGATCTGCAAGGACAGGTTTCGTGGCTTCAGAGTGACCGTCTCATCCACCTCGAGCACGTAATCCAGGTCCCCGATGAGATCAACCCGGCCGACTATGAGCGCAAGAGCAACGAGGACTTCGTGGTACGCAAACTGTCGGCCGATGCAGCCGCGTAGTCCGGTCCCGAACGGCTTGTACAGATCGGCGAGGTTCGCCGGAACACGACCACGCTCGAAGCGATCCGGGTCGAACCGCTCCGGCTCGGCGCCCCACGCCACGTTGCGATGCAGTTGCAGCAACACCACGAACACCCACTCCCCCTTCTCGAAAGGGTGCTCCCCCACCATCGTGTCCCGACGAGCCTTCCGGTAGTAACCAGGCGCCACAGGCCACAGGCGCAACGTCTCGTCGACCACGCGCCGCAGGTATCGCAGCTTGCCCACGTGGTCGAACTGAAGATCACCATCGGGGCACACGGCCGTGAGCTCCGCTCGAACTCGCTTGACCACGTCCGGATGGGTCGACAAGAAGTGCAGAGCGAACGCCATCACCCCGGCTGACGTTTCCTGGCCAGCAACGAGGAAGGTCAGAATCTGGTTGCGGATGTTCTGATCCGGTAGCCGCTCCCCCGTTGCCGGGTCTGCGGTGCTCAACATCAGATCAAGAAGATCGCCACTCCTAGGGGCTTCCCCCCCGCGACGCGTCACAACAATGTCATCGACGAGTCGCTGTGCAACCGCGATGTCGTCTCGGTGCTGCTTACGTTCACGTCTGAAGATAGTCGCTTCGATAGCGGGGTGGGAGTACGCCGCTCGGTTGATGTACTTCAGAGCCCGAGAGATCCGCACCACCAACTCGTGCGGTGCTGCGTCGTCGAACGATCCGAAGTCGTAGCCGAAGGCCACCTCTCCGATCACTCCGAGCGCAAGCTTGTTCATGTCCGCCGGCACGTCGACCACCGCTTCCGGTCCACGAGTGGTCCACGAGGACAACAGCTGCTCCGTCTTTCCCACCATCGTGTCGTGATAACGCCGCATCGACGACTGGGTGAACGCGGGAGCCAGAACTGCGTGGGCCGCAGCCCAGGACGGTTCGGAGTTATAGGCGGTGAACAGTCCGTCGCCGGCCACTTGGCGCAGATTGCCCATGGGTACACCGAGAAACTTGGCCCATGTTGTCTCGTCGTTGACGGCAGCGGCCTCGACGGGCCCCGACACGTACGTCACGCGGGTCCCGAATACGTTGCGTTCGTAGATTGAACCGTATTTCTGCGCATCCCTCATCGCCCATTGGCTGGATTCGGTGACGTGTAGGTCCAGGACGTCGCCGACCACCGGTAGTCGCCGCGGTGGGTGAGGCAGAACGCGGTCGGACGCTCGAATAGGTCCTACGGTGTGATCGATCATTGCTGCTCCCCCTGCGTCGTAGCGCTATTCGGCTCGATTGGCCAGTGACGGCCGATGGCGGCAAGTACTCGAACTTCTTGCTTCAGGTCGACCGACGGCTCGATCGGCACCTTTGTGAACGCTCCGGCCGGCTCGTCGGCGCGTCGTCTGCGTGCTGCCAGGTAGAAGGCCTCCGCGGCTGACTTGTTGTCGACCGACACCTCATCAGAGAGGTCCTCGACATAACGACCCAGCAAGCTGAGCGAATCCCTGATCTCCACGCACATGCGATGAGCTCGGTGCAGTTGAGACGACTGCGGAGACGGGTGACGGAGGACGACCTCCGGACAGGTCCGAATCAGGTCCGACCACATGGGTGTCAGAGAGTGGATCGACCGGGTCCAGCGGTCGACGCCCAGCGATTCTGTGACCGCTTGCCAGAGGGGTACCGCTGCGCACAGCGTCGCCACGGCCAGCAAATAGATGAAGCTGACCTCGTTCAGTGTCACTCGCAATGCCACGAAATCCCGTGCGAGACCAGCCGCTGCGAACGCTCCCATCAGCAAGATCGAGAAGGCCTCCTCCAAACCCCACACGGACACGATCGCGAACAACACGAAGACCATGGACACATTTGCAGGCAGCTGACCGCGACGGAGCTCTCCCACAGAAGCACGCAGGTAGAGGCAAGGCATAAGAGCAGCCCACGCGGAGAACAGTGCGAAGTACACCGCGGTCCGCCAACCCGGTTGGACATCGATATACGCACCGGAGGCCCGTGCCGACGAACCGACGACGATCATGAGCGCTCCGCTGACGATCGCAAGCAATATCACCACTGTTGTCGTCGCGTGTCTATCGGGTCGTCGCCACCGGAGGGCGATAGCGATCAGCGGTGCGAGCGCCAGTAGTAGCGCCACAGTCCCGAGTTGTTGCATCAACGGCACGTCGATCACGTCGCCGGTCGCTGTCGCCACCGCCGATTGGATCGACCCTTCACGCGCGAGACCAGACGTGATCCCGAGCGCCAGAGCCAGGTTGACGAGACGCGAGGTGACCGTTCGGCTGACGAGTACGAGCCTGGCGAGGAGGATGGCGAGGCTCCACAGCAGCAGCGGGTACGACACCAGCATCGGTACTGAGGACGTCACGTCAGACCCAAGAAGTCATGCATCGTGAGTGAACGCCTGTAGCGCGACACTGCTGACGACATGAGCAGATCAGCGAACGTCTCGGCTTCGCCTTCCTGGTCATCATCGAAGTTCGACCTCTTCATGACCGATTCGAGCGCATCGAGGTCGATATCGGGGCAGAGTTCGCGCAACGTGGTGTCGACAGCTGTCGATCCCCCGTGACCCAGCACCATGTGTCCGACTTCATGCATGATCGTCTGGTCGACGTGGTAGCTCGATGAGTCAGCGTGACAAACGATTTCGTCGTGATCGTGAAACTGCAGCCACAGTCCGCACGGCAATCCCTGTAGCGTCACCGCGTCGATGGGAACCAGTGCGATCGGCCGGCCTCTGTGTTCGGACAGGGCTTCTAGGAAGGCCGTTCTATCCCACGGACTCGGAACCAGGTGTTCGATGGCGCGGGCGGCCGCGATCACCTCATGTGCTGAGAACGTCATTTCCCCCCCAGGAATTGATAACCAGAAGTTGTTACGGACCGGCATCGCGCGTGCGGCGCAAGTCGCTCAAGAGACCAGTCAGATGCTCGATACGCATACGTTCGTCACCTGTCCGGAGCCTCATGCCGGTGATCCCTCCATGGAGCACCTCTTCGATCAAGCTGAGCTGGCTGTGAATGTTCGGCGCTGCCGAATCGTCGAGCAGGTAGCTGCTGCTCGACGGGAACACTGTCGCGATCGCCTCGAGCGTGTCTCGTGCGGCGGTTCGCGTCCCCTCACGCAGACCGGAGATCTCCTGTGCGGTGACGTGCCGGCCCAGAACCGTACTGACGTCCGATGCCACAGACTCAGGGCTTCGTTCCGAGCCATCCTTCATTCGCCAGATCTTGAAGAGGAGATCCAGTCGTACGTGGACCGGCACCGCCTCCTGCGCTGCAGTTTCCGTCACTTCTTCCCCTTGTTTAGACGCGCTTCGAACCGAGCCACCGTCTCAGTTGGCACATCGACATCACGACCAGCAAGCCATCGTCTGTAAAGACGTTCCTCCCGCTCCGCCTCATCGGTGGACTCAACCGGCTCATCGAGTAGTTGCCCGAACATCGCGTAGATGGGCGACAGCGAACCGTTCTGGCGTCTGTTCTCCTCGAACAAGCGCGTGACGTACTCGCCGTAGATCGGACGCAGAGCGACTCCCATACGACGGGACAGAGCAGTCAGCTCAGCCAGATCTTGACGGTCTCGCGCCATAGCGTCGAGTTCTCGAGAGATTGACAGAAGGTCGAGAACGACTCGCACGGACACGACCACCGTGTCAGGGCCCAGAACGGCGTCCACGTCCGCCGACGACTTGCTCCGCGGCTCGCCACCTCGGAGGACATCAGCGGCGCTTCCTGGCTGCCACTCGAGACCAGTGTCCAGCTTGCCGAGAGTTCCGGCTGAAACGGTCCGCCCACTCCCCTCCTCGATGTCCTTGAGAGTCGGCACCGATGGGCCGCCCCGCTCGCGAACCTGCGGACGCGACAGACCCAGCTGCGTACGGCGCTTCCACGCGTACTCGGCCAAACGTCCATAACCGTCCACGCCCAGAACAGTAGGGGGTCTCAACCTGCACCGGCAAGAAAAACCAAGACCAACCCCACTGCCTGGAGATCTCACAAGATCTTTCCTGTCGAATTGAGTATGTTGTTTCTGTAGTTTTATTTGCGTTTTTCTTGCTATATTTGACGAGCTACGACGACGGGGGCAAGCGACATGGCAACAGATAGCGATACAGCGACCAAGCCGGGATGTTCGGAGACTGTCGTCGACGTGGTCACGGGCGACCGCTTCCGCTGCTCGTTGGTCGAACACCTCGACCGCGAGCACGAATCGTGGTCGGACGACGGACTCGTCATCGCGCGGTGGGTCGCACCGCGACCCCTGACCCTGTGCGAGCCGGATCTCGCGGCGAGATGACAGCCGCGATCGACACAACCGAACGCTGAGCACAACGGCAGGCCATCGTGTCGTCCCGAGTTCGACCCTCAGACCCGGGCGGACACGCTCGTATGCCGGTGTGGTTGTGCCACAAACCAACTAAGCAAGGAGCTTCACAATGCATCAGGCAGGTAGACACAACGCTCATAGACCCCGTGCAGGCACGTGCGTCGCGGTACCTCTCCTGCTGGCACTCACGTTCGGTCAGGGATTAGCGAGTGCTGCGCCACAGGACTTCGTCACCGCACCCGACACTGCCCAGTCCGGGAACACCGACACAACTCCGGTGACACCGGCACCCACCGCGCAGCGCCAGTTCCTTCCCGGCTATCAGGCGTCGCCCCGCGTGCAACAAACCGAATGGCGCAGCTACGACGACTACCGGTCCGGCAACCAGCAGTCCTCGTACTACGAACAGGCACCCGCTCAGCAGGGACCGCCCGCACTGCAAGGTGCCCCGCAGCCCCTGGCGCCCACACCGGCTGTGCAGCGCAAAGTCATCGCACCCATCGACATCCCCGACGGGTACATCGGCGTCGGCGGCGAGATCGTGCCGTACGACCAGAATTTGGTCGACCGCAACCTGGTGGAACAGTTCAACAACACCAGTCAGGCACTGCAAGCGGACGGCGGAAACTTCCTCGTCGACACCGGATTCGCGGACGCACCCCGCGCCGACCGCATCTCCGCAGGCGTCGCGACCGGCATCGTTGCCGGCGGCACCGCAGGGTTCCTGACCTCACTCGTCCCCGCGACAGTCATCACCGCCACCGGAGCAGCACTCGGCGGAGCGCTCGGCGTCGCAGCGACCACCGGCAGCGGTGCGATCGTCTGGGGCGGCCCCGTCGGGTGGGTGTTCATTCCCGGGGCAGCGGCACTCGCAGGTGGGTCCGCCGGCGCTGCCCTCTCCGCACCGATCGTGCTCGGTCTGACCCTCACGGGCGCGACTATCGGCGGCATCCTCGGCGCCACCGTCCTCGGCGGCGAACAGCCGATCATAGAGGAGCCCGCGCCTGTACCTGTGCCTGTACCTGTACCTGTACCTGCGCCGACGCCGACGCCGGTCGATGCTGCGCCGGTCGCTGCAGCCCCGCTCTGGACGCCCCCCGAGCAGGTGCAGCAGGTCATCGACACCGCTCCCGCCGTTGTCGAGCAGGCCCGCCAGGCGGTAACCGACCTGCCCGGCGGCGCGGACGTTCTGGCCGCGGTCGACACCGCGATCGGCGACAACTCCCCCGCCTTCGATCAGGGTGCCGCAGCCCTGACCGGCGCATTGTCCGCTCTGAGCATCGGGGCTTGACCGATGTCGGGTGCGGGCGGCACCGCTCGTCCGCACCCGGCGCTCGCCCAATCCGACCGAGGAGGTCCCGCTGTGGCCCATCCAGACGACACAGCACACGACGACTGGTTCGCCGCCGCAGCGCCAGCCACGAGCGAACGCTCACCCGTCCCGCCCGAGAGTCCCGCCGCGTCCACCGGCACGCCACCGAACCGACGGCTCACCGTCCTCGCCCACCGAGACCCCGACATGGACGACGACGGATGGCTCGCGACCACACCGACGTTCGACGCGGCGACCGAGACCCTGCGCAGCGGAGCCACCGGCCCCGCTGCCAGGACATCGTGGTGGCGTCGTCACCGGTCCGCCGTGGCGGTCACCGCGTCGCTCCTGGTCCTGGTGGGTGCGGTGGGCGCCGCCGCAGTGTTCCTTACCGGAGCCTCCGACGACACCCTCACCGCGGATCCGGCACCACTTCTTCCGACGACGCAAGCTGCTCCTCCTGTCGCGGCGGAGCCGGCAGCGGGTGGGGCTGCTGCTGCGGACTTCACCTGGTGCGACGGTCAAGGTGCTGGGGAGCCGGTCACCGAGGACACCGCCGATCCCGGCCTGACCGCGATCTGGCGGTTCGAGAAGGCGTTCTACTACGACCGAGACCCGGTCGCTGCCCGCGCCGTCGGTGCACCGGAAGCCGTCATGGCATCGTCCGAGCGCCTGCGTATGGGCATCGACGCCCTCGAACCCGCGGTCGAGTTCTGCGTCCTCGCCGACCCCGTCGCATCCGGCGTCTACGACGTGACCGTGGTCGAGCGCGGACCCGGCATCGACCCCCGCACCTCCTCTCAACGCTTCACCACCGCCGAGTCCGGCGGCACCACCTCCATCACCGCCATCACCCGCCGCTGATACGAGCTCGACGAGAGGCACCACCCATGAGCACCGCACACCACAATCACCGGCGAACCGTCGCCCGCACCGCCGTCGCGGCCACCGCCGTCGCGGCGACACTCCTCGCCGCCGCCACGGCACACGCAGC
>SXGS01735652.1_pt1 | contig 14022 bp, 12 predicted proteins | sample 3174681 | NCBI WGS metagenome assembly SXGS01 (sample SAMN11356861, study PRJNA531348) | freshwater metagenome | isolation source: freshwater sample F1-80 | place: China: Fuxian Lake, Yuxi | collected 2017-12-25
CCTGACCCTCAGCCAGTCGGTGGAACTGTCGGGGGTGGTGGTGGTCACCACGCCGCAGGAGGTGGCCCTCCAGGATGTGGAGCGGGGTATCGCCATGTTCCAGAAGGTGGAGGTCGAAACCCTGGGCCTGATCGAAAACATGAGCTACTACCTCTGCCCGAATTGCCGGGAGCGCCACGAGATCTTTGGCCACGGCGGGGGCCGCGAGACGGCCGAGAAACTGGGGATTGAATTTTTCGGCGAGTTGCCGCTCGAAGCGGCCATCCGCGCCGCTGGCGACCAGGGGTGTCCCACCGCGCTGGCCGCCCCTGACTCCGTCGCTGGTCGGGCTTTCGCTGCGATCGCCGCCAAACTTGAGGCCGCCCTTCACCGCCTGGCCACCTCGGCCTGAACTGCCCAGCCCCCGGCTAGCTGGGCACCCCAATTCCCCGCAGGGCCGGCACCCTTTCCTTGACCTTTCCGCGCGCCCGTCCTTATCATAGCAGCAATATCGGAACGACATCCGTGAACTCTGCCGAAGGCCCGAGCTGGCACTGCCTCACCATCGCCGTGCCCCCTGCCCATGCCGAGGTCGTCTCTGCCTGGTGTTTTGCGCTGGGCAGCTGCGGCCTGCAGGGGGAGGAGGTGGGGGAGCGCTGGCGCCTGCAGGTCTATTTCGAGGCCCCAAACGAGCTGCCCTCCCTCTGCCGCCAACTGGACGAGCAGCTGGAGGGAATCGGCCTGCCCGGCGCCCGCCTCGGAGCGGTTCAGGTCGAGTTCGAGGATTGGGAGCGGGAATGGCGCCGTTTTTTCCAGCCGGTGTGGCCCACGCCGCGCATCGTCATCCATCCTTCGTGGATTCCGGTGGAGACGGGCCCAGGCCAGGTAGCCATCGTCATCGACCCCAAGATGGCCTTTGGCACCGGCGGCCACGAATCCACCCAGCTCTGCCTGGAGTTCATAGATCAATTACTCGTCCCCGGCGACTGCTGCCTGGACCTGGGCACCGGCAGCGGCATTCTTGGGATCACTGCTGGGCGTTTGGGGGCCGGTTCACTCACCCTGGTGGACACCGATCCGCTGGCGCTGGAAAACGCCCGCGAGAACCTGGACCGCAATAGTGTGGCAGCCCGGCTCGAGCTGGGCAGCGTCGAGGTGGCAGCGGCAGCGGCCTTCGACCTGGTGCTGGCCAATATCCAGCGCTCGGTGCTGGTGCCGATGCTGGGGCAGGTGGTGCAGGTCCTGCGGCCCGGGGGGCGCGCGATCTTCTCCGGTCTGCTCTTGCAGGAGGAGGAGGCGTTCTGCCATTCGGTGGAGGAGGCCGGGCTCGGGATTTTGGGTATTCGCCGGCGCCGAGAGTGGATCGCCGTGGCAGCCCGGAAGGTCTGAGATGGCGTCTTTCTTGGTCGAGCCCGCCGATGTACAGGGGGCCGGGTTGGTCCTGCGGGGGGAGGAGGCCCACCATCTGGCCCGGGTGCGGCGCCACCGCCAGGGCGAGGAGGTGGAGGTGGTGGATGGGGCAGGGCACTGGTACCAGGTGTGTATCGAGACACTCGGACGCGACGAGGTGGGCTGCCGGATCCTCGCCGCCGAGGAGGAGCGGGGCGAAAGCCGGGTCCAGCTGACCCTGGCAGCGGCGCTGGTCAAAGGCCAGCGCTTCGATTTTCTGGTGGAGAAGGCCACGGAGCTCGGAGTGACCGCGCTGGTTCCCCTGCTCTGCGAAAGAGGAGTAGTGCGGGCCGGTTCGGAGCACAAACCTGCCCGCTGGGAGAAACTGGCGCGGTCGGCGCTCAAACAGTGCGGCCGCTCCCGTCTGCCAGTGCTCGGGCCGCCGACCTCCCTGGGCGAGGTGGTGGGCGAAGGGCGAGGAGGGGGGGCACAGGTCCTGCTGGCCGTGCCGGCCGGCGGCCAACCCCTGAGGGGTCTACTGGCGCGGGAAGGGCTGGGCCGGCTGGTGTTGGCCGTGGGCCCCGAGGGCGGCTTCACCGCTGCCGAGGTCCAAGCAGCACAGCGCGGCGGAGCCCGGGTTTTCTCCTGGGGCAACCGCGTCCTGCGCAGCGAGACGGCGGGTATGGTGCTGGCCGCCCTGATCCTGGACGAGGCAGAAAACATCCTGTAAAGGGAGCGACGTGAGCCATCGGATTCTGTTATTACACGGTCCTAACCTGAATCTGCTGGGCACCCGCGAACCGGGCATCTACGGCCGCGAGACCCTTGCCCAGATCGACGAATTGATGCAGGGCGAGGGGCGGACCCTGGGCGCTGAACTGCGGACCCTTCAATCCAACCACGAGGGAGCGTTGGTAGACGCCATCCACAAGGCTCGGGAGTGGGCCGAGGGCCTGGTGATCAACCCCGGCGCCCTCACCCACTACAGCATCGCCCTGCGCGACGCGATATCGGCGGTGGCCCTGCCGGCGGTCGAGGTACACCTCTCCAATGTGTATGCCCGCGAGCAGTTCCGGCATCACTCGGTTATCGCCCCGGTATGTGTGGGCCAGATCGCCGGTTTTGGCGCCTTCAGTTATGTGCTGGGCCTGCGCGCCCTCCTCCATTACCTCGAAAAAAGGCAAGCAGCCCAGTGAGGCGCGCCGGCTGCTTCGCCCTCGCCCTCTGCTGCTGTTTGCAGGCCACGGCCTCCTGGGCAGTGCTGGTGGCCAACCGCTCCCAGGTGACCATTCGCAGCGACGCCACCGTCCAGTCGGAGAAGGTCGAGGTGGTGGTACAGGGCGAGGAGTTGGAAAAGATCAGGCGCAAGGGCGACTGGTACCAGGTGAAACTGCCCGACGGGCGCAACGGTTGGGTGCACTACACCCTGGTGGTGGAACGGGAATCCACCGCGGCCGCCAAGTCCACCAGGAACACCAAGGCCCGGGAAACCCGGCCCCTGCCCGAGGACGCAGCGGCTCCGGCGAGAGCCCCGGGCCCCGCCGAGGCCCGCACGGCCGAACCAGCGCTGCCCGCAGCGGAGCGGCCCGCCGAGGACCTCAAACGCAACCCGTACGCGGAGGGGTTGCAGCACGAGGTGGAGGGCAACTACGAAGCGGCGCTGCACAGCTTCGAGGAGGCCCTCCAGCAGGATCCCGAGAACCTCAATGCGCTGATCCACGCCGCTGGTGCCCACGAGCAACTGGGCCAGCACCAGCCCGCCCTGCAGCAGCTCTACAAAGCCCTCGGGAAGAGCCCGGGCAACCGGGCGGTTTTCTCGCGCCTGGCAGAGGTCTACCAGCTGCGGTCGGAGGTGGACAGCGCCGGCAAATACCAGGCCCTGGCGCGGGGCGAAACCCCCAGCGCGCCCCCCGTCGAACCGGCGCCCTTGCCCGAACCCGAGCCGCCACAACCGGTCGAGGACGTGTTGTGGGTCTATCTGGCGGGGGTGGCGGGGGTGTGTGTGCTGGGTCTGGCGATCATGTGGTGGTGGCACCGGCGCAGCCGGCCCGCCGAGGAGGAGGAGAGCGACGAGTTGCCGCCGGCCCGGCCCGACAAAGGCAAATTCGCCGCAGCACTGGAGGAGGGGGCGCAGCGCTCCCAGTTGCGCGCCGGAGAGGCTGAGGAGCTAGACCGGCGCATTGAGGACAAGTGGCGGGAACTGCGCCAGAGCACGGGTGCTTTTATGCCGCCGGAAATGCGGGCCAAGGCTGCGGCCGGGCAGGGCGAGGAGGTGCAGCTTGATCAGGTGCTGGGCCACCTCGAAACCCTGCGGCGGGCGCTCGGCGCCCAGGAGGAGCGCGCCCACCTGTACCGCGACATCATGCGCCTGCAGAATCTGAAGATCGAGGCGATGGAGGAGGAGTTGCGGCTGGTCCGGCGCCAGCGCCGCGACTAACGCGGCTAAAAGGAGTAACTGAGCAACAGGACTGGGGCACCCGTTTCCAGGGAAAGCTCCGGAAATACCCGGCGGGTGGACTTGTGTGGGTAGAGCGCCACAGCCAGGCTCCCGGTGGCCAGGACCGCCGAACTCCAGCCCAACAGACGCGCCCGGTCGGCTTTGTCGCGCAGCTTGGCCGCGCGCGCCAGGAGCTCGTTTTCCGCGTTGAGGTCGGCGTCGCGGTCCCGGTTGGCGGCGGTGTCGAACTGCAGCCACGAGAGCAGGCCAAAAGCCACGGTGCCGCCCAGGAAACTTATATAGGGGAACTCCCGGACGGTGATGGTGCGCGCCCCGCTGCCCAGGGTTTCGGGGGTGACGATCTTTTCTACCTGGGTGGGTTCGAAGGTGAAGATCCGCTCCTGGGAGCGCACCACGATCAGGTCCTTGCTGCGGGAGACCAGCTGGCCGGTGATCACCTGGCCGTCGGTCAGATAGAGGCGGACCTCGGCGGCGTTTTGCGCGAGGGCGGCGAAACTCTGAAAGAGCAGGAGCGCCGCGCTCAGCACGGCCACCCAGCGTCTCATGGCAATTCTCCTCGAAATTGTTGTTTCCGGCTGAAATATAACAGGGCATGCCCCCGTGTCAACAGGCGATCCTCCTCTGGTCAGACTCACCTTTGAGACGCTGCAGACCCTGAGTGTATCCCAGGTTCGCGAATGGGTGGAGCGCAGCGGGCAATCCCCGGAGCTGTGGGCGCTGCTGGAGCAGGACCCCCGCCTGGGGGTGCGCAGGCTGGGCATCAGGAGCAGGCAGGCCTGGCTGCGACAGGAGGCCGAGCAGACTCGCCTCGACCGCATGGTGGAGCTGGAGCAGCGCTGGTGGGGCCGGGGCGCGGAGCGGGTGGCCGGGGTGGACGAGGTGGGTCGGGGATGCCTGGCCGGGCCGGTGGTCGCCGCGGTGGTGATCCTGCGGCCCGGCACCAGATTCCCGGGCCTCGACGACTCGAAGAAACTCCCGCCCGAGAAGAGGGAACGCCTGGCAGCGGAGGTTCTCGCCAACGCCCAGGCCGTGGGGCTAGGCCAGATCGAGGCAGGGGAGATCGATAGGATCGATATCCTCCAGGCCTCGCTCAAAGCCATGCGCGAGGCCCTGGCACAACTGCCCGAGCCGCCCCAACACGTACTGGTCGACGGCAGCCATCGCCCCGGCAGCCCTTTCTCCGAAACCGCCGTGGTCGAAGGGGACAGCCGTTCACTGTCCATCGCCGCGGCCTCGGTGGTGGCCAAGGTCCACCGCGACCGCCTGATGGTCGAGTGCGACCGACAGTACCCCGGCTACGGCTTTGCGGCCCACAAGGGGTACGGCAGCCCCCAGCACCTCGAGGCCCTGGAGGCCCTGGGCCCCTGCCCCCTGCACCGCCTCTCCTTTGCGCCGGTGGCCCGCACCCGCAGGGCTTCGGCCAGTTTCGCCGTGTTCCGGGAAGGTATCGAGAGTTGTCGGCAGAGGGCGGAACTCGAGCGATTTGCCCATTACATCAGGGAGGGCGCCGCCGAGTTGCAGGAGGGCGAACTCGAGGCATTGCGGGCGCTCTACCGCCGCCGCCGCCAACTCCTGGGCAGCACCGGGCGGCGGGGTGAGGCCGAGGCGGCGCGGTACCTGGAACAGCGGGGATACCAGATCCTCGAGTGCGGGTACCGCGGGGCCGGCGGCGAGGTCGATCTGGTCGCCCGCCAGGGCAACTGCCTGGTTTTTGTCGAGGTGAAGAGCGGGGAGGAGGGCGGACTGGGACATCCTGAGGAGCGGGTGGATGCTCAGAAAAGAGCCAATCTGGTGCGCGTTGCCCGCCACTACTGCGCGGCCCACCAGGGTCCTGGGCTGGAGTATCGCTTCGACGTGATCGCGGTGGTCTTCGGCAGCGCCGAGCCGCAGATCACCCATCTGCAAGACGCGTTTCAGGCCTAGGCCGGGGCTCCCCGCCCTGGGTCGCTAACGCTCCCCCAGTTCGCTGTAGACGATCCTGCCCCCCACCACCGTGGCCACGGCTTTGCCTCTGAGTTTCCAGCCCTCGAAGGGGGTGTTTTGGGATTTGGAGCGGAACAACCCGGTGTCGACGGTCCACACCTTATCTAGATCGATCAGGGTCACGTCCCCCGGCGCACCTATACCCAGATGGCCGCCGGGCAGGTGCAGGATCCGCGCCGGCGCCCAGGTCCACTTCTCCACTGCCTGAGCCAGATTCAGGACCCCGGCATGTACCAGGTGGGTGAGGGTCAGGCCGACGGCGGTCTCCAGGCCGACGATGCCAAAGGGGGCCTCGGTCAGGGGGCGTTTCTTCTCCTCGGACGCATGGGGGGCGTGGTCGGTGGCGATGGTGTCGATGACCCCCTCGGCCAGGCCGCGCAACATGGCTTCGACGTCGGCATGGCTGCGCAGCGGGGGGCTCATCTTGGCCTGGGTACCCTGCCTTTCCACCTCCTCGTCGGTGAGGATAAAATGGTGGGTGAGCACCTCGCTGGTCACCGGCAGGCCGGCGGCTTTGGCACGGCGCACCAGTTCGACGGTGCCGGCGGTGCTGATATGGGCGATATGCAGGGGGCCGCCGGTCTGCCGCACCAGTTCGATGTCGCGGGCGATGAGCACCTCCTCGCCGGCGCTGGGCATACCCTTCACCCCCAGGCGCTTCGAGACCTGGCCCTCGTGCATGCAGCCCCCGGCGGTGATGCCCTTGACCTCCTCGTGCGGGAAAAGCGGCACCCCCAGCTGGCGGCCCAACTCCAGGGCGCGCCGCATCAGGGCCTCGTCCTCTACCGGATCGCCGTCATCGGAAAAGGCCACGGCGCCGGCCCGGGCCAACTCCTCCAAGGGAGCGAGGCATTTGCCCTGGCGGCCGAGGGTGATACAACCAATCTGGTACACCCGCACCGGCGCCGAGCTGGCGCGGCGACGGGCCTCCTCCACCCTTTCCCCCGTATCGGGGGGCGGGTTGGTGTTGGGCATAGCCGCCAGCGCGCAGATGCCTCCGGATGCTGCTGCTGCTGTGCCGCTGGCGATGGTCTCCTTGTATTCGAACCCCGGTTCGCGCAGATGTACGTGGGCGTCGATGAAGCCCGGCGCCACCACCAGGCCTGTGGCATCGAGCACGGGCACCTCGGGCGGGGCGAGCAAGGCGGTCCCTATCCGGCGCACCTGGCCTTTTTCGATGAGCAGGTCGGCGGGGGCATCCAGGCGGCTGGCCGGATCGATCAGGCGGCCGCCGCGGATCAGCAGCGTTGCATCGGTATTGGTCATCTGGTCATCCATCGGGTGAAAGGGCGGAGGCGAGGAAGTCGACGGCCTCGGAGAAACGCAACACCCCGGGCGGCACGGCGAGACCCCGGGCTGCAAGGGCCTGCATCAGCTGCACGGCCGAAGGGGCTTCCAGGCCGCTCTGGCGGCCGAATTCCGGGTGGGTGAGGATCTGGCGGGCCGGGCCGCACAGCTGCAGCCGGCCCTGACCGAGCACTGCCACGTGGGTGGCCAATTCGGCGACCAGGTCCATGTCGTGGGCGATGAGCACTATGGTCTTGCCCCCGTCGCGGAACTGGCGGAACACCTCGGTGAGGTGCCGGGTGGTGCGGGGGTCCAGGCCGGCAGTGGGTTCGTCGAGGACCAGCACCTCGGGGTCCATGGCCAACACCCCGGCCAGCGCGGCGCGGCGTTTCTCGCCGCCGCTGAGGGAGAGCGGCGGCCGCGGCCCGAACTGCTCGCGGGGCAGGTCGACCAGGGCCAGGGCGTGGTCCACCTGGGTCTCGATCGCCTGCTGGTCAAAGCCCAGGTTTCGGGGGCCGAAGGCCACGTCCATCGCCAGGGTCTCCTCGAAGAGCTGGAGTTCGGGGAACTGGAAGACCAGGCCCACGCGTCGGCGGATGGCCGCCATCTGATCCGGGTCACTCCAGATGTCCTGGTTGTCCAGCAACACCTGGCCGGCCTGAGGCCTGATCAATCCATTGAGGTGCTGGGCCAGGGTGGTTTTCCCCGATCCGCTCGGTCCCAGCAGGGCCAGCAGGCTGCCGGGGGGTACGTCTAGGTCCAGGGTGTCCAGCACCGCGCGAAAGGTGGGCAGGCCGGCGTCGTAACCATGACAAAGCCCGCGGATGGCCAGCTTGGGGTTGCCCTCGTCGCCGGGCTGCGCCGTCGGCGCTGCGCTGCGAGGCCGCAGCGGGAGGGACGCCAGGGCATCCGCTAGTTCCTCCAGCTGCAGCGAGGCCGACAGCTGAGCGCCGGTGCGTGCGGTGACGGCAAGGCTCAGGGCGCTGGCAAAAGGGGCTTCGAGGCCGGCTTCCCGCAAGAGTTGGGCGTCGCCGAAGATCCGGGCGGGCGGGCCATCGGCGACCAGGCGCCCCTGGTGCATCACCAGCACCCGGTCGGCCAGGGCGGCTTCGCCCGGCAACTGGGTGATGTGGATGGTGGCGATGCCGAACTGATCGCGCAGCGAGGCCAGCAGGGCGCCCACCTCGTGCTGGCTGCGCGGGTCGAGCAGGGAGGTCGGTTCGTCGAGCGCCAGGTACCGGGGCCGCAGCGCCACGGCAGCGGCGATGGCCACCCGCTGTCTTTCCCCGCCCGACAGCTGGTGGGGCGGATGGCGCCGGTAGGGTTCGAGGTGGAAGGTGCGCAGCGCCTGGTCCACCCGTTCGTGCATCTGCCTGGCTTCGAGGCCGATGTTCTCCAGGCCAAACGCGATCTCGGTCTCGACCTGGGTGGAAACCAGTTGATCATCGGGATTCTGGAAGACCATGCCCACCCGTTGCCTGATGGCGAAAAGCGCCTGCGGATCGGCGGTGTCCAATCCGTCCACCAGCACCCGGCCGCTCTGGGGCAGATGCAGGCCGTTGAGGCAGCGGGCCAGGGTGGTCTTGCCTGAGCCATTGGCCCCGACGATGGCGACCCGCTCGCCCTCGCCGATCTGGAGGTCCACCTCGCGCAGCGCGGCAATGCCCCCGGGATGGGCGAAACAGAGGGCCTGGATCTGGATCATTTTCGGCAGGGGGTCGGGGAAGGCATGCGCCTAGAGTACCCCGGCCCCTTCGGCCTGTCAAGGAGGGTAATTTGACAGGTGATTATCAAAATGGTTTATTAGCTGCAACTTAGAGAAGGAGCGGGAATCGGATATGAGAAAGATGTATCGCTGGTGTGCCGCGGGGGTCCTCCTGATGGTGGGGGGTTGGGGCTGTGGGGACGACCAGCAGCACACCCGCATCGCGGGGCCGGATTTCAGACCTGGACCTGGGCGCGCCTACCAGATCGAGCAAGTATCCTTTCCCTCTGCCGACGGGGTGCAGGTAAGAGCGCTCCTGGGTGATCCACAGGGCACCCTGCAGACGGGTCAGCGCCTGCCAGTGGTCATTCTGGTTCATGATCTTTTCGGCAGCAAGGAGGAGTGGGTATTTTTCCTCGAAGAGTTGCTGCAGCGCCAGTACCTGACCCTGGCCATCGACCTGCGCGGCCACGGCCAGACCGCACTCCCCGACGACAACCGCGAAACCCCTGACCTCTCCCTCGAAGACCTGGAGCGAAGCTACCTCGACGTGCAGGCAGCCCTCAGGTGGATCAGCACCCTGCCCCGGGCCGATGCCTCGCGGGTCGCCCTGCTGGGCAACGGCCTGGGTGGCAATGTCAGCTTCGTCAGCACCGGGGTTTTCCCCGCCCAGATCAAGGCTGCCGTGGCCCTGTCCCCGGGCTTGTGGGATTCTCGGACCCTGGAGCCGGTGGTGGTGGGCACCGGGCTCAACCCCTTTGCCCCGCACTCCATCCTCTACCTCGTCAGTGCCGACGACGTGGTCCCCATCGACGCCACCGATCAGCTCGAGTTCAGCAACTTCTCCAATACCCTAGCCGGACTCACCGGCGCCCCGAAGACCGTCAAGGTGTTCTCCAACTCCTCCGACCACGGCCTCGATCTCCTGCACAACAAACCCGAGGCCGTGCAACTGCTGCTGGCCTGGCTGGAATCCTATCTCTGATTCCCCTCCTGGCGCCCGGACCTGGGTATGCTCGGTGCCTTCAATCGCAGTGCTGATCCCCGCCCTCAACGAAGAGCAGGCCATCGCCCAGGTTCTGGCCGCCATCCCCACCGGGTTGGTCCGCGAGGTGGTGGTGGTGGACAACGGCTCCACCGACCGCACCGCCGAGGTCGCGCGCCATGGGGGGGCCAGGGTGATCAGTGAACCCCGCCGCGGCTACGGCCAGGCCTGCCTGAGCGGGATAGCCGCCCTCGGGCCGGCCGAGATCGTGGTCTTCCTCGACGGCGACTACAGCGACTTCCCAGAAGACATGCCCGCCCTGCTCGATCCCATTCTGCGGGGAGAGGCCGACCTGGTGATCGGCTCGCGGGTGCTAGGGCAACGCGAGGCCGGCGCCCTGCTGCCCCAACAGCGGCTGGGCAACGCCCTGGCCACCTGGATGATCCGCCTGCTCTTCGGGGTGCGCTACACCGACCTGGGGCCCTTCCGCGCTATCCGCAGCGAGGCGCTCGACCGCCTGCGTATGCAGGACCGCAACTACGGCTGGACCGTCGAGATGCAGGTAAAGGCCGCCCTCGCCGGCCTGCGGCTGGCCGAGGTGCCGGTCCGCTACCGCCGGCGGGTGGGCACCTCCAAGATCAGTGGCACCCTCGCCGGCACCCTCAAGGCCGGCTACCGGATCATCGCCACCATTCTCCGCTACCGCCGGGGTTGGGTCCCGTGAACCTCGCCCTCCTGTCGCTGCTGGCCCTGGGGCTGGTTTTGCGCCTGTGGGGGATGGGCCAGGGTTACCCAGAGTTCTACGGCCATGTCGACGAGATCGGGGTGGCCGCCAGCATCTGGAACTTCTTCCGCGCCGGCACCCTGCTGCCCACCGAGTTCACCTATCCCACCTTCTATTCCTACCTCACCGCGGCGGCGATCTGGGTTTCCGGGGTCTGTGGCCTGACCCCCGGGGCGGGCAGCCTGCTCGACTCGTTGGTGCTCGAATCCTTCCTCAATCCGGCTTGGGCCGCGCTGGTGGGCCGGGCGCTGAGCGCCGGCCTCAGCTGCCTGAGCATCTACCTGACCTACCGGCTGGGCTGCGAGGCCTTTGACCGGCGGGTGGGAATGGTGGCCGCGCTGTCTATGGCGGTGGCTCGGGTGCCCGTCGAGCAGGCCCACCAGGCGCTGCCCGACAGCGCCATGGCCTGCCTGGCGATGTGCTGTTTCTACTGGTCCTGGAAGGTGTACTGCCGGGGGGGGTGGAGCGACTACCTGTGGGCCGGGGTCTTTGCCGGCCTGGTAGTGGCGACCAAGTACAACGGGGCGTTCACCGGCCTGGCGGTGGCTGCCGCCCACCTGCTGCGCGTGGGCAAGGGAGGGCTGTGGTCGGCAAAATGGTGGGCGGCTGTCGGTTGCGGCGTGGGGGCGCTTTTCGCCGGCTCGCCCTACCTGTTCATAACCCCTGAGCAATACCTGCAGGTGGCCAGTTATCAGGTCTCGAGTCTCGATTTCGCCCTGCGGGAGACCACCCCCTGGTGGTGGGTTGGGCGCGGTCTGGTGCAGGTGGAATGGGCGATTGGGGTGCTGATGGCGGCGGGGTTGGCGCTGGCGATCTGGGAAAGGCGGCCAGTGGACTGGATCTTCCTGGCGGCCTGGATACCCAGCTTCCTCTACATTGGTTCCTGGACCCGCGAGAGCCTGCACTACCTGTTGCATTTCTATCCGCTGCTGGCCCTGGGTGCAGCCAGGGTGCTTTGTCACTTCGGCAACCGGCTCCCCGCGCAGCCGCTCTCGTATTATGTGCTGATCGGCGCGTTGGTGTTGCCCAACCTCTGGGCCGGCGTCGGCCGGGTGCGCGAACTTGCCTGGGCGGATACCCGGCTCTTGGCAGGGAGGTGGATCGAGGAACACCTGCCGGCAGGGGCAAAACTGGGCATGACCTGGCTGCCCTACGCTCCGCGAGTGGACCTGGAGAGCAACAGGCAGAGCCTGCGCGAGTACTGCCGGAACCGGCCTAGTATGCTGGCGCCCCTGGAGCGGGCCTGGCAGTTGCGACCCGCGTACCAACTGCAAAACCTGGAGGTCTGGCTAAGAGAGCCGGTGGTGCCCGAGGCCTATGCGGGGGTGGTGGACCTGGCGGACCCGGAAACCAGGCGGGTCTTCAGCCGGGGTTGGCGCAGCTTGCGCCAACTGCGCGAACAGGGCGTCGAATACCTCGTCCTGCCCGAAGCGATCTACGGCCGTTTTCTGGAGGGAGAAGCGCCGGCAGAGCGCAGCGCTGCCCAGTACCACCTGCTGAAGAACCGGGCCTACTTTTCCCAGTTCACCGCCGGGTACAGCGCCGGCCTGAGCCGGGTGGCCTCCTTTGCTCCCGGGCCGGGAGTCAGGGGCGGCGCCATCCACATCTTCAGGCTGGCGCCCTAGCCGAGCAGGATGCCCATCACCCGCTCCACCGTGACCCGCGACTGGATCATCACCGACTGCGCCGCCTGGCCGAGGATCTGGCTGCGGGAGAGATTGGCGATCTCCTCGGCGAAATCGGCGTCTCGCACCGTCGACTCGGCTGACTGGATATTCTCCATGGCGTTGGCCGTGAAGTTGATGGTATAGTCCAGCCGGTTCATCACCGCGCCCACCGCGCCTCTTTCGGCCGAGGTTCGGTCGATGGCCAGATCGAGCATGTTCATCGCCACCAGCGAGGAGGCCTGGGTATTGACGCTGGTCAGGCTGAGGTTCAGCACCCCGCCGTCGACGGTCATGTCCCTGAAGTCGTATTCGAGGCGATCGGCCGGCGTCGCGTCGCCGCCCAACTGGAAATCCCCCCCGGTGCCTGCGGCGATGCTGATCACCTGCCCGTCCAGGTCGCCGTCCACGTAGCTGCCCGCCGCCCCGGCGACCTGCTCGCCGGCCAGTTCCACCTCGATCCCCAGGCGGTCGAATTGGGCCATGGTCACCGTGCCATCCGCGACCTTGTTGCCGTCCAGCACCACCCCTAGGTCCAAGGTCTGGGTCACCACGCCGTTGCCCAGGGTCAGGGTGTGGTCATCGCCGTCATCAATAAAGGTATAAATGCCTTCTTGGGCGCCGGTGACCCTCACCCGGAAGACACCGTTGTCCGCCTGTTGCTGCAAGGCGGTGGAAGCGCCGGTGTCGAGGGTGTTGCCGAATCCGTAGAGCAGGGACTGGTCGTTGTAGCGGGTCGAATGGGCGATGCTGTTGACGTGTTCCTTGAGCTGGTTGTACTCGGCGTTGATCGCCTCGCGGTTGTCGTCGGTAAGGGTGCCGTTGCTCGACTGCACGCTCAGTTCGCGCATACGGATGAGCACGCCGCTGATTTCGTCCATCGCCCCTTCGGCGGTGCGCAGCATGTCGAGGGCGCGCTCGGTGTTGCGGGTGCCTTCGGCCAGCCCGCCCAATTCGGCTCTCATGCCCTCGGAGACCGCCAAGAGACTGGCGTCGTCGCGTCCAGAATTCACCCGCAGTCCGGAGTTCAGATGCTCGCGGGTGGTCTGGGATTCGCGCTGGACCCGGTTGAGGTCGACCCGGGCGCGGTCCATGGTCGCGTTGCTGTTGATACGGATGGCCATCAGCAAGAACCTCCTTGTTCTAGCTGCCGACACGGCAGGACTGGGTGGAGCAGGTGGGGATTGTTATATTAAATGATATCAAATAATATTACATGATATTTATCGGTATCCCTGCCCGGGCCTCCAGTATTTTTCGTTTTTTTCCTCTCGTTGAAAAAAAAATGGCAAAAGCGCTAAAGTAGAGGGCAAAAGGTGTCGATAGACGGAATGCCCGAGCTCTGCGTAGGCTGGCCGAGGACCCAAATCGCGGCCGCTGCGGGCGGAAACAGAGGAAAAAGTGACTATGGCACTCAGAGTAAATACCAATATAGGAGCCCTGATGTCGCAGCGTCTGGTCGGCCGCAACGTCGAGGTCGTCAACCGCCAGATGGAGCGCTTGGCCTCGGGGTTGCGGGTCAACCGGGCCGCGGACGACGCCTCGGGGTTGGTGGTTTCCGAAGGAATGCGCGGCGAGTTGTCGGGCCTGACCCAGAACGTGCGCAATGCCGAACACGCGGTCGATCTCTTGCAGGTGGCCGAGGGCTCGATGCAGGAGGTCGGCAATATGCTGATTCGTATGCGCTCCCTGGCGCTGCAGTCCTCTTCGAGCACGCTCAACGATTCCAACCGCGAGTCGCTGGCCGCCGAGTTCACCCAGCTGTCCAACGAGATCGACCGCATCGCC
>SXGS01585297.1_pt1 | contig 14021 bp, 9 predicted proteins | sample 3174681 | NCBI WGS metagenome assembly SXGS01 (sample SAMN11356861, study PRJNA531348) | freshwater metagenome | isolation source: freshwater sample F1-80 | place: China: Fuxian Lake, Yuxi | collected 2017-12-25
ACTAGAATCAGGGTCTCTCCTTACGCGCCTTCCCAGCCATCTGTTCTGCGAAATACCCTGCCACATGGCTGCATTCAGCAAATCAACGTGTCGTTGCGCCGCTCTGCGGTTCGTGTTACCTGCCGTCAGTTGTCTGGTGTTGTTTGCCGGCAGCGGGGTGGGACAGGAACCCGTTGTGCACCGAATCGATTCGGCTGGCCTGATCCGGGGCGGTCGGTCGAGTCTGACGGTGAACGGCGCCCAGCTCAAGAACCCGGTAAAGCTCTGGACGCCATTCGGGGTGTTCCGACCAAAGGAAGGGCATGACCCAAACGCAGATGCGGCGGTGATCGTTGAGGCCGACATTCCTGCGGATGTTGTTCCCGGGATCTACCCCGTGCGGATGGTTACCACAACCGGATGTTCGCCGCAGGCTGGCCTGCTGGTTGACAGCCTCCCTGCGTTTGTCCCGGCCGACACATCGGAATCCCGTGCGACGGCTCCGCCTTTGACACTCCCGTGCTGTTTCGGCGGGGTTCTGAATCCGGCAAAACCACGGTATTACAAATTGGCGCTGGCCAGCGGTCAGGCGGTCGGCATTGAGGTCTTCGCCCGCCGCCTGTCATCGGCACTTGATCCGGCACTGCGAATCACCGACCCGGCGGGTCACGAGGTCGCATATTGTGACGACGTGGCCGGATTTGATGGTGATGCTCAGGTCGGATTCGTGGCAAAGTCAGCGGGTGACTATCTGGTGGAACTGCGAGATGTCAAGTTCGCCGGAGGCGCAACTCACTTCTTCCATCTCCGGCTGGGAAATTTTCCGCTGATCACCGCGACTTCTCCTCGCATCGCTTCGCCGGCTTCGCCAGTCGGACTGATCTCGCCCGAAGGAAAAGTCCTGGGGGAGGTGTCAATTCGTCCGGATGAGCCGGCCCCCGGACTGGACTCACCGCTTGTCTGGCGATCAGCCGAACACGACTCTGACGGTATCGTCTCTGTTCTGCGCACCCACGGTGCCGCGCAATCGGAGACGGAACCCAACGACGTTCGCGAACAGGCATTGGCCGTGGCCGCGGGAACGCGTCTGTTGTCCGGTCGCTTCCAGGAACCGGGGGACGTTGACTGGTATCGCCTGCAGGCTGACGCACCGACACCGCTGTGCGTGACGGCCCATACCCGCTATACCGGAAGCCCTGCCGATGTGCTGCTGGAACTTTGGTCAGCAGATGGAAAGAAGATCGCGGAGGCAGATGACGCCGGACCGCTGGATGCTCAGCTGGTGACGAGCCTCCCCGGACCAGGCGAGTTCTTCCTGCGCGTGTCGGACCTCGCCGGAACCCATGGACCGCAGTGGACTTATGATCTTGAACTGGATGCCGGTGCGGGACGAATTGAAGTATCCGCTCCGACAGATCGCCTGTCCGTCCCTCGAAATGGATCAGCTTCGCTGCTGCTGACCGTTCGGCGTGTGAATTTCGACGCACCGCTGCTTGTGCAGGTGGAAGGGCTGCCGGCTTCGCTGAGAACGGAACCGATCTGGCTTGGCGCCAAACAGACAACCGCTGCTTTTACCTTAACCAGTGGTGATGCAAACGCGGAATCACACGATGACGATTCGGGAGAATTGCTGGTAACGGTTTCCGCGCCGGACGTCCCGACTGCAGCTGCGGTGCCCATGTTGCTGGCCCCGCGGCCGACGCAGTACAAACCGGCGGATCCGTTCCGTCGCGCCAGATCCAGAGCCGATTTCTTCACCGCCGTGGCCCCGGCAGCACCAATCGCATTGACAGCCGAACAGACACAGATCCGGATTGCTCAGGGCGCAACGGTCACGATTCCGATCAAGGCGACTCGGGCGGCCGACTGGACTGCGCCGATCGATCTGGCGTTGACGGTTGCGGCAGATCAGCTGCCCCCCGGCATCAAGGTGGACGGAGCCCAGATGGCGGAGACGACCGCCGTGCTGACGATTACCGCAGCCGCTGATGCTCTGCCCGGAAAATTCACTGTTTTCGCCCAGGGAACGATCAAGAAGGACAAAGAGACTTCCGTTCAGCCAATTGCGGCAATTGGGGTGGAAGTCACTGTCGCCGAAGCGGCAAAGTAGTAGAATTGTATCAGATCGATCACATTCAGAACTCACGTATCTCGTCTGAATTCATCCGGCCGCACCACTGGTGGCCGAGGTGATTCAGCGGCTGAAGGAGTTGCAAAGTCCATGATCACTCGCTTGATGCTGCTGGCAATATTGCTGAACCCGTGCTTGCTGATGACGCTTCCGGAGCTGGTGGCGGATGAATCCCCGACCGCCCCACCGGCTCCGCTTGTGGTAACCAGCCTGCAGGTGATCCCTGCTGAGTTTACGCTGCACGGCTCTCGCGCGACGAAACAGCTTGTCGTTACCGGGAACCCGGATGCGCTGACGATTCACGATGTGACCGACACCGCAGAATATCGCAGCGACGACCCCGCTGTCGCCGTGGTCGAAAAAGGTGTCGTCCGCGCCGTGGGGAATGGAAAGACCACAGTTCGGGCAATCGCAAACGGACACGAGGCCGCGATGACAGTTGCCGTTGTGGATGTCGAGAAACCATCGCCTGTCGCATTCCACACGGAGGTCCTGGCAGCCCTGACCAAGTCCGGCTGCAATATGGGTGCCTGCCACGGATCGCCATCCGGTAAGGGAGGATTCCGACTGTCGCTGCGAGGATATGACGAACAGCTCGACTTGGTCACGCTGCGAGGGGAGTTTTTCAATCGCCGCTCGAATATCCTGGCTCCCGACGAAAGCCTGCTGTTGCGCAAGCCATTGATGCAGGTGGCTCACGGCGGAGGACGGCGGCTGCACCAGAACGATCCCAGCCACCAGGTGCTGCGTCAGTGGATTTCCGAAGGCATGCGGACGCAGCCGGAAGGGGCGGCAACTCTGGAACGAATTGAACTTCTGCCGATGCCACGCGTCCTCCGCGATGGCGCTGACCGCCAGCAGCTGACAGTCAATGGTTATTTCAGTGACGGAACCGTCCGGGATATCACGTCCCTGACCGCATTTGACTCATCCAACGAAAGTATTGCGGCCGTCTCGCCTCAGGCCGTCGTTCGGCGGGAGGGACGTGGTGAAGCCACCATTCTGGCACGTTATCTCGACAAGATGTCAACAACTCAGATCTCGTTCCTGACCGAGCGGCCGGATTTCGTCTGGCCGGCCGTGACGGCGAACAATCGAATTGACGAACTGGTCTTCGCGAAGCTGCAGCAGCTGCAGATCGAACCGTCGGATCTGGCCGGTGACAGCGATTTTATTCGCCGCGCGACGCTGGATCTGACCGGTCGGCTGCCCACGCCCGAAGAATCCCAGGCGTTCCTGGATGATTCGTCGACCGACAAACGCATTCACCTGGTTGATCGCCTTCTGGAGACGGACGACTATGGCCGATTCTGGTCCCTGAAATGGGGTGACCTGCTCCGCAGCAACAGTCGGCGCCTGACTTCGTCCGGGGTCCACAAGTTCCGACGTTACCTGTATGACGTTGTGAAGAACGACGTCCCTCTCGATCAGTTTGCACGAGAACTGCTCACGGCCTCGGGAAGTACCCAGCAGAATCCGGCTGCCCATTACTGGAAGGCCAGCCGCGACGAGATTGATGCCACAGAAACCACGGCTCAGCTGTTTCTGGGCATTCGCATTCAGTGTGCCAAGTGCCACAACCATCCGTTTGAGAAGTGGACGCAGAACGACTATTACGGGATCGCGGCCGCCTTCAAGCGAGTCGGGCGGAAGGAAACGGGCGCTCCGGACGACGAGTTCATCTTCGTCAGCAGCTCGGGCGAGGTCACTCAGCCGCGGACCGGACAGACCATGAAGGTCCGACTGCTGCTGGAGGGTGATGTCGATGTGCCAGCGGATCAGGATCGTCGCCGCGTGTTTGCCGAATGGCTGACCAGCAGCAGCAATCCATTCTTCTCCCGGTCGGTCGCCAACCGCATCTGGGGACATGTGATCGGCAAGGGGATTGTGGACCCGGTCGATGACTTCCGGGATTCCAACCCCGCGTCAAATCCTGAATTGCTCGATTATATCTCCACGGAACTTTCCGGCAGCGGATTCTCGGCCAAACACCTGATTCGGACGATCATGTCGAGCCGGGTCTACCAGCTGAGTTCTCAGCGGAATCGCTTCAACTCGGACGACGAGATCTACTTCAGCCATGCCACAACCCGCATGCTGACAGCGGAACAGTTGCTGGATGCCATCTGCTCGGTCACGGGACAGCAGGAAGAATTCAAGGGTATGCCGGCAGGAACACTCGCGGTCGATCTGGTGGATCCGCCGGATGGTCACAAGTTCCTGCAGGTTTTCGGCCAGCCGCAGCGGGAACTGGCATGCGAATGCGAACGCAGCACCGACAGTAACCTGAGTCAGGCTCTGCAGCTGATCAACGGACCGACTGTGCACAACAAGCTGCGATCCGACAGCGGGAAACTGCACCAGTGGATCGCCGACGGCAAATCGACGAACGAAGAGATTGTCGAACGGTTGTACCTCAGTGCACTCAGCCGCCGTCCATTGCCGACCGAGATGGAGACCTCAATGCGGCACGTCGCCGCCAACGAGGACCGCACTCGAGCACTGGAAGACATCTGCTGGGCCATCATCAACAGCAAGGAATTCCTGTTCCAGCACTGATTTGAAAATGCCCTCGGAAAATCCTGACGAAACCCCGGCATATCGACTTGTGCCGGGGTTTTTCTGGTTTACGAAGGGAACCGGCGCTGATTGGCCATGGATGGCCCGCGGACATGACGCCCCGTCGCCCCGCAGCGACCCCCGAAACGGCACGTCCGGACCGGCATTGCCTGGACACGAAGGGAGCCCCTGCCGAGCGAACGCTGAGGCAGGCCGCGGAAAGCGCCGTGTCGAGAAATCTTAACATGGAGGTAAGGACCGGCCAAAAAATAAGTTGAACAAATTGTCTGGTCAGGAAACGCAGCGCCCCCTGACCAGAATCACGCCGGTGTGTGACAGCGGCTGGACCTGAATGTTTCGTTTTATCCGTAAGATTGCTGCATGAAATCATCAGCCAGCTGATGAACTGATCCAGCGAATCCGAATTCGAGGCGCAGGATGCATGCGGCCGAAGTTTTCATGAGTTTGTTCAACTGATTTTTTGGCCGGTCCTAAGAGCCGGGGGACATCGCACTGCACTACGGATCGCACTGCACTGCGGATCGCCCTGCACTGCGGATCGCCCTGCACTGCGGATCGCCCTGCACTACTGATCGCACTGCACCATGGATCTCTCTGCACCACGGTTCTCTCTGCGGGGTGTTGTGCTGAGCGAATCGCGAACCTCCAGCTTGAGGGCTGAGAGTGTCTGATTGATGTCAGCGATGAACGCTGCCATGGATCCGATCAGGCAGCAGAGACATGCTGTGAACAGGGCCACAATCAGCCCACCCGCTTCCAGTCGCAGCAATGTCACGATGAACAGGCTGATGACCAGACATGCGGCCAGCAGCACGCTCATCGCGGCGAGAACGATGGCACGGCGCAGGAGACGCGCACGGTGCATGAGGATTTGCAGCTGTTCCCGTCCCCGATTGGCATCTTCCGGAGAACCGGGGCGAAGTTCGCGATCGAGAATTCGCGCACGATCGATCACGCGTCCGAGTCGATTCGTCATACTGAGCAGCAGGAGGCCGACTCCGGAAATCAGAATCATCGGCCCCACGGCGATCTGCAGGACGGGAATCAGTTCACTGACCGGAGGCATCGTCATGATCGTCAGGCCCCATCAGCCGCGGGTTCGTCCAGCGCGGGTTCGTCCAGCGCGGGTTCGTCCAGCGCGGGTTCGTCCAGCGCGGGTGGGTCGGCCGCGGGTTTCGGGGGGATATTGAAAGGGGCACTGATTCGGACGCCCACGGGGGGCTTGAGTTCGCGGATCCAGATGTTGCGAAATCGGACGGGATCACCATGGAATTGCAGGGAAACCGGGCCAACCTCGGCATGCGGTGTCGGCTGCGGCGCTTCGGTATAGCCGGTCGGTCCCTGAAGTTCGAAGTGGTTCAGCACCAGCACACCGTTGTGCATCACCGTGATGTGCCCGGGCTTTTCAGGATGACCATTACTCCTGAACTTTGGAACGGTGAAGAAGATGTCGTACGTATTCCATTCGCCCGGTCGCCGCATGGCGTTTGCCATCGGTGGCGTCTGCTTGTAGATCGAGCCAGCCTGACCGTCGAAGTACGTCGGATTCTGAAAGGAATCCAGGACCTGCACCTCGTAGAGTCCCATCAGAAACACACCGCTGTTGCCGCGGCCCTGCCCTGCCCCGCGAATTTCCGCTGGTGCGGACCATTCCAGGTGCAGCTGCACATCGCCGAAGTGCTGTTTCGTGCGAATTTCACCCTGCTGCGGAACAGCGACACCATCGTGTACGAGCCACTGATCCCCGTCTTCCCATTGATTCAGATTGCTGCCATCAAACAGGACGACAGCGTCGGAAGGAGCGGCATCATCGGTCGCGCCGGGGGTGACAACGGGTGGTTCGCGCCATTCCACTCCGCTCTTCCATTCCTGTGCCGACACAGCACCACAGTGCCACGCCATGGTCACACAACAAACCAGCAGCTGACAGCAACATCTCTGAGAGTTCATATCCGACGCCCTTGATGAGCAGAATGGGGAAGATCGCGACAGGATCAAATCCGACCGCCACGACACTCGCAGCGTCGATGGTTCCCTGCCGGCCGGGACCGGCCCACAGGAGCCCTCGACCCACTGTAGTGACACACGTCACCGTTCGCCACACGTTTCGGCAGCAACACAGCGACTGGCCATCGGGTTTCTCAGTCGACTGGGGGCAGCCGGCCGAGGAGAGTCCCGACAATTCGGATGCGTCAGGCTTGCAATTTTCGCGAGGAGAACTAGCCTTCGGGCTGAATACAGGACTCGAACGTCCATTGTGCTGACTGGAGGCGATTCAGGGACAGCGGGTGCGGGTGGGCCGCCAAAGCTGATGCCTGACCGTCGGGTTTCAAGGTCCCCTGTTGCGGCATTCAAGGAGATGACACTGATGAAGAAACTGGTGTGTCTGGCTGTGCTGGCCGGAATGGTATCGCTGCTGTCGGCTGGCGCGACGGCTCAGATCAAGAAGGGCAAGACTCGCCCGTTGACGACAAAGCAGCTGATGGGCGGTCTGGTGAAGGTGAACTGCGGGGGTATTGGCGAAGCCCTGAAGGCTGCCCCGGCGGACGACAAAGCCTGGGAAGAACTGGCCACGAAGGCTGCGCTGCTGAATGAGGCGAGCTATACACTGATGGACGATGGGCGCTGTCCGGATGGCGACTGGAAGAAGGCAGCGGAAATGCTGCGTGAAGGAAGTGCTGCGGTCCTGGCGAAAGTGGAGGCGAAGGATTACGCCGGAGCTCAGGCAGCGTTCAAGGGTGTGACCGATGCCTGCGGCGCGTGCCATAAGGCGCACAAGAAGTAACGGCTTCGATTCGACGACGGAGAGCGAGAGGGCGTCACAGCGACGCCCTCTCTGCATTTTCTGCCTGCTGCCTTCGTCAATTGCCGGTTGGTGGCGGGGCCTCCAGAGAAGCCGGCTGGATCGTCTTTTCCGCCTGCGACTTCGCCTCGTTCTTTTCCTCGGCCAGCTGTTGTTCGAGCACAGCCGGGTGAACAAACTGGTGATCGTTGGCAATCGACAGGCTTTTCGAACCGCCAGCCGGCTGTTCCGGCAGCAACGGCAGCCGGATTTTTCTTCCGGCGATGCTATACCCATCGTAGACGCTGCCACGGGTAATCGGCCCCAGCCCAAAGACCCACGAGTCCTGCGCGTCGCTCCGTGCAACGGCGCTGCCGGATTGCCATACGGGAATCCCCGTCTCCTGATGATACGCATACACCGCCAGTTTTGAGATGGCGATGTTGCCCGTGCGTTTGCCGAAGGATACTTCCGGAAAGCTGGGCATCATTCCCCCGCCGGCCAGAACCGACGCGGCCTGACCCACTCCGCCGCTCGCAGGTACGCCATACGTCACCTCCATTGAATCCACTCCCAGCGCACCGATTCGAGGTTCCAGCACGTATTCCGCATCCGCCCGATTCTTCTCCACCGTACATCCGGAGGTTGTCAGCTTCTGACGCAGTGCGCTCGTGATGTATTCCACATTGACGAACAAGTTGCTTTTCACTGGTTTCAGATATTCGGTATCGAGATACACGTGACGGCCGGCGAGGGGTGACAGGTCCAGCTGATCCACCGCCCGGTCCACGGAATCTGCAAGCAGTAACTGTTCCGTACCGCCTCTCTGAACCGCGGTGCCGCAGCCGGCAAGCAGCATCAGGCCGGCAAATCCGGCAATTATTCGCGGCAGCACGGAAGACTTCACACCAACTCCGCCCGTCTCAGGTCTCGTCGAAAAAATTGTTTTGGCGATTCACCCGAGTCCACGAGATCTCGCTCAGTCCATCAGATGCGCACAAACGTCTGGCGACTGGTTTCAGGAAACCTCGGTTCCAGTGACGTGCAGTGTATTCCGCTGGCTCCAGTCGACATCAGTCGGATTGCGTTTTTCCTGACCACATCGGTGATGCGCATCGACTCAGGGCAGCACTTCCGGCCGAATCTGCTGTTCGCGTGGCACAATCGAACAAAACCTTCGTGCCTCCCGGGGCGGTTGAGCTGATGTCCCGGACTTGCGTGATTTTCGCCCGAAATCGGATTTTGCTGTCATTCTCAGGGCGCACCACAGACACAAAGTGTTTTCATGAAACCACTTAAACTGTTACCTGTACAAGCCGTCAAATCTTGCCAGCCGCCACTGGACGGACGCAATCTGTTTACCTGTATCGAGTTATCGCGTCAGCTCGGGCACCACGGTGCCCCCGGAAGGCCCACCATCACGCCCTGAAATGCTGCAACAGCTTTCCATGACGCCACTTACAGTGTTCATCTGGTTTCATCTGGAAACCGCGATACGATCGTGCACACAGATGGAGTGTCGTCGTGTTGCTAAGGGAGCGATGAAAAGGCAACTGTCTCAGAGAAACCTGAACGGATTCACCCGAATTGGTGAAACCATGAGCCGAAACTCACAGAGCCGCGTTCGGTCCGGGTTGCCCCGGCATCGACGAAATCAGAATTCCCGTCGGCACACGGCTATTCCGGCATCAGCGCACCAGCATCGGGGCAATGGACTGGCAGCTGGCCGCCATTTCGATGCTCCTGAGCAGTGGCACGAGCCGCGCGAAGACGGCTTGCTGCGCGTCATCGTGAATCCACCGGGCGAGGGATATCTCCATCCCATCACTGCCGACGACGTGAACCGACGCGTCGCCCGGCTGCCGCGGGATTTCCAGTCCCGACTCGAGGTCGTACAGCTCAGCCGAATGACGCACAAACGCCGGCTCTTCCCTTGCTACGGACTGCAGTGGGGCTCATCGGTCTACCTCTATCCAATTGAAGCCTCGCTGGAAGAACTGTACGTCCGTTGCCATCGCCCCGCTCAGAGGATCGAAACCGAGATGTTTGGAGGCCGGTGGGTTGAGGACGGCGACCACTGGCGATTGATCTGGACCCCGGCTACAATTCGCGACTATTACCTGAACAACGTTTTGATCCATGAGATTGGTCATATCGTAGACGAACGGAATACCAGTTTCAGAGAACGTGAGCGGTACGCGGACTGGTTCGCCATCGAGTATGGATACCGAGCGACACGCCGGCCACGTGGGTAGTTTTTCCAGCACGAAACCCTTGATTGCGCGGCGTTCAGCGGCCAGAGTCCGCGACGACCACGGCATTCCTGGCGCAAATTTCGCCATAATCCATCCTGTGGCAGTGCCGGATGGGGGAACTGATGATTCTGGCGGCGAAGAAAAGAACCCGATTCCTGTCCTCGTTCGATGCTGTGATTGCCAAGTGGTACTCGACGGCGTTCGGATGCCAGTGAGTCTGTTGTGACATTCTCGGGCCGGAGTGTAGCTGATGCCGATTCTTGCACAGGAACCAGACCTGTTTCCCCCAAATCTGCTGGACGATGACGGTCCGGGGTCAACGGATCGCTGGTATGCCATGTACACGCTGTCGCGGCACGAAAAGGAATTGATGAGGAAACTGCGGAATCTGGGGATTTGGCATTATGGACCGATGATTTCCCAGCGCCACCGGTCGCCACAGGGAAGAATTCGGACCAGTTACGTCCCATTGTTTACAGGATACGTGTTTGTCTGCGGATCGGGTGAACACCGGTACGAGGCGGTTTCCACGGGCTGTGTTTCCCGGTGTCTGGAGGTTTCGGAACCGCTGGAACTGCGGGAGGACCTGCGCCGCATTCGTCGTCTGCTGGAATTCGGGCAGGACGTGCGGCCGGAACCGAAACCGTTGATCGGCCGTCTGGCGGTCATCCGGAGTGGCGCCATGGTGGGCCTGAAAGGGACCATCACCAGAGTCGACAAACAGCATCGGCTGACGATTCTGGTCAATTTCATGCAGCAGGGTGCATCGGTGCTGGTGGATGAAGCGGACATTGAACTACTGGACTGACCGTCAGGTGCCAGTGATTCAGAGAATGCGCGGTGAAAAAAATTTCGACGCGGTCGCGGGTGGCGAGTAGCTCACTGGCAAGCATCGCCGCAGAAACGCCACAGGTTCCCCAGGGTATCACTTCGCGCGTGGCCACAAGCTGCAGGATGCCGTTTTGGCAGGGTTCCGCCGTGGACATACACCTTTGTACAACGCCAGTTGCGGCCTTTCAATTCGAACCGCGACGGAAGGCCTGCGGGTTTTCGGGAATCTGCAGGGTGTGAGCGGGTATTTTGTTGTCTTCCACCTGTGATACATTAGACTTCTGGGAATCGTCGCAACTTGACAGTCTGTCGAGCGAGGCCGTTTTCCGCGGAGTTGTTGTCCGCTCGGGTACTGTGGTCGTGAACAATGGCGAATGTTCTCTCAATTGCGTATTTCGTAGTGGTGAGCGTCATTGCACACACCAGCATTCTGCTGTGGATTCTGCTGCTGCCCTCGCGCTGGATTGAACCCACGGGCCGTCGTTTTGAAAAGGCCCCAGTGCGGCTGCTGTTCACAGGTCTGCTGTTCGCCGTGCTGGCGTTTCTGTTGCTTTGCGGACTGCTGCTGGTACGTCAGAGCGCTTTTCAGAACATCTCCCGATTCCTGGCGTGGTTTTGCACGACGCTGAGCATCAAGCGGATTCCGCATGATGGCCCGATGCTGACACATGCCATCGGATGGCTGTGCCTCAGTCCGTTTCTGGCGGGGCTGCTGCTGGGGGAGGCGGGCCTGGTCGAGTGCTTTGCGACGAGGCTGCAGCGACGGTGGGAGGTGGGATCTCGATGGTGGCCCCGGATTCTGGGAGCATTCACGCTCAGTTTCGGGTACTTTATGCCGATTTTGGGCTGGTTTGTGTTTCTGCCGGTCATTGGCCTCGTGTCTCTGGGAGGTGGATTCCTCACCTTGATCTGTCCGCCGCGATTGGGCCTTGCTCCTGAGAAATGTGCTGCAGAGGGTGATGTGATGTCGTCCGTATCGGACATCGATCTGAAGCCGGCAGGAATCGCGGGATGATCATTCGGCGCCGTGACTTTGCAGGCATGCTGGGATTGTCAGTCACCACACTGGCTCTGGGCGGGTGCGTTGATCTGGCAGAAGAGACGTCAGACAGCGCAGCAGCCGTTCCGCGACCACCGGATCTCATCCCGACTTCGCTGGAGATGCGAAGCTGGCGCCTGCTGAACCGCTTCGGCTTTGGTCCGCGGCCGCACGACATCGCAGCCCTGGAGCGCAGCGGACCTGCCGCCTTTCTGGAATGTCAGCTGCACCCCGAACAGCTGAGTGAGGATCCGCATCTGACGCAGATGCTGGCATCGCTTTCGACGCTCGAACTGGATGCCGATGCGGCGCGGGACAGCGAGGGTGAATGGAAGGGCGATGACTACATCATCCCCCTGTTCAGTAAGCTGCTGCAGTTCCGGCTGCCGTATGGCGACACAACGCCGGGAGCCGTTTCCCGCGAACTCCAGCAGGCACGCCTTCTGCGTGCTGTCTACAGTCACCGCCAGGTGTTTGAATCAATGGTCGAATTCTGGACCGACCACTTCTCGATCGACCAGCGGAAATCCTCATGTCGCTGGCTGAAGACGGTGGACGACCGCCAGATCCGACGGCACGCGCTGGGGAAGTTTCGGGACCTGCTGGCCGTCTCGATGCGCAGTCCGGCGATGCTGGTGTATCTCGATAATGCCGACAGTCGCAGACGGGATCCTCTGACCGGCGCTGCTCCGAATGAAAACTACGCCCGCGAACTGCTCGAACTGCACACGCTCGGAGTCGACGCCGGATATTCCCTGAGCGACATTCAGGAGGTCGCACGCTGCCTCACGGGCTGGAGTGTTCAGACCGGACTGCTGGAATTCGAACCCGGCGATTTTGTTTTTCGGGATGGCTGGCATGACGATCAGCCCAAACGGGTCCTGGGATTCGCATTTCCTGAAGGTCAGGCCGAGGATGATGGCGAGGAGTTGCTGAACCTGCTGGCGGGGCACCCGAAGACAGCCGAATTCATTTCCCGCAAGCTGTGCCGCCGGTTCGTGGCCGATATCCCACCGCAGGCACTCGTCGACCAGTTGACCTCGGTGTTCCTTGCCACCGACGGAGACATCCCGTCCCTGATCCGGACGATTGTCGGCAGTGATGAGTTCGTCGATCCGGAGAACATGAAGCTCAGGCGGCCGTTCGATTTCGTCGCCGCCGCTCTGCGGGCCACAAACGCCGTCACCAGCGGTGTCGGCGTCCTGCCTTACCTCGCCGAGCTGGGCCAGGTTCCGTTTCAATGGGCACAGCCGGACGGTTATCCGGATCAGATGGAAACCTGGTCTCGCGGGATGCTGCCCCGCTGGAACTTTGCGATTGATCTCCTGCACGGGCGGATTGCAGAGACGCACACGGACGGCCGCGCATTGTCTCACATGACAGGCCGGGAGAACGCCGCCGGGATCTGTCGCACTCTGGCGCGAAGTGTCACCGGCCAGCAATTCCCGGCAGATATCCTGTCGGAAATGTCGGAATGGGCCGCGGGCGGTAAAGCAGCGACCGCGGCACCGCAGTGGCTCGCCCTGATCCTTTCCTCACCACAGTTTCAATGGCGCTGACCGAACAGGATGAGAAGGATCCCCGCGTGTCTCGGCTGATTCTGAATACAAACCGGCAGGCAGGACGAGATATCCTGATCCTGGTGCTGCTGGACGGCGGCCTGGACGGTCTTTATGCCGTGCCGCCTCATGCCGAATCTGCGCTGCGCAGTCAGAGACCGGCTCTGGCACTTCCCGACCCGGGCCAACCTGGGGGAGTGATCGACCTGGACGGTCAATTCGGACTCCATCCCCTGTTGGCGCCGCTGGAAGAAATTTATCGCGAAAAACAGCTCGCCATTGTGCATGCCTGCGGAAGTCCGGATCAGACACTGTCGCATTTTGAGGCCAGCCTGACGATGCAGACTGGCGGCTCGGACAGCGACGCGCTGTCCACTGGCTGGCTCGCGCGGCATCTGGCGTCCGTTGACGCGGACTCTGGTACAACAAATACCGTCCACCCGCTGCGTGCAGTCGCTTTCGGCACATCACTGCCCCACGTATTCGCAGGATCGGCCACAGCGATCGCGCTGCCCACGCTGAGCGAACTCCGACTGGAAATTCCTTCGAGCTGGAGCCCAAACTGGGAAAACGCGCTGTCGCAACTCTACTCCCGCGCAGACCACCTGCCCGGGCGATGCGGTCGGGACACACTCAGACTGCTGGCGGAAATTCGGTCGCTCTCCCGCACTGAACCGGGTACAGCTTCCAGTTCCCCCTACGACAACAGCAGTCTCGGTCGCCAACTGAGCGAGATCGAGCAGTTGATTCGCCAGGACCTTGGACTGGAAATCGCTGTGGTCCGGGTCGGCGGCTGGGATTCTCATCAGGCGCAGGTGGAGTCAGTCGAGCCCCTGCTGCAGTCACTCGGGAAGTCCCTGCACGG
>SXGS01697442.1_pt1 | contig 14013 bp, 9 predicted proteins | sample 3174681 | NCBI WGS metagenome assembly SXGS01 (sample SAMN11356861, study PRJNA531348) | freshwater metagenome | isolation source: freshwater sample F1-80 | place: China: Fuxian Lake, Yuxi | collected 2017-12-25
AGCTTCCTTTAGCAGGATTTGCCAGTCGAGAGCTTGGGAGGCGCGAGTCGATAAATCGAGGTTCAGACCGGCTTCAAGAATTCTACGGTTGTTGCTAACGATAGCTTTAGCTTTCGCCAAGTGCTTTGACGCCAAATCTGGCTTGTTGAGCTTGGCGTTGCACATGGCAAGTATCAAGTGGTCCAGAAACGACCATTTGTTACCTTGTCGCCTTAGCGACTTTTCGGAGTATTCGAGTCCTTTGGCATAATCACCAATGCGATAGTAACCCAGGGCCAAAGTATTGATGAACACACTTTCGAAATCGACGGCCGGCGATTTGATTTTTGTCGAATTAGGTTTCGAGGAATTTTTGGACGATTGACCGGCAGTCGATTTGGTGGACAATTTTTGAGTTAATTTGTCCAATCGATCCAACACCGGGCGAGTTTCAATTCCAGCATCGTCGGAAAGGCTGGCGACCCATACCAACGAGTTCAAGTTCATGCAGTCATCTGATTGGCCGACGAGCGTTTGCAAGATCTGGTTTTGGTTGCGGTATTCGTCCATTTTGCCCAACAGTAAACTTGCTAGCGCCAAACTGACTCGATATTTCCATTCGTCTTCGACCTTGCTCCCTTGGACTTTGATCGCTTCTTGAAAGTCGCCGAAAGCTACTTCAAACTTTCCGAGGTACAAGCGTTGCCGGCCGCGAAGGTAAATACGTTGAGCAGTTGGCGGCGATAATTGCAACAGTTTGTCGCAATGAAACTCGGCTGCATAACTATTACCGATTTTTGCAGCCGAAGTGTACTGTTGACGATGCCACTTCAAGGTTGCATCAGTATTCGATGAAGGCTCGAGCCTTAACGCAGAGTTCGATTGCGGTTCTAATCGATATAATCGCAACTCCTCGCTGTAAATCAGTTCGCCGCCGGGACCAAAATGAACGCGGTTGAACGGACCTCTGGCTATATGTATGTTCAATAATTCGTGGCCAAGTTGAAAATCGTACAGCCTGACCGATTCATCGCGACCGCTTGAAAGCAGTCGTTGGCTGTCCGCCGAAAACGCGATGTCGTTAATTTCATCTGTATTGCCCTGCAATTGGGTCGTGGGACGAACGGTCTTTCCCGCAAGCAATTCGTACAAATTCCAGACTTGGATTTCGTTATTGCGCTGTCGCGAGAGAGCTAAGAATTTTCCGTTGGGACTGATTTTGAGGCGCTGAATACCAGTGTCGCCTTGTATACGTCGCAGCTCTCGACCATCGGGAATGGCGTGGAAAGTCAGCAATCCCCTGTGGGTTCCGCTAACCAATATCCTGGCATCGGGAGTCAGTCCGGTGCAGCTAGGCTCAATTTCGAGTTGCCAGTTTTCGCAAGGTTCGTGGCGATTCTCAACGTTGGCGCGCCACTGGATGACGTGGCCAGCTCGATCGATCGAGATCAATTTGCGGCCCGAGTCGGTGTAATGTGTGCCTACGATCGGCGCTTGGTGTTGATCGAGCACTTCTAAAGCTTCACCCGTAGCGAGATCCCACACACGAACTGATCTGTCGAGGCTGCCCGAGACTAAATTCCGTCCGTTGGGTGAGTAAGCCAGGCAAGTTGGCCAATCGGTATGCCCAGCCAGGGACTGTTCCAGCCGCAGAGTCTTTGCATCGCGCAGTTCGATCAGGGGCGCGCGCGCTTGGGATTGAATCGAATTGTACGAGAGCGCCAGCGCAACCTGAGATGTGTTCGGGTGGGAAGCGAAGTGCTCGACGCTTTGGCCGCGTGTGTAAGCTGTAACGGTCGATTGATTCGGCAGACTGATATCCCAGACGCGAACGGCGCCATCCGCACCTCCGGTTGCCAGGCGTCGTCCGCTGCCATCAAACGCAATTGCCTTGATATTGCCGTTGTGACCGTGCAGCGTTTCAACGATTGCATTGCGCTGAGCATCGCGAACTTCGGCACCTTCTCCAAACACAGCACTCGCCAAATACTGGCCGTCTGGTGACGATTGCATCACAGGCATCGCAGCGTGTGTCTCGACATGGAGCAATCGAAGCACATATCCGCTTTCGTGATAAGTCCGTAGCTCTCCATTCCAACAACCAACGTATAACTTGTTGTCGGAGGGCGACCAATCCAATCGAAATGGGTCTGGCAGTCCATTCAGGCTGTTCAGCCATTTGCTCGAATCGACTGGCCAGAGACGAACAGAACCATCCTTGGAACACGTCGCCAGCCGATCACCTTGAGGCCCAAAAGCGATGTCGAATATTCCGGCGTAGTGAGCCCTAAACTGCCGCAATTTCGTTCCATCTGTGGCCGAAAACTGCGTAATGAACCCGAATGCATCGCCGATATACAGCGATTGACCATCCGGCGAATATCTGGAAACCATTGGTAGCAGTTCGTCGATCTCGAAGCGAATCGTGCCGTCAGCCAGATTCCATACTACAACCTTGCCGGAGCGATTTTCCAACGTCGCGTGGGAGTTGTTGTCGCATGACAGTAGGAATTTACCATCGGAGCTGAACGCGACATCGTGGGCACACCCCTTGTGACGCTCGAGCTTCCAGCGCAGTTTGTTTTCGAAAATGTCCCAGACGTAGATTGGCTCTGCGCCGTTTACCTCGAGTACGCCATGAGCGCTGGCAACGTAGCGTCCGTCGGGACTCATGGCCACTGCGCGAACGGACATCGCAGCGCGAGGCGACTCCCACACATACTCGCGGCATAAACTGCGTAAGTACTGCCATTCCCAGTTGCGATACTTTTCGGGACAGGCCGCCAAGATCTGTTCGGCGCGTTCGATGTGGTGCGACCGATATTCTGATTGAGCCAGTGCGATGTCGCGAGCATAAGCCAAATTCTCACCGCGCAGGCGCTCAGCCCGTTCTGCCAATCCGCTCGATTCTGCTCGCAGCCACAGCCAAGTCATGGAGATCGTCGCCAGCAGAATGGCCGCAACCAGGCCTGTTAAACTGGGATGCCGAATAATCCATTTGCGCGATTGCTCAACCAAGCTGGCTGGTCGAGCGAGAATGGGACGTTGGTCTAAAAATCGTTGAAGATCCTCGGCGAGAGCCTCGGCAGAGTTGTACCGCCCCGACGGCTCTTTGCACAAACACTTCAAGCAAATGGTCTCCAAGTCTCTTGGGACGTTATATTGCAATTGACGTAAAGCAATGGGTTCGTTTTCTCGCACTTGACGCAAAGTGTCGAGGACTGTTGCAGAGTAAAACGGCGGACGTCCAACGAGAGCGTCGTAGAGAATCGCTCCCAAAGCATAAATATCGCTGTGTGGACCAACGCTGCCAAACTCTGCGGAGACTTGTTCGGGTGCCATGAAACAAGGAGTTCCCAGCGCAACTCCAGTAATCGTGCGTTGGTCGTGCGATTGAAGGTTTTTTGCCAATCCGAAGTCAGCGATTTTCGGCTCAACTCGGTTCACCGCGCCGCAGCTCGCAAGTTCAATTTGACCGCAATCGTGCAAATCGATGGCTTCGGCGCGAACGCTAGGAGCGAGCAAGACGTTGGCTGGCTTCAAATCTCGATGGACAATTCCCTGACTGTGTGCGTAACCGACTGCTCGCGCCAGGGTCACCATCAGCCGCGCTGCTGTCTCAGAATTTAGTGGCCGTTCGCGCATTGCTTGGGCGAGCGTACCACCGGTTACCAGTTCCATCGAAAAATAAGGAACACCTTGAAAGTAACCGATTTCAAAAATCTGCACGATATTGGGATGCTGCAAACGAGCTGCGATCGCCGCCTCGGATTGAAAACGATCGTTAAGGGCCGGGTCCAGGCTGGCCATGGCGTCGATCGTCTTCACGGCGACTTGACGATTCAATCGTACCTGAACCGCTCGGTAAACCAGCCCCATTCCGCCGCGTCCGATCACTTCGAGCAATTGGTAGCTGCCCAATTGCTTGAATTGCGAATTAGTGTTGAGGGAAATAGCATCGGAACTGGTTAAGAGCTGGTCACCTTGCGTGGTATGTTGACCCTCGTTATCCGTATCGGTAATCGCCGAGTCGACTCTCAATATGGCCGAAATGTCGTCAGCCAAGTGTGGAAATCGGGACTGAAATTCTGCCAGCGCTGGGGTATCGCCACGCTCTTGCCGGAGTATGAACTCGAGGTACAAAAGCTCCAAAATACTCTCGTTTTGCCCTGCCAAACTGATGTGCTTGGCTAAGACCGTTTCGCAAGCGAAATTCGCTTGCCGGTCCACCAAGTCCTCCAGTTCCCTGTAGGCCACAGCTAATGTGTCGTGTAACGTGCTGGTGGTATGGAATTCGGCGGACATGTTCGACTCGCGTAGGCGTAGTTTTTTCCGCTGGGAGTGCCGATAAAATAATATTTCGGGTTATAACTATAACCAAATGCCAACGCGAACCAATTTTGTTACATGCCTTGCTAAGAATCTGGGAAAAAATTGCAAGATTCGAATTCTGCACCGAAAGATGAGCTGTTTCCCGAACTGCTCAACAAAGCCAGGCTGGGTGACATTGCCGCGCAAGAAGCTATTTGTCAGCAATACGAACGACAAGTAAGAATCGTTGCCCGGGTATTACTTGGTCCACAACTGCGCGCCCAGCTCGATTCCACAGATCTAATGCAATCGGTCCATCATAGCATGTTGCTGGGGATCAAGGACCAGCGCTTCGATATTGCTAGTCCTGACAAGTTGGTGGCCCTCGCCTGCACGTTGGCTCGTCGTAAAGTAGCTCGCAAATGGCGTTTGCATCGCCGTCAAGTTCGGCTGGGGACCGTTACCGGTGACTCGAGCTACATTGCGAGCACGTTGAGCGCGATCGCGAACCCGCATTCTGGTCCTGCCGAGATCGCCGAATTCAATGATCAGCTCGCTAAGCTCTGTGAGAGTTTGAACGATGTTGAGCGCAAGATGCTCGAAATGCGACTCGATGGTTACACAACCGGCGAAGTTGCCGAGTCACTCGACATTCACCCAGTCGCCATACGAGTCCGCTGGACTCGCCTCCGCCAGCGCCTCCAAGCTGCCGGTATCTTTGCGGATTGGTTGTGAGGCGAGTCTTCGAATTACTTGTTTCGTGACCAAAAAAACTCTCTTGATCTAACGAGATGAACTAGACAAACCCATCGGGAAGTCCCACTGCATGCAAAGTAACTAATGAAATTCACAACACAACCTGTTATCAATTCGATCGGCGACCGCTAGGATGCTGCCAACAACAGTCTCTTGCAGAGCAGTTGATTTCAGTCACTTTGGCCTTGTTGGTTCGAATCATGTTTCGCAAATTTTTACGAGCCAAGATACACCGCGCTACGGTCACACAAGCCGATCTCGATTATGAAGGATCGCTGACCTTGCCGCCTGACTTGATGCGAGCGGCTGATATTGCTCCCTACGAGTCAGTGCATGTGTGGAACGTGACTCTCGGCAGTCGATTGGAGACTTACGCGATTGAAGGTATCGAAGGCGCGCGGGATATTTGCGTTAATGGCGCCGCGGCTCACTTGATCCGCCCGGGAGACGTCGTGATTGTAGCGACTTTTGTTTATTCGGCGGAGCGACAACCAGATGGATCGCCACCCAAGCCGCGCGTGGTATTTGTCGATCATCAGAATCGAATACTGAGAGTTGGTACCGAAATCCCCGGTCCTCGCCGCCGCAATAATCTCGGCAGCGAGGCTGACAGTTGCTGCTAGGGCCAAGCTGCTGCTCTATGTTGCGTGAACGCGCATTTACCTGGGAAACAGCGAGTTGACGGACTCTGGTTCGCGTTTTCTTACAACGATTTTAGGAACGTGATGCAGTCTTTCTCGCTTTGGCTGGTCCATCCTTCGTCGAGGACCTTGATCAGCAAAGTGATTAACGGTTTATTTCCTTTTAGAGCCTGTATCTTTTGCTCGCCCGCGCTACGGATTTTGTTTACGTACAGTTCGGCGACATCGTCCGCGTCGGTGTTGTAGTGCTCGTCCAAGCGCCGAAATGCTTCGAAAACCGTTTGCATTGGTTCCAGAAATAGATCGGAGGCGAGCGCTTGTTCGTCGTAGTTCAATGTCACTAAGTTGTTGGCTCCCAAACGTACTCCGGTATAGTGCTTGTCGATCAATTCAAACACACGATCGCGGGTCCTGCTCAGTTTTGATGACGCGCGTAGCCATTGGTGGCAAAACGCTTGCCAGCCGACGAGCGAGTGCGGTTGCTGCTGCCCAGTCGCGTTATCCAACACCATTCTTAATAAGGCTTTGACCGCCTCGATAGCTTGCCTGCCAGATGTCGAGAACTTCTTTTCGGAATTATCCCACCACAGTTCGTCGCCCTCCTCATGGTCTTTCTTTTCTTCGCCGGCATAGCGTTTGATATGTTCAATTTCTCCGGGCGCAAAAATCTCCTCGGACTCGCTGCGCACGGCGTGTCCAATCGCAAAAGAATCCTCTAGGCAGTGAATTGCATTACCAAGAGATTGCCACGGGACATCTTGAAAGACGAAGCGTCCTCGAATTCGATCCGCAGGAGTATCGCGAATCCCTTTCGGAAAATAGATGGCAATGCGATTGGCCAGCAACTTCACAGCGGACAGCGAGTTGCTATGAATCCAATGCAACGCCGCTTCATAAGCTTCGAACGGACTTTGGCTGTCGAATCGCCGCATAAAATGATGCGACTGTCCAAAGTCCGCCCAATGCCCTAGACAAAGCACATCCATAATATCCCGCCCCACCGCTGCTCCCGGCAATCCCGCCCAACGCACACCCTGCGCAATCGTCGAACCCGGCCTACCACTCGCCAGCTCGACCACAGCCGCATTTGTGATTCGAAAATGTCCGCTTAAGGTACTCATAGCAATAGCAATTAATCGTTCAGTTCAGTACTATCGTCGTGCCTCGATTGCCTCAGCGCTGTGAATCAACTTGCACTTACGCCCTACGAGCATCTCGTATTTTTTAGGCTAGATCGATTGCCGTTCTTCCGTCGACCCATTGTGACTTCATGATATACCCGCCGAGGTTTGTCTACCAGCTCAATTGCGTCTGTCGATCTGAGCAAAAAGTCGACTTTGTACTCGCTGAATTCGCACAATTGAACTGGCCAGTCCGTGACCGATGCTCGTCAAAGTCTGCCGGATCATCGTGCATGGCTGCGAAGGATTGATCTCATTCAAATCAAGCGGATCTATTTCAATACTTGCTCAACCAATATCCGAATCAGATGGATGCGATGCACTAGAGTGATCGTGACTCACAATCGACCATCACTTGAGTCTTCGAGCCAACAGTACAAATCACTTCGATTCGCTCCAAACCAATCGTCGAGTGATCAGCACTGTGAGTTGGCTGCATGTTCGATTCTCACCAAATTCTTGAGGAGGAAACCATGAAAGGATTACCGCTGCTGCGCGCCGTTTGTTTGGGCGCAGTTCTGTTCGTCGCGCTGGGAGTCGATATCCCAGCACAGGAGCCGGACCAGTCGCCATTACCATTGTCGACTCCGGCAGTTTCGCGAGGATATCCCGAGTATGTGCCCAAACAGCTAACTCTCTCCCAACAGACAGCGCGAATTCAGGCGGAACAGCGATTGATGCGTATGGAAGGCCATAAGTGGGCTGGTTACGATACTCTCCGGCCAACGCTCAGCGCGGGATTCACATACGACTCGCGATATATCGCATATTCACCCTTCCGCGGCCGATTCGTAACCAACGGTTGGGGATCGAATACTTGGTTCTGGTGACGCGGAATCGCGAAATTCCCTACGAACTGGTTTGCGGAAATCGTGGCCGCTAACTATCTCTTCGTCCCGCATCGACCAATCTATCTAATCAGCTCGCCGCCACGGAGCATTTGAACCTGCGATCCACGGTAGGGGAACTCACAATTCCTCTACCGTCTGGTGCTGCGAAAAATACTGACTGGGAGTTTCTTGTCGAGGGCTGCGCTCGTACAATGCCAGTCAAAATGGTCCGAGACAAGTAGCTGCTTGGGACGACGAGATTTGGACTCTATTGAGGAAACGAAATAATGGGCAACTGGGACATCGGAGTATTTACGAGCATCGATGCCGGATTGGGTGTCAAGTTGGAAGTTGCCGCTGAGCTGGGTATTCCGACGATTCAATTGCATGCCCCGCACCGCGCTACGCGCACTCCTGAATCAGCCGAAAAATTCTTGGCTCGTTTGGAGGAGCTGAAGATTCGATTGACTGCGGTATTTGGAGGATTCGAAGGCGAAAGCTACGCAGACATTCCGACAGTCGAGCGAACTGTCGGATTGATGCCCGAGGCAACTCGTGCATCAAGGTTGCAAGAAATGCGCGAAATCAGCGATTTCACGCGACTGCTGGGCTGCGATGTGATTGCCTTGCATTTGGGATTCGTACCGCATGATACTAAATCGACGGCGTATAACGACATAGTGGAAGTTACGCGGCAACTGTGCGATCACGCAAACCGAAACGCTCAGCGAGTCCATTTGGAGACAGGACAGGAATCGGCGGATTCGCTGTTGGCGTTTCTGGGCCATGTACAACGAGACAATTTGTGCATTAATTTTGACCCAGCCAATATGATTCTCTACGGTACCGGTGAACCGATCGAAGCATTGCAGAAAATCGGCAAGCACGTGCGCAGTGTGCACTGCAAAGATGGCACTTGGAGCGATCAACCTGGCGTGACCTGGGGACGCGAAGTGCCGTTGGGGCAAGGCCAAGTGAATATGGAAAAATACTTGAGGACTCTGCTCGCAATTGGCTACCGTGGGCCGCTGACCATCGAGCGAGAAATCCCACAAGAACCAGAGCGGCAAAAGGCGGAGATTGGATCGGCGGTAGCTCTGTTAACCTCATTGAGGTCTAAAGTGCTCGGATAGACTGTTAGGACTGATTCGACGAATACGGCTAACAAGCTTGGGGTATCGAGTGCACTCAGCTAAGGATCGATCGAACCATCCGTGATTATTTACGCTAGGAAAGAGAAGTTCGCGTTTAGGGGCAGCTTGTAATGTTGCAGCATTGCGATCTCGCAAATGACTTCAGTCGACTTCAACTCGGCGCTCGATTGACGCGCCGTGAACTCGTGGGCTTGGGACTGTGTGGCTTGTTTTCATGTCGTGTGGTCAACGCAATGCAACAGGACAACTTGAAAGAGGCCGCAGAAATTCTGCGACGCGCCACTGCAACGAAGGAGATTCGTGCTGCGGTATTGCATGTACGGGATGACGATTCGACCTTTGAAAAGTCGTTTGGCGAAGCCAAGTCACCTAGCGCCGCGTTTCTGCTGGGGTCTATTTCCAAGCCGATCGCGATCACATCGTTGATGGTATTGCATGACCGCGGAAAAGTTCAATTGACCGATCCGGTCAAGAAGTACATTCCGGAATTCACTGGCGGCGTACGGGACCAAGTCACGGTGCAACATTTGCTAACGCATGTTTCTGGATTGCCTGACCAACTGCCTGAAAACGCCCAATTGCGATCCAGCCACGCTCCGCTGTCGGAGTTTGTCAAAGGCGCGATCAGAGTACCGCTGAACTTCGCTCCCGGTACTCGCTACGATTACTCGAGTATGGCGATCCTGTTGGCCACGGAGATCGCGCAGCGCATTTCGGATGTAGAGATCAAAGAACTGGTCGACACGACGGTACTCGCACCGCTGGGGATGACGAATTCATCCCTTGGAATGCGGCGACTCAAGTCCGAACAAACGGTTCGGTGCCAAGTTGAATTTGGCGCAGTGGAAGCAGGCGGCGGCTCAACGGATTCAAAGAACTGGGATTGGAACAGTCCCTATTGGCGAGCTTTGGGCGCACCGTGGGGTGGATTGCATGCTTCGGCTGCAGATGTCGCGACCTTTTTGGATTCCTTTCTGCATCCTACCGGTCAACTGATGAAGCCCGAAATCGCTCGGTTGATGATTCGCAATCACAATCCGATAGGCTTGACCTCACGAGGATTAGGATTTGATGTCGGCATGCGTGCCAGTTGCAGTGGATGTTCCGAACAAGTTTTTGGGCACACAGGTTCAACGGGCACGATCGCGTGGGCTGATCCCGCCAAGAACCGTATTTGCGTCGTTTTGACGACGTTGCCAGCTCGAGCCATGGCGAATCATCCCCGCCAACTTGCCGCTGACCGAATCGCGGCCATGGGATGATGTTGGGTTGCTAACCAACATCATGACCCGCGCACGCACGTTTTCGATTCCCATTATCGCTGGAGATTCCAGATCGAGTTTTGGAATCGTTCCCTGAGGAACTGTTCGACAAGCTGAATTGGAACCGACCGACAAATTTCGTCACATATCCACGCGCTGCGCAGTTGTTCGATGATGACTTGGCTAGGCAACTGGATATTTGCCATGAAGTCCGAGTGCCGGCGCCTGTGTCGATATGCTGGTTCGCGCGGAGGATGTTTGAGAAGCTGATCGACCAAGTCTAAATCCATGTCGGCCAGCAATGTGCCATGATAAAGCAAAAACTTGCGCCGATAACGCAGGCTGTTGCCGCTGATCTTCCGGTCGCCTACGACCAAGTCACTGATGCCGTTGGTTTCAATGCGTGCATCAAGCTCCTTCAGCGCGACTATCATTCGCTGCATCACGAATTGATGTGCCGCATCGATCAACGTCAAGTTTGGGCGGCGCACACAATCGAGTATCAAACTGTACGCCACACATCCGGGACCAATCACTACTGCCGCGCCCCCACTGGAACGACGCACTATTGGAATGTGCAGCGACTCAGCCAACTCCACGTTCACCTCATCGGCGACTCGGCTGCTGCGTCCGACGACGATTGCAAGAGTGCGAGGAATCCAGATCCTCAACCATTCTTGATTGCTGTCGTTCCGTTCTGCTTGTTCCAATAGCGCTTCATCGAGCGCCAAGCTCTCATCCGGGGCATCCAAGTTGCTTTCCAGGAACAGCATTAGAACGAAAAACTCTCAACATCTTGCGGCGGAGCTGGCTGATATCCATGTGGTTCCATCGAGCATCCTGCGCGACCTTGGCTGAGCGAGCGAATTGCGGATGAATATCCAAACAGTTCTTTCAACGGAGCGAAAGCCGAGATCGCCGTAATTGCACCGCGAGCTTCCGTGCGCTCGATGATTGCGCGACGCTGCTGAAGATCGCCAACTATTTCACCTAAGTAGTCTTCGGGAGTTGTGATATCCATCTTCATCACGGGTTCGAGCAAGGTCGGACCGCCTTGCTGCAGCCCTTGATCGAATGCGTCGTTCGCAGCAATTCGGAATGCAATTTCATCCGATCCAATTTCGCGAGTTTCGCCGCCGAGCAGTTCGATGCGCATCCCGGTAAGCGGAAAGCTGCCGATCAGCCCGCCACCTTGAGCTCGGCTGCGCAGCTCTTCCATCGCTGCGTTTTTCAAGTTGTCTGGTAGTGCGCGTTCACCAAAGCACTGATCAAGTACAATCACTCCGCCCGCTGGATCGGCCAGCGGCGTAAAACGAACTTGCAATCGCGCGAACATTTGAGTTGACCCAATCTGCCGATTGCACTGTCCCTCCACATCCGTAGCTGCATGGATGGTTTCGCGATAGCTGACACGAGGTTTGTAGAACTTGACGTTGAGATTGAAGTCTCGAGTTAGGCGATGCTTGATCACGTCGAGGTGTAATTCGCCCATGCCGCTGATCAAGGTCTGACCCGATTCTTCGTTTTCGATAGCGTTGAAGGTCGGGTCCTGCCGCTTGAGCATATCGAGAACGTCCGCCAGTTTCTTGCGGTCCGCCGTATTCTCCGGTTCAATCGCCATCGACAAAACGGCCTGGGCAAACTGGATGCTTGGCAATTCGATCATGTCGCGTGTGTCGCACAGCGTGTCGCCTGTGATCGACGCTCGCGGTCCGATGGCACAGGCAATGTCACCGCACACTAATTCTTGGATCTGTCCCTGGCGTTCTTTTTTGGTGGCATGAATTTGCCACAATTGCGCAACGTTTTCTTTCTTGTCGCGATTGGGGTTATAGACGCGCGAGTTCGACTCGAGTTTGCCAGAGTACACGCGCACCCAATACAGATCACCCGTTTTGGCCGGCAAGATCTTAAAGACTAGGCCGCAAAACGGCTCATCAACTGACGGCTTTCGTTGCAGTTCCTTGTCCTGTTTCTTGGGGTCAACGCCCTGGACTGGCGGGCGATCAAGCGGACTTGGTAAGAAATGGCCGACGGCATCGAGCAACGGCTGTACTCCCTGGCCGTGCAAGGCCGAACCACACAGCAGCGGTTGTATCTGCCGGTTGATGCAGCCTTCGCGGAGAGTTTTCCGAATCAGCTCAGGTGGGATTGGTTTTTCTTCGAGCGCCAATTCCATCATCTCGTTATTGAGACCATATAAAGCGTCCAGCATTTCGTCGCGCCAGCCCTTGACATCGTCGACCAACTCAGCAGGGATCTCGTGACGATAGACTTCCTTGCCTCCATCTTCGGGGCTAAAGGTCAAAAACTGCATATCGACCAGATCGATGATTCCGCGGAAAGGATCGTTGGTATGTGATGGTCCTTGGCCGACTGGAATCTGAATCGCGACTGGGCGAGCATTCAGGCGCGGACCAATTTCCTCAAGCACGCGATAAAAATCGGCTCCTTCGCGATCCAGTTTATTGATAAATACAATACGCGGCACTTCGTACTTGTCGGCTTGTCGCCAAACCGTTTCACTCTGAGCTTCGACTCCTTCGCGGGCGCTAAATACTACCACGGCTCCGTCGAGTACTCGTAAACACCTTTCCACCTCTGCCGTAAAATCGACGTGACCGGGAGTATCGAGCAGATTCACGGTGTGTTCTTTCCAGCGAAATGTCACACAGGCCGCGAAAATTGTAATTCCTCGTTCTTGCTCCTCGGGATCGTCGTCGGTTTCCGTAGTTCCCGAATCGACTTGACCGGCGCGGTGTTTCGCGCCGCTCATGTACAGCATCTGTTCGGTGACGGTCGTCTTCCCAGCATCAATGTGGGCGATAATACCGATATTGCGGAGTGACTCTAATGAACGAGCCATAGTGATTATGGGACTATCAAAAAAAGAGCCACATCACAGGTAACAACCTGAAACGTGGCTCATGGTGATTTGAAGTTGGACAACTACCAAGCGAAGTGAGCGAATGCCTTGTTGGCATCAGCCATTCGATGCGTATTCTCACGGCGTGCCATTGCAGTACCTTCCTTGCGATATGCCGCCAGCAACTCTTCCGCCAATTTCAAGTGCGTGGCGCGCCCTTTTTTCTCGCGAACCGCCATCAGAATCCATCGAATAGCCAAACTCTGTTGCCGTCCGCGATTGACCTGCATTGGCACCTGATACGATGCTCCACCAACGCGTTTGGAACGAACTTCGATGTACGGTTTGACATTTTCAACCGCCTGTTCGAAAACTTCGATCGAAGGACGATCCTTTACCTTCTGTTGGATTTCGTCTAGCGCACCATAGAACACGCGCTGTGCGGTACTCTTTTTCCCGTCGTACATCAAACAGTTAATGAACTTGCTGGCCAGCAACGAATTACATTTCGGATCCGGCCTTAACGTATCGCGGCTTGCAGTAATCTTGCCCATGTCTAACCCTTCTTAGCACCATAGCGGCTGCGTGATTGCTTGCGTCCGTTGACGCCCAGAGTATCGCGGCAACCTCGAATAACTTGATACCGCACTCCAGGCAGGTCGCGCACTCGGCCGCCGCGAATCAGCACGATGGAGTGTTCCTGGAGGTTGTGTCCTTCGCCAGGGATATACACAGTAACTTCTTTCCCGTTTGACAATCGCACACGCGTGATTTTTCGCAGCGCAGAATTCGGCTTCTTGGGAGTCATTGTTCGCACTTGCAAGCAAACGCCTTGCTTTTGCGGACACTTGTCCAAAACCACCGACTTGGTCGTAGTCTTTTGGATCACGCGGTTCTTGCGAACCAGTTGATTCACAGTTGGCATCGAGGGATTTTCCAATGGATTTTGACGAACATCACGAATTTCTAGTACCAGAGGTGGGAGTTGAACCCACACGACCTTGCGGCCACAGGATTTTGAGTCCAGCGCGTC
>SXGS01288521.1_pt1 | contig 14004 bp, 10 predicted proteins | sample 3174681 | NCBI WGS metagenome assembly SXGS01 (sample SAMN11356861, study PRJNA531348) | freshwater metagenome | isolation source: freshwater sample F1-80 | place: China: Fuxian Lake, Yuxi | collected 2017-12-25
ATCATTTGCCCACAGCGGAACACTTTCCTTGGCCATGCCAAAGTACATGAGCGTCCGGTTTATCCATCCGCTCTCGGGATTCAGCATGCCGCCCCACAGGTAAATTGCCGCCACAAACGGCACAATATAGGGCATATAAACCCGCCGCGACGCTGGTCGAGCTCGCCGACGCCACCCGCAACCCGCACCTGGCCGTCGCCGCCGCCGAGGCGCTGGGCCCCCTCGACGCCGCCGGCGCGCTCGATCGCTTCCGCAAGGTCGCGACCGATTCGCCCGAGCACTTGCCGGCGCGCATCGCCGCCGCCCGCCTGGCCCTGGCCGGCAAGGATGCTGACGCGATCGCCCTCGAGCTCCGCGCCCTCGCCGCCGATGGTGGCGCCCTGTCGTGGGCCGACGGTGCGTCGTGGCGCTGCAGCCACTGCAGCCATCGCGCGACCGCGTTCGCCTGGCGTTGCGCCGGCTGTCGCCGCTGGGGCCTGGCCCGCCCCGAGGTCGGCCGCGAACGGGTGATCGCCACGCCGTCGCCGCGCGAGCGCCGCGCCGAGCCCCGCCTCGCCGTCGCCGATCAGGTCGGCCGCACGCTGCTCGGCGACACCGCCCTCACCGCCTTGCCGTCGCCGGAGATCGATCACGGCCTTTCCGACGCCGAGCTGACCGCGCGCTCGGCCCGCCGCTCGGTACTCGGGCGCGTCGGGGGCTGGATCTCGGGCGCCTGGTCGGGTATGCGACGACAGAAGTCCTGAAGCCGTCCGGCGTCCCCATGGCGAGCCCGACCGATCCCCCACCCTTCTCCGGCGTACCGCAACCGGTGACGACCACACCGTCGGGCGGAGTCTCGGGGTTAACGCCCGGCGCGCGGGTCACGTTGCTCGGTCCGGGCGGTCCGGTGCGCACGTTCCTGCGCCGCTGGGGCTTCCCGCTCTTCGTGCTGCTGGTGGTCGTGCTCGGCCGCGGCGTGCTCCTGCCGTTCATCTTCGCTGCGCTGATCGCGTACCTGCTCGCGCCGGTGATCCGGCGGATGGCCGAGCGCCAGGACGGCACGCGCCGCATGCCGCGCGGCCTGGCCATCGTCTTCTGCTACCTGGTCTTCATCGCCGCCGTGGTCGGTTTCTTCTTCTTGCTGGTGCCACGCCTCTACAAGGACGTGGCCCGGATCGGCATGGAGGCGCCCGCGCTCTACAAGAAGGTCAACGAGGAGTACACGCCCCAGCTGGCGCGCTGGCTCGAGAGGCGTTTCCCGGCGCTGGCGCCCAAACCCAAGGAGCTGGCCGAGACGCCGCTGGTCCCCGACGTCCCGCTGCCGCCCGAGACCGCCTTCACGCTGACCCCGCTGCCCGACGGTCGCTACGCCGCCCAGCTGCCGCCCACCGGCATTCTGATCAAGCCCGAGCCCGGCGGCGGCATGCGCATCCTGCCCAGCGAGACCCTGCCCGAGGCCATCACTCTCGAGCAAAGGCTGCGCGAGTACACGGCCAAGGCCATGTCCGGACTTCAGTCCAAGGTCGATGAACTGGCCCGTGTCGGCACCGCGCTCATCACCACGATCATCAAGGGCATCTACACCTTCTTCCTCGCCCTCATGATCGGCGCCTTCATCCTGATCGACATGGAGAAGATGCACGGGTTCATGCGCGGGCTCTTCCCGCCCCACGTGCGCGACGACTACGACGTGATCGTCGCCGGGATCGATCGCGGCCTGTCTGGCGTGATCCGTGGCCAGCTGGTCATCTGCCTCATCAACGGCATCCTGACCTACATCGGGCTCGTCATCTTCGACGTGAAGTATCAGCTCATCCTGGCGTTCGTCGCCGCGCTGATGAGCCTCATCCCGATCTTCGGCTCCATCCTGTCGACCATCCCGATCGTCCTGGCCGCCCTGGTCTCCGGCGAGGAGGGCATCGACGTGGTGCGCGGCGTGGCCATGGTCGGCTGGATCGTTGGCATCCACTTCATCGAGGCCAATTTCCTCAACCCCAAGATCATCGGCACCGCCGCCAAGATCCATCCGGTGCTGGTCATCTTCTCGCTGGTGCTCGGCGAGCACAGCTACGGGCTCCTGGGCGCGCTGTTCGCCGTGCCGATCCTCTCGATGATCCAGGTCGTCTTCATGTTCTTCTACCGGAAGTCGTGGAAGGAGGGCCGGCCGCCGACGCAGCAGGTCCCGACCATCCCGTCCACCCCGGCAGGGTCGCCCGCGCCGTGACCGTGGGTTCACAGTTCGGGTGACCGGGCGCACGTGGCGTTGAACCCCTCTTCCCGCGGTGGTACCCAGGAGAGGTGAAGCCCACGAACCGGAGCCGCGCTGCCGCCATGCTCTCGCTGGCCAGCGCGCTCGTCGCGGCGCTTCCCGCGGTGGCCTGGGCCCAGCCCGTCGACCCGTACGGCGATCCGCCGCAGGCCGGTGGTCCGGCGCCGGCGCCCACGCCAGCTCCGATCCCTCCGGCACCATCCGGCAGCGATCCCGACGTCGATCTGGCGGTGTCGCAGGCGCTGGTCGCGCGCGCCCGCGTCCTCGACGGCGAAGGTGCCTACGCCGACGCCAAGCAGCTGGTACTCGAGGCGCTGGCCCGCACACCCGATGACGCCGATGCCCGCGCGCTGCTCGCCGTGCTCAACAAGAAGCTGGGCATCGCCGATCCGGCGGTCGCGCCGCTCGATCCCATCGCGCCGCCCTACGATCCGCCCACCGATCCCATCATCGACCCGGAGGAGCCGCCGCCGCCGCCGGGCGCGTTCCGTCGCCCCGGCCGGTTCGTGCGCTACGCCGGCGGCGTGGTCGGCGGCGCCGTCGCCGGCGGCCTGTTTGCCGACGTTAGCTCCGGGCTCGACGGCACCACCTCCGACGACGTCACCGGCGGCGTCCTGCTCGGCGCCGCCGCCGGCACGCTCGCCGCTTACTTGCTCGAGAAGAACGTCGAGCTCACCACCGGCGATCACGCCCTCATCGACTCGATGGCGACCTGGGGCCTGGTCGGCGGCCTCACCTTTGCCATGGCGCTCGATCCGCCCGAGGGCGAGGCCTACTCGCTCAACGGCGTCATCGGCATCGCCGGCGGCTACCTCATCGGTCACGCCGCCGCCCGCAAGCGCGATCTCTCGACCGCGCGGATGGCCCGGGTCAACACGGCGGCGCTCATCGGCGCCGCCGCGCCGTGGCTGCTCTACGCCGCCTCCTCCGACGACAGCAGCAACGACGACGAGCAGGCGTTCGGCTTCCTGTCGACGGTCGGCCTGCTCGGCGGCGTCTACCTCGGCTTCCGCTGGACGCGCAACATGAAGCCGGGCAGCGAGTACGCGGCCGAGCGCGATCCCGGCCCCGCCGCGCTCTTCCGCCGCGGCCGGCATGGCTGGACCGCCGGCGGCCTGGGCATGACGCGCGCGCAGGGCGGCAACGGCGCCGCGCTCACGGTGCTGGGCGGATCCTGGTAGCCCGGCGTGTTACAACGCGACGGGCGTGGATCCGCACGTCCTTCCGATCCTCAAGTGCCCGCGCTGTGGCGCGACTGGCTCCTTTGCCGCGGCCCGTGGGCTGGCCTGCGGCCGCTGCGACCTGGTCGTCGACGGAGGCCGCGGCTTCTACGACCTGCTCGACGTCGCCCGTCAGGGTGAGCCGGCCGCGATCTCGTCCGAGCAGCGCTTCATGGAGAGCGCGCTGGTGGCGCGCGCCTACGAGCGGATGTGGCGTCCCGCGTTCGTCCGGTTGTTCGCCGGCCGCGGCGCCGGGGCCGCCGTCGGCGGTTTCGCCGGCGAGCTGTTCATCCACAAGAACGCCTTGTCGCTCGACGATCGGCAGGGGCCCTGGCTCGATCTCTCGTGCGGCCCGGGGCTGTTCACGCGCGCGCTGGCCGCGGCGTCGCCGAGCGCGCTCGTGCTCGGACTCGATATCTCGCGCGCGATGCTGGAGGTCGCCGCCGGCCGGGTGCGCGGCTACACCAACGTCGTCCTGGTCCGTGCCGACGCCCACCAGCTGCCGTTCGGCGACGGCGTCTTCGAGGGCATCAACAACAGCGGCGCGATCCACGCCTACGACGACGCCGAACAGGTGTTCCACGAGATCTGGCGGACGCTGCGTCCAGGTGGCATCTACGTCGGCTCGACCTTCGCCGAGGCTCCGCACCTCGCCGGCCGCCTCGCCGCGCGCATCGCCGGCATCCGCCGCTACGATCCCAGCGAGCTGCGGGCCCAGCTCTCGCGCCTGGGCTTCGCCGAGTACGAGGAGCTCCGCCTCGGCGGCGCCTTCGTCTTCAAAGCACGAAGGCCCTGACGGGCCTTCGGACCTCGGGCCTCGGGCCTCGGTCAGACCGCCGGCCGAGGGCCCACCTCGACGCGGATGCTGAAGGTGGTCTCGCCCGACGGCGCGAAGATCGTGACCACGTGCTCGCCCGCATCGTCGGTGCGCTGCCTCAGGTTGAACACACCGTTGGTACCCGAGAGGCCCAGCGCCAGCGCCTTGCCGCCCGGCGCGCGCACGGTCGCTGCGACCTCCCTGGCCGCGATCGGCTGGTCCTCGGCGTCCCAGATCTCGAGCTTGACGTTCAGCACGCCGCCTTCGATCGGAGATCCCACGATCGTCGCGCGCATCGAGTGACCGCTGTCGACCACGATCATCACCGGATCGTTGCTCGGTCGCGCCGGCTCGACCACCGGCAGCGTCGGCTTCTGCTGCAACCACGGCGCCGCGGCCGCGCCCTGGACGTGCATCGATCTCGCCATCGCGAACGATCCCAGGCCCACCAGCACCACTACGACCGCCACTGCCATCTCGCGCCACCGCTTGATCGGGGACGTGAGCGGGAGCGTGGAGGTGGACCTCGACGATCCGGAGGTGCTCCGCAGCAACGTCACCGGCACCGTCGCCTCGAACGGATCCGCCACCTCCCCGCGCAGCGCCTCCAGCGCAGCAACCACGTCCTGGGCGCGCGCCGGCCGGTCCTCCGGCCGCTTCGCCATCAACCTCTCGACGATCAGCCTCACGCCGCGCGGCACGCCCGCGATCACCGGCACCGGCGCGCCGGCGTGGGCGAGCAGCACCTCCACCGCCGAGCCGTTGAACGGCACCCGGCCGGTGAGCATCCGCACCAGCACGCAGCCGAGCGCGTACAGAGCGGCGCGAGCGTCGAGATCCTCGCCCAGCGCCTGCTCCGGCGCCATGTAGTGGGGCGTGCCCGCGCAGCGGCTGGCGCTGGTCGCGGCGTCGCCGGCGCTGCGGGCGATGCCGAAGTCGACGATGACCGCGTGACCGCCGTCGCGGCGGAGCATCACGTTGGCCGGCTTGAGATCGCGGTGGACGATGCCGGCGGCGTGGGCGACCGCCAGCGCCCGCGCCAGCTGCGCTGCCACGTCGAGCGTGCGGGCCAGGCTCCAGCGAGCGCCGCCGGCCACCAGCGCGTCCTCGAGGGTGACGCCCTCGATCCACTCCATCGCCACCCACGAGCGCCCGTCGGGGAGCCGGCCGGCGCTCATCACCCGCACCACGCCGGGCGCGTCGAGCGCCGCCGCCGCGCGGGCCTCGCGCATCGAGCGAAGCGCGGTGTGATCGTCCTCGGCGTGGCTGATCTTCACGGCCAGCGCGCCCAGCTCGTCATGCCACGCGCGATAGATCGTCCCGCTCGCACCTGACGCCACGGCGCGCTCGAGGCGCACGCCACCCGGCAGGCAGGTGCCGGCGAGCGAGGTTGATGGCGGGATCGGACCCACGGCTGATCGACGAGCGGACATCGTCACGAATTCTCCTGCCGGCGCCGAAATCGCACGTCCGGGCTCCGGTTGGTGAGCCAACCAACGATGGTTGCGTCGCTGAACGCACCTCGCTTCGAAATGGACGATTGACGACTGGCCAGACCGCCGTTTAGCGTGGAACTCCGCTTCGTTACCTGCACGTATCGACTTTTGTTCAGGAGCTACTGATGAGGGCGCACTACTCGTTCACGCAGCGTTTCGCTGCGGTCACGTCCTTGGCTGCGTTGGTTTCAGCCAGCTGTCACGGCGCGTTCGACGACGCCCGTCAGCCGGTCGACAACGGAACCTTCGGCGAGACCGTGCACACGCTGGTGTGCAAGCGCATCTCGTACCTCGACGATCTCGCCGACGGCGGCACCACCGACGTGCGCGGCGACGCCGCCCGCGACATGTGTCGCCTCGGGCTCGCCCCGCTGTCCACCGCGTCGGGCAAGCTCAAGGCGCTCATGGCCGAGCGCGAGCGCCTGACCGGCGCCGTCGACGCGGTCTTCCCCGAGTCGTACCTGCCCGACCTGCAGACGTTCCTGACCTCCAACGAGTTCCTCTCGCTCTATGACGACGACACCTCGGTCGCGGCCATCGACGCGCTGATCGCTTCCTTGCGCCACATCGCCGCCGACGACGAGGCGGTCGGCGCGCTCGAGCGCCTCGGTCACCGCCTCGGTTACCGCCCGCTCACCCCCGGGATGGGCGCGGTGCGCGCGCTGGTGAACTACCCCGAGCTGCACGACTTCGTGCTCACGCTCACCGAGGCGATCACGGCCGGCGGCGGCGCCCGCGGCGAGTGGCAGAACCTGATGGAGGCGGTCGCCATCGCGCTGCGCAACGCCGAGCCGGCCGCCAGCCCCAACGCGGCCGATCGCACCCTGCGCATCGCCCTCGACTTCCTGCTCACCGAGCGGGCCCAGCTCGGCACCACCATGGTGGCGCCGCTCGCCACCCGCGACGCCCGCGGCGTCGCTCGCTTGCGCGCCATCGCCGCCCCCTACGTCGACGGCAACAGCGACGGTCAGCCCGACGTCGACGATCTCGGCCGGTACGTCGACGCGGCCGGCATGCCGATCGCGGCGCCGGCGCCGTTCGAGCTGCCCGAGGGCGCCACCGCCAGCCCGTGGATGTACCGCGACCCGCTCGGGCGCGCGCTCACCGCTGACAGCGGGCCCTTGCTCTACCAGTATGTCGATCTCGACAAGACCGTGCTCGCCGCCGTCGCCCGCGACGGCATCTCGCTCTTCGATCCGCAGAAGGGCACCGCGTTCGATCTCACCCGCGGCGCCTCGGCGCTGGTCGGTGCCCGCCTGGAGGTCACCCGCGCCTATGGCAACGGCGAGTCGCTCACCTACCGCGGCTACGACACCGCGACGTCGCCGCTGCTCGATATGACCTACGCCTACCTGTCGATCCTGCGCGATCCGGCCATCACCGACACCCTGGCCCTGGCGACCGTGCTGCTCTCGACCCGCGAGGCCGAGGTCGCGCGTCTGGCCGAGGCCATGATCTCGGCGGCGCGCAAGGGCGACAACCACCCTGAGGCGCTCATCCCGGCCAGCGCGCCGATGTGGGACGACATGATCCCGGTCATTCGCGCGATCCTGGCTCGCCCGCAGCTGGTGCGGAACCTGCTCGCGGCGATGGAGCGGCCCGAGACGGCGCTGCTCGGCGAGCGCTTCCGCAAGTTCATGGCCTACAAGGATCGCTTCGACATCGCCGCCAACCAGACCGTGACCGGCAGCTTCGCCACGCCGGTCGATCGCGCGCGTCCCGACAGCGGCTTCGATCGCTCGATCTTCCAGCGCATCCTCCACGTCATCGCCGATTCCAACAACGCGCAGGCCTGCAACAAGCAGGGCGCGCGCGTGGTCGACCCCTTCATCGGAATCACGCTGGGCACCTACAACCAGTGCGCGCTGTTCCGGGTCAACAACCTGGCGACGTTCTACCTCCAGTCGATCGCCTACGCCAAGAACGGCAGCGGCCAGTACATCTGCGAGACCAACGCCGGCGCCTTCGACTCGACGACGACCGCGGCCACGCCGCAGGGATGCGTCAGCCAGGGCCGCCGCGCGCGGCCCAAGGCCAACTTCAACTACAACTGGGGCGGCGTGGTCGCGACCTCGCTCGACGTCTTCGGCGGCGATCAGTTCCTCGAGGACACCGTCGGCATCGTCGGCATGCGCACTCACCCCACGCCGCAGGCGCTCAACCGCGTCCTGTTCCTCGACCCGACCCCGGCCTACCTGCTCAACATCATCGATCCGATGCGCGATCGCGAGGGTGACCTCTACAGCGCGCAGCACGCCGGCACCCTCCCGGTCTGGGAGATGGAGAACTTCTACGACCAGCTCCGGCCGGTGGTGCAGGCCTTCGCCGACGACGGCAGCGAGCAGCTCTTCGTCGACCTGATGGTCGTGCTGCACAAGCACTGGGCCACCCGCAACTCGATCACCCACCAGAGCGTCGACCCGCAGGCGCCGGGCTACGTCGCCGGCTCGGGCGCGATGACCTACGAGGCGCTGATGGTCGAGATCCTCCAGGACGGCACGCTCATGGGCGCGCTCCAGGGTACGGCCGCCAACCTCAACAGCGTGACCGCCAACGGCAAGGAGTACGAGGACATCGTCCGCGTCGCCGCCAGCTACCTGCTGACGCCCCGGGCCGGCCTCGCCGATCGCGTGGGCCGCACCGCCACCACCACGTCGGACGGCCGGGCGGTGACGACGATGTCGCCGTGGCACCTGCTCGCCGACGCCTACAACCGCAAGCGCGATCGCCTGGCCCAGGCCGGCCCCGAGGGCGAGGCCTGGACCCTGAGCATCAGCGAGTTCGTCGACGTGATGACCCGGGGCGCCGACGTGCCGGGGCAGGGCTGGCGCTTCAAGAACCCGCGCACCCGCGGCGTGCTCCTCGCCGTCGTCGACCTGCTCCAGCGCCGCATCGCCGCCCACGACACCGCCGGTGATCGCACGGCCTGGCTGACCACCGAGCTGCCCGGCGATCTCGAGACCACGTTGACCAGCCCGGTATTCGCCGGCGCCGCCGACTTCATCGTGTCGCTGCAGGCCACGCCCGAGACCCGGCTCCAGCTCGAGCAGCTGATGCAGTACCTGGTCGACGAGGCGACCTCGAGCGAGTCGTTCGTCACGACGCTCACCGCCATCGCCGACCTGGCCCAGATCGCGCTCGACGATCGCGACCTGGTGCCGCTGGCCCGCGTGATCGGCGAGTGCATCGCGCCCGAGCGCGGCTGGCTCGATGCCCAGCTCGACTTCGTCAAGGGCGCGCGCACCAGCGACGCCAACCGCGCCCTGGCCCGAATGATGGTGAACCTTTACTCCGAGCACGAGCCCGGCCGCACCGCGGTCGGCGATCTCGTCGACGGCCTGTCCGAGGTGCTACGGGCCCGGCCCTACGACGAGCTCGGCGCCCGTTACACCGCCGGCGACTACCGCGCGGTGCTCACCGGCACCGCCGACTTCCTCGACGAGGAGAAACGCGGCCTGCGCAAGTTCATCGACATCATCAAGTCGCGCAACCTGTAGCTCGCCCGCCAAATGACACCCCAGTCGAAGACTGACCCCGCACGTCACCCGCGACCCCATACACCTGAGTCACGCTTGAACGCTCGCTATCGCTCGCTGGGGCCGTCCATCCTCCGCTCCTGCGCGGCCACCGCCGCGCTCTGCGCGACGCTTGCCCTGACCGTCGCCACCGCCCACGCCGGCGGCATGTACCTGCCCACCCGCGGCGTGCGGCCCACCGCCCGCGGCGGCGCCTTCGTGGCCGGCGCCGACGACCTGTCGGCGACCTGGTTCAACCCGGCCGGCCTCGGCCACCTCACGTCGGGGGCGCTGCTGATCGACGCCGCCTTCGTGGGCCAGTCGGTCAGCTACGAGCGCGTCGACTCGGGCGGCAACCCGCAGCCTGCCGCCGAGAACCAGGCGCCCGGCATCCCCATCCCGTCGCTCGGCTACGCCCGCCCGCTGGGCAAGAAGGCGACGCTTGCGGTCGGCGTCTGGGCGCCCTACGCCGGCCTGGCCAAGTTCGCCGAGGACGGCCCCCAGCGTTACTCGTCGGTCGATCTCTCGAAGTCGCTCATCGCCACGCTCGGCGTCGGCGTGGGCGTGCGCATGACCGACACCATCCGCATCGGCGTCACCGTCCAGGATCACGTGGTCGCGCTCGAGAGCGCGATCGTGCTCTCGGGCTGTCCGGCGCAGACCACCTGCGCGCCCGAGGATCCCGACTTCGACTCGCTCAACCGCGTCGACCAGAACAGCTTCTTCAACCCGTCCGGGTCGATCGGCGCCCAGATCGATCTGGGCAAGAAGGCCACGCTCGGTGCCTCCTTCCAGCTCCCGGTGTGGGTGCGGGGCAAGGGCAAGCTCAACACCCGGCTGCCGGCGTCGGGTTTCTTCGACGGCGCCTCGATCGAGGGTGACCGCGCCGATCTCTCGTTCGACCTGCCGGCGGCGATCCGCGCCGGCGTCGAGGTCCGGCCGGGACGCTGGCGCGTCGAGGTGGCTGGCACCATCGAGCTGTGGTCGCAGCACGACGCGATGACCATCGAGCCCCGGGACGTCCGCATCGTCGACGTGCCCGGCGTCGGCACCTACGAGCTCGGCCCCATGGTGGTGCCCCGCAATTTCAAGAACACCTACGCCGCCCACCTCGGCATCGAGGGGCGGCCGATGGCGAAGAAGCCGCTGGTGGTGCGCCTGGGCTACGCCTTCGAGACCGGCGCGCCGCCCGACGAATACCTCTCGGTGCTCACCGTTGACGGCCAGAAGCACCTGGTCGCGCTCGGCGCTGGCTATACCATCGGCGCGTGGACCGTCGACACCCTCTTCGGCTTCGCCGCGATGTCGGCGCGCACCGTGGCCCCGGGCACCGGGCTGGCGCCACAGCTCAACCCCATCCGCGACGACGACGAGGCCCTCGCGGTCCACGTCAACGACGGGACCTACGGCTCCTCGTGGCTCATGATCGGCGCCGGCGGCAGCCGCCGCTTCTGAACGCGCTCGCCGTCGCCGCCCTCGCGCTCGCCGCGTGCGACAAGCTCGACTTCCACCAGGTCGAGCTGCCCGGCTTCTCGTTCGAGGCACCGACGTGGATGGCGGTGCCCAAGGACGCGCAGTACCGCGCCGGCCAGATCGAGGCCCGCAAGGGCACCCGCATGGTGGTCGTGACCTGGCAGGCCGGTGGCATCATGACGCCCGAGGAGATGCCAGGCGCGATCGGCGTCGCCATCGAGCAGGTCGCCAGGGGCGAGCAGATCTCGCTCGGCCCGGCTCGCACCGTCACCGTCGGCGGCCAGCAGGCCACCCAGCTCGACGCGACCAGCGGCAGCGTCAAGGTCACCTACGTCGACATCGTCTGCGGCAAGCGCAGCGTCATGATCGGCGTGATCGCGGTCTCGAAGTTCGAGACGATGCGCGATCGCATCCTCGGCTCGTTTCGCTGCGACCCCGATCCCGGGCGCGACGCCGAGATCGGCGACGTCGTGCCCATCGGCAGCGACGATCCGGCCACGCTCGCCGGCTGGCACTTCACCGACGCCGATCGCGAGGTCTTTGCCATCACCAACGACGAGCTGGTGGCGGTCTTCGGCGAGACCGCCGTCGTCGAGGATGTCGGGATCGACAAGCTGCGCACGATGATGCCGGCCTTCCTCGGTGCCGGCGGCGCGACCTTCACGCCCGCCGACGGTGGTCGCGAGACTCGCGCCCTCGCCGACGGTTCACGCCGGATCTTCGAGTTCGGCGATCTCACCACCGACGGCGAGCGCATGAGCGCCGTCACCACCCTGTGGGAGTGCGACGATCACGTGCGTCTGGTTTTCGGTCTGGTCGTGCTACCCGACGCCGCGCGACGGGGCGCGGCCGTCGACTGGCTCGCCCGGCTGCGCTGTTCACGCCCGGGCGACAAGACCAGCTTCGAGCCCGAGCCCGAGCGCGAGCCCGAGTGACTCAGGCAGCCTGACGGACGTACGCGGCTTCGGCGGCGCGCAGGCCGGCCTCGACGCACGCGAACAGGGTCGCGCGCTGCGCGGCGGGCAGGGCGAAGTTGCCGCTCGCGCCATCGGCCGCGAGGCTGCCGATGAACGAGGTCCACAGCAGGTCCGCAACCTCGGCCGGGCTGACCGAGCGGAAGGCGCCGGCGTGGATGCCGTCCGCGATGCACGCACCGAGGTGCTCACGCAGGCGCGAGACCGCGCCGGCGATCGCGACGGCCACGTCCTCCGTCAGCTGGGCGCGGAGGCCCGGCTGAGAGGTCATGGCCAGCGCGCGAGCCATCTCGGGCTCGGCATCGACCCACGCGCTGAGCCGGGTCCACGCGGCGGCCAGGCGGGCCTTCGCGTCTCCCTGCCGCACGTCGGCGAGCTGCTGGTCCAGGTCGGCGAGGGACGTCTCGAGGATCGAGACGTAGAGGTCCTCCTTCGACTGGAAGTACAGATAGATAGCGCCGACCGAGAGCTGTGCCTGCTTCGCGATCTGCTCGATCGAGGCGCGGGCGAACCCGCGCTCCACGAAGACGGGACGAGCGGCATCCTGGATGCGCCGGCGGCGCGCCTGGCGTTCTTGACGCTTGCGATCCTGAGCTGTCATCATGACGCGTAGTGTTAGGCCTGCTGACGCGACGTGTCAACTGACAATAACACGCCGCGTCGTAAGCTTCTGATTTGGCTTCGTTCCGGGCGCGTAGATCGGTACGCGGGTGGCGTGCGTTCAGGACTTCATGCCCAGCGCTCCTGCCTCCGTCGCCCGCAGTCACCGCCGCCGAACCCTGGTGGCGCTCGTCACCGCGGCGGTCGCACTGGCCGCGATCGTCTTCCTGACCCCCCGCAAGAAGACGGTTCGCTTCACGCCTGGTCCTTCGTCCCCGTACATAACCGCGCGCCTCGACTCGAGCCACATCCTGCGCGGCACCACCGAGACCTATCTCGCCATCGCCCTGGCGGCGCCCGATAACCGCGTCACCTCGCGCGCGCCCACCAGCGTGGCGATCGTGCTCGATCGCTCGGGCTCGATGCTGGGCCAGCCGTGGACCGACGCCGTGGCCTCGGCCAAGGTCCTCATCGACAAGCTGGGTCCCGACGACGAGCTGGCGATCATCGCCTACTCGACCAACGCCGACGTGGTGCTGCCGCTCGGCCCCGCCACCGGCGAGGCCCGCGCCCGCGCCAAGGCCGCGATCGACCTGCTCGTCGCCGATGGCGGAACCAACATCTCGGGCGGCCTCGGCCTCGGCGCCGACGAGCTCGGCCGCGCCCGCACCCCGCTGCGCCGCATGGTCCTGATCAGCGACGGCCAGGCCAACGAGGGCATCTACGATCGCGGCGGTCTGGTTCGCCTGGCCTCGACCCGCGCCGCCGCCGGGATCTCGATCACCGCCGTCGGCGTCGGCCTCGACTTCAACGAGGAGACCATGGCCGGCATCGCGGTCGCTGGCCGCGGCAACTACCACTTCGTCGAGAACGCCGCCGATCTCGGCGCCATGTTCGTGGCCGAGCTGGGCAGCCTGGGCGAGACCGTGCTCACCCACGCCGGCCTGCGCGTGGTCCCCGCCGACGGCGTCGAGATCCTCGACGTGATCGGCTACGACCTGACCCGCGACGGCAACGCGGTCGTGATCCCGGTCGCCGACCTGCGTCGCGGCGAGCGCACCAAGGTGGTGCTGCGCATCCGCGCCACCGCCGGCAGCGAGAGCGTGAAGGAGCTGGCCACGGTGACCTGGACCTTCGAGGAGCTCGGCGCCGGCGCCCGCAGCCACACCGCGGTGGCTCACGCCGAGGTGACCGGGGACGCCTCGGTGGTGGCCTCGACCCGCGACAAGGACACCGTGCGCCTGGTCGAGGAGGCCCGCACCGCCCGCGCGCTCGAGGAGGCCTCGACCGCCTACCACGACGGCCGTCGTGACCAGGCCCAGCAGATCCTGCGGGTGCGCGCCGCCGAGGCCGCGGCCCTGGCCGGCGAGATCGGTGACGCCACCCTCGCCGACGACATCGGTACGGTGACCACCAAGGTCGAGCGCGGCTTCGCGGCGGCGCCCAGCGCCGGCGCCGCCGAGGGTCGCAAGGCCATCAAGGGTGGCCGCGCCGACGCCTATCAGCTCGCCCGCTGACGCTGTGCGAGGATTTCGGCGGCGAGGTCTACGTCTACTCGGGCGGCCCCGAGGACGCCGAAGAGTTCTGGGACGTCGGCTGCGGCGCCGACGCGACCGTGAGCGTGACCCTCAACAACCAGGGAGGCGGCACGGTCTACGTCG
>SXGS01714589.1_pt1 | contig 14003 bp, 11 predicted proteins | sample 3174681 | NCBI WGS metagenome assembly SXGS01 (sample SAMN11356861, study PRJNA531348) | freshwater metagenome | isolation source: freshwater sample F1-80 | place: China: Fuxian Lake, Yuxi | collected 2017-12-25
CCCGTGCAGCGCGACGAAGGAGCCGTAGGTCTTGCGGAGCCCAGCGATGGCGAGCATCGCCGCATCTTGGCGTTCGGCGGCGGCTGGCTCCAGGGGCTGCCCGATTCGACGCGTGGGTATCGTCGGGACGGGCAATACGCTGGCTGCGCTGATCGACGTTGGTCGCCTCCAACCCCTCGCATCTCCCTTGAAGAACGCCCTCGTCCTCGCGCTGCTGCTGATCGCAGCTCTCGCCTACGTGCTGTCTGGCCGCGCCACACCCGAGGTCGCGGTCGACGACTACGTGCTCGATGTCGACACCCAGATCCGCGTGCGCCGCGGCTTCGATGTCGAAGTGCTCTACTCCGTGCCCACTTCGCAGGGCTCGTGGGTGGCGATGGCGTTCGACCCGAAGGGCCGGCTGATCGTCTCCGACCAGGACAGCCAGGGCGTCTTCCGCGTCACGCTCGCCAAGGAAGGCGCGTCGGCCGACTCGATCAAGGTCGAAAGCCTGCCGGGTTTCCCGTACGAGCCGGTGCCGTGGGGCAAGCGCACGGTCGGCGGCGCGCTCGGCTTCCTCTACGCCTTCGACAGTCTCTACATGTCGTCGATGAAGGGCTTCTACCGCTGCCGCGACACGGATGGCGACGACCAGTACGACGAGTTCACGCGCATCAAGGAACTGGCGATGGGCTACGAGCACTCGGCCCACTCGATCATCCTGACCGAAGACCAGAAGGGGCTGTACCTGGTCTCCGGTGACCATTCGCGCGTGCCGCCGGGAGTGCCGAGCCTGCAGCCGCCGGTGTGGAAACTCGATTCGCTGTTGCCGGCGATGCACGATCCGATGGGGCACGCGGTCGGCATCGAAGCGCCCTGCGGCTGGATCAGTCGGATCTCGCCCGACGGCAAGGACTGGACGGTGGTCGCCTCGGGGCTGCGCAACTCCGTCGATCTCGCGATCAACCGCGAAGGCGAGTTGTTCACCTACGACTCGGACCTCGAGTTCGACATCGGCAGCCCGTGGTATCGCCCCACCCGCGTCAACCACGTGACGTCGGCATCCGAGTTCGGCTCGCGGGCCGGATCGGGCAAGTGGGCGGAGTACTTCGCCGACAGCAATGGTGCCGTCGCCAATCTCGGGCCGGGTTCACCGACGGGCATCGCGTTCGGCTATCCGTCCAACTACCCGGGCAACTACCGGGACAAACTGTTCCTGTGTGATTGGACCTTCGGGACCATCTACACGCTCGACATGGAAGAGGACGGCTCGAGCTACACCGGGACCGCGACGGAGTTCCTGACGGGATCGCCGCTGAACATCTCGGCGATGCGGTTTGGGCCGGATGGGCACATGTACTTCCTGGTGGGTGGTCGCAACACCGATTCGAAGCTCTACCGCGTGCGTTACACGGGGCCGGCGAGCGATGCGCAGGAGAAGCGACTCGTCGCGAACCAGCCGATGCGCGACCTGCGGCGCTCGCTCGAAGCCTTCCATGGCAGCAACCGGTTCGGCGCGGCCGCGATCGAGCAGGCCTGGCCGCACTTGTCGCATGCCGATCGCAGCATCCGGTATGCGGCGCGACTGGCGATCGAGAACCAGGACGTGGCGCTGTGGCAGGAGAAGGTGTTGGCGACGACGGAGCCGCGCGCCATCATCTACGCGTCCATCGCCCTGTGCCGGCACGGTGCGAAGTCGCTGACGAGCCAGGTGCTGCAGAAACTCAACGCGGTGCCGTTCGATCGCCTGACGGTGGACGACAAGCTGGCGCTGCTGCGCGCGTATGCGCTGTGTTTCCTGCGGCTCGCGCCACCCACCCCGGAGGACGTGGCCGCCGTCACCGCGCGGTTGGATGCGTTCTATCCCGCCAACGACGAGCGCCTCGATGCCGAGCTTTGCCGCGTGCTCAGCCACCTGGACGCGCCGCGTGTCGTCGAGAAGACCGTCGCGCTGATGAAGAGCGCCACGACCAAGGCACTTGCCTACGACAAGGCGATGTTGGCGCGGCACGAGTACGGCGAAGTCATCCTGAAGACGATGGCCAACACGCCGAACACCCAGAACATCCACTACGCCTACTCGATCCGGCGGGTGCAGTCCGGGTGGACGCTCGAACACCGCAAGTACTACTTCGGGTGGCTTGCCGAGGCGTTGCAGCGCGACGGCGGCAAGAGCTTCGCCGGCTACATCCGGGCCATTCGCGACGACGCGATCACGCACCTGACCAAAGAGGATGCCGCCGCAGTCTCGTGGTTGCTCGGCGACATCGCGACCGTCGATCTCGGCTCGCTGCCGATGCCCAAAGGGCCGCCCGGTGGGTGGACCACGGAGACCGCGGGCGCACTGTTCGGCGGGGAGCTCGCCGGCCGCGACTTCGAGAACGGCAAACAGATGTACTCGGCGGGCCGGTGTGTCGCCTGCCATCGCTTCCAGGGCACGGGTGGGTACTCGGGCCCCGACCTTGGTTCGCTCGGCAAGCGGTACTCGATCCGTGACATCCTGGTCGCGATCTGCGAGCCGAGCCAGTCGATCTCGGAGCAGTACCAGGCCAGCAAGGTGGTGACGAAGGACGGCAAGGTGCTCTACGGCCGCCTCATCTACCGCAATGCCGACGAGACGGCGATCGCAGTCGATCCCTACAACCTGGCCAGGCTCACCAAACTGAAGACCGGCGACGTCGAGAGCCTCGAACCTTCGCAAGTCTCGATGATGCCGCCCGCGACGATCGGGATGATGAACGAGGATGAAGTGCGCGACCTGATCGCCTACCTGGTGTCCGGGGGCAATCGCAAAGACAAGGTCTGGAAGAAGGGCTGAACTGCCGGCGCCGCGCAGAACCTGGGCTCCGGGCTTGTGCGCCGGGCCCGTCGGCGCCGTAATCCGCGCCCACCGCATGCGCTGCTTCCCGACGACGTTCCTGTTCTTTGCTTCGTTCGCCCCGCTCATCGCCCAGGACGGCGAAGAGCCGCGGGCGCTGCCTGCAGGCCCGGCGATCGAGTACGTCGACGCGTTCCCGGCGCAGGCTGGGTTCGACCGGCCGCTGTTCGTCGCGTTCACGGCGACCGATCCGGGCAACTCCTACGTGGTGACGCAGCCGGGCCACGTGTTCGCGATCGCACGCGACGGCAAGAGCGCGGCGCGCCATGTGTTCCTCGACATGAGCCAGCGAGTGTTCCTCGACAATTGGGAGGAGGGGCTGCTCGGGTTTGCGTTCGATCCGGCCTACGCCGAGAACGGCCACGTGTGGACTTACTGGAGCGAGAAGATCGAGGTCCGCAAAGGCGTGATGGGCAACGGCAAGGAGGCGAAGAGCAACCGGCAGTCGGTCGTGTCGCGCTTCACGGCGAAGAAGGGCGAAGCGGGTGCGGTCGTCGATCTTGCGACGGAGCTGCGCGTGCTCGAGATCTTCCAACCGTTCGGCAACCACAACGGCGGCACCATCGAGTTCGGTCCGGACCAGATGCTCTACATCGCGCTCGGTGATGGCGGCGCGGCCAATGATCCGTACGGCAACAGCCAGTCGCTCACGACGCTGCTCGGCAAGGTGTTGCGCATCGACGTGCGCGCCGCGAGCAAGGACAAGCCGTTTGCGATCCCGGCCGACAATCCGTTCGTCGGCAAGCCGGAGGCCCTAGGTGAGATCTGGTGCTACGGCGTGCGCAATCCGTGGCGCATCACGTTCGACCGCGAAACCGGCGACCTGTGGTGTGGCGACGTCGGCCAGAACCGCCTCGAAGAAGTCGATCGCCTGGTGAAGGGCGGCAACTACGGCTGGAACACCATGGAGGCGGGCGAGCTGTTCAACAAGAAGGCGACGCCATCCAGCGACATGATCGCGCCGGTGGCGAGCTACCCGCGTTCGGACGGCCAGTCGATCACCGGCGGCTACGTCTATCGCGGCAAGGCGATGCCGAGCCTGCGCGGCTGGTTCATCTACGGCGACTTCCAGACCCTGCGCATGTGGGCCTGCCGGGAAGACCGGGTTTCTGGCAAGCACGAGGTCGTCACGATGGCAACGGCGAAACAGCAGGTGTCCAGCTTCGCCGAAGAACCCGATGGCGAGCTGCTGTTGACCGGCTTCGAGGCCAAGCGCAGCGGTCGGGTCTGGCGCCTGGTGCCGGCTGGCAAGTAACCCGCCCCTGAACCCGCGCGGTCGCGGTATCGTTCGTCCCCCCGAATGCGCCCTTCCTTCCTGTTCCTGTCGCTCGCCGTGCACGGCGCCGTGTTGGGCGGGGCCGTCGGCGTCGGGGGCTGGCCAGGGGCGTCGCGGCCGGAAGTCGCGGTGCAGTCGTCGGTCGGCAGCGTGCCTTCGATGACGTTCACGATGCGGCATCCGCCGGCGCCGATCGAACTCGCAACGGCGAATCCCGCCGACGATCCGGCGCAGCGACCGCTGCAACTGCCGGATCTCGAAGTGGAGCCGGTCGAGTTGCCCGCCGAACCGGCGGAGTCGATGGCCCAACTGCTCGATCGCCTCGCGGCCGAAGGCGCTGCCCGTCAGGCCGCGGAAGCCGCCGAGTCGCGGCCGATCGAACTGCCGCCGCTGCCGCCGTCGTTGCCGCTCACGGTCCTCAAGAAGCGCGAAGGTGAGACGGCGACGCCGCCTGCGGCGGCGACGGCGGGCACCGGGGAAGTGGCGAAGGTCGCCTCGACGATGGCGGCGCCGTCAATCGATGCTGCGCGCCGTTCGGACAACGAACCGCCGCGCTATCCCGAATCCGCACGCCGCGCCGGCCACGAAGGCGTCGTGGTCCTCGCGGTCGATGTCGGTGCCGATGGCGCCGTGCGCGCCGTCGAGCTGCGCACGCCGTCGCGCTACCCGAGCCTCAACCGCGAAGCGCTGCGCGTCGTGCGGGGCTGGCGCTTCGAACCGGCGCAGCGGCATGGCAGCGCGGTCGCGAGTTCGACCGAGGTCACGATCGAGTTCCGTCTCAGCGACGCTGTCCCGGCGCTGAAGTAGCAAGGCGGGTTGCCGGTCAGCGCGGAAAGGCGACGTCGAGCCGTTCGAGCACTTCGTCGTAGCGCTGCAGCATGCGTTCCCAGCGCCATTCGTCGCGCACCCAGCGGGCGGCGGCGAGGCCGGCGCTGCGCGCGCGGGCCGGATCGGCGAAGGCAGCGGCGGTGCCTTCGATCGTGGCGGCGGCCCCGTCGGCGACCGTCAACGTGCCGGGCGGCACGCTGCCGAGGCCCTGCGCCGCTTGCGGCGACGACACCACGGACAGGCCCATGCTCATCGCCTCGAGCACCTTGTTCTGCACGCCGCGCGCCAGCCGCAGTGGGGCGATCGCAACCGCGGCACGGTCGAAGAACGGGGGCGTCGTCGGCACCCGGCCGGTCACGGTGATGCCGGGCCGTTGCGCCAACGCCTGCACCTTCGCCACCGGCTTGCTGCCGACCACGAGCAGGCGCGCGTTCGGGAAGCGTTCGCGCAGCGTCGGCCAGCACGCATCGGCGAACCAGCATACGCCGTCGACGTTGGGTTCGTAGTCCATCACGCCGGTGAAGATCGCCGTGTGCGGATGCCGCTCGGCGTCACCGGTGCTGGTGAAGTGGGCGACGTCGACGCCGTTGGGCAGGACGGCCGGGTCGACGCCGGGAATGCGCGTGCGGAACAACTCGCGTTCGACTTCGCTGACCACCGCCGAGCACGAAAACGAACGCGCGACGCGGTCCTCGAACGCCAGCAGCTTGCGCGCTTCGCGGCCGTAGATCCAGCGACCCAGCGGGCCGCTGACGGCCGCGTACTGGCGCCATTTGTCGGAGTCGAGTTCGGCAAACTGCATGACTTTGGCACGCGCCGGCACGGTCATCGCATACTGGGCCATCGACGAGGAGTAGACGTGCACCAGGTCGATCGGTCCGGCTGCGGCCCAGCGCGCCATCGCCGCCGTCAGGGCCCCGTGGCGAAAGAACGGCAACGTCAGTGCTTCTCCGGTCAGCAGTCCGCGCAGGCTGGCCAGCTTGCGCGAACGTCGCGATAGCATCGGCGCTTCCACGGCGCTGCACGACTTGCCGAGGAATGCGACACCTTCGCCATCGCGGTCCTCTTCCTGGAAACAGGCGACGTGCACCGAGGCGCCACGCTGCAGCAGGTGCTGCAGGAAGTGCCACGTGGTGATGCGGTCGCCACGGTCCGGTGGCCACGGCACGCGCTGGCACAGGAAAACGCCACGGGGTGGGCGGGGCGCTTGCACGCGAGTTCCGCGTCAAGGTCGCGGACCGGGTGCCCCGATACAAGTCCTGGAGCACCGGTATGTCAGAGTTCACAGGATCCGCGACGAACATCCTGGGCCTGGTCAACAGCACGATCGAGCTGCCGACCATGCCTGAGGTGCTCGCCAAGTTGAACGAAGTGATGGCCCGCGTCGACACTTCGGCGGCGGACGTCGCCAAGGTCGTCGGTGCCGACCCGGCGGTCGCGACCAACATCCTGCGCATCGTCAACTCGGCGTACTACGGGTTGCAGGTGCGCGTCTCATCGGTAAGCCTGGCGATCTCGGTGATGGGCTTCAACATGACCAAGAAGGTCGCGTTGAAGGCGGCCGTGTTCAGCTCGTTCGGCAAACGGCGCGAGAAGATTCAGCACTTCGACCCGGCCCAGTTCTGGAAGCACGCGGTGTTCGTCGGTGTCGCGGCGCGGGCGCTGGCCAGCAACTCGTCGACGTTCGACGACATGCACCCCGAAGATGCCTACATCGCCGGGCTGCTGCACGACATCGGCAAGATCATCATGATGGAGAAGGCGGCGCCGCGTTACCTCGCGATGCTGCGCAAGGCGGTGGCGCAGAATCGCCCCGATACGGAGATCGAAAAAGAAGACTTCGGGTTCACGCACGCAGACGTCGGCTCCGTGCTGGCCATCAAGTGGTCGCTGCCCGAGGATCTGGCGATCGCCATCCGCTACCACCACGCGCCCGCCAAGGACCCGTTCCATCGCTCGCTCAGCTCGCTCATCCACCTTGCCGACCACCTCGCGTGGCGTGGCAGGAATCCGTCGACTGTCGGTACACCGATGGCTGCGCTCGACCACGACGTGTACGCCCACATCGGATTGGACCCCGTCCGGGTCGAAGAACTGCTGCCGCAGATCCACGAAGACTTCGCGGCATCCGAATTGCCCTGGTAGCCGGAACGCGCACGCCATGGTTTCGAGGCGAGCATGAACTTCCGGCGGTGGGTGGTTTTCACCTTCCTCATCCACGTCCTGGTTGTCCTGTTGGACAAGGGCGGCGGTCTGGTGCTGTACCTGCTGTGCTCGACCGAGCAGGACCAGCACGGCAAGTCGAACATCGTGGCGACGCTGCCGTTCGTGCTCGGCGCCATTGCCAACCTCGGGCTGGCCACGGCACTCGTCTACTTCGTGCGGCGTGGCATGCACTCGGCCCAGACGTGCTTCGAAACCAGCATGGCGGTGGCGCTGGTCTGGGGTGGCTTGATCGCGTCGCTGGCGGCGGGCTTCCTGCTCGTCGCGTTGCCGGCGATCGATCCGACCTGGGTGCTGGACCCGTGGATGGTGTTGCCGGTGTGTGCCGCGGTGCCACTGCTGCTCGTCGCCAGCTATGCCAACAGCACGCAGCTCGCGACCGATCGCGTCGGTGACTACGGCGTAGTTCATCTGGTGACGTCGCTCGGCTTCCTGCCGGCGTTCTTCGGCTTCTTCTTCCTGTTCGGCGGCAGCGTCCAAGCAGGCGACGTCCCGCGCGGTGTCGTGTGGGGCCGCCTCGTGTCGACCGTGGTCGTGGCGCTGCTGGCGCTGTGGCTCGTGCGCAAGGTGGTGACGCTGCGGGTCAAGGTGCACCGCAAGTTCCTCGGCGAAGCGCTGCGCTACGGCTGGAAAGCGAATCTGACATCGACGCTGACCTACCTCAACCACCGCATCGACCTGATCGTGCTGTTCGCGGTCTACTTCGCGACGCAGAAGGCGAACGGCATCGTGCCCAAGGTCGCCGAAGGGCTCGCCAACACGCAGGTCGCCTTCTACGGCATGGCGGTGACGTGGGCCGAATTGGTCTGGCACTTCCCGGAGGCGATGCGCGATCTGTTCTTCAGCAAGGTCGCCGGCAGCTCGCACGAAGAGGCGCGGTCGATGACGCCGGTGCTGGCGCGGCTCGGCTTTGCTATCTCGCTGTGCGGGGCGGTGGCGATCCTGTTGCTGATGGATCCGATGATGGAGTTGGTGACCATGCTCGCCAGCAAGCCGGCGTCGGTGTGGAGCGATGGCTGGAGTCCTGCCGTTGGCGACGCGCTCCTGTGGCTCGTGCCCGGCACCGTCGCGTTCACCGTGTCGAAGATCCTGCAGGCGGACCTGGCGGCGCGCGATCAGTTGCAGACGTGCGTGAACGCGCAGCTCAGCGTGTTCGTGACGATGGTCGCTCTCGACCTGGTGTGGATTCCCGCGCACGGCGCCACCGGGGCTGCCGCGGCATCGACGGTCGCCTACGTCGTGGGAACGATCTGGACCCTGGTCGCCTACTCGCGCCAGACCGGCACACCGGCGTGGCGATGCTTGTTCGTGCATCCCAGCGACTTCCGCTACATTCGCGACATCGCCGCAGCCATCGTCGGCAAGCTGCGGAGGAAACGCGCATGAACCGCACCGTTCCCGTCACCGTCATCATTCCGGCCTACAACGCCGCCCTGTGGCTGCGGCGGACGCTGGAGTCGGTGCAGCAGCAGCTCGCGGTGCCCGAGGCCGTGGTGGTGATCGACGATGGTTCGACCGACGACACCGCAGAAATCGCGCAGGCGAACGGCGCCACGGTGTTGCGGCAGAACCGGCAGGGGCCGGGAGCGGCGCGCAATCGCGGCCTCGACGTCGCGACCACGGAGTTCGTGGCGTTCCTCGATGCCGATGACTGGTATGCGCCCGACAAGCTCGAGCAGGCGGTGAACGTGCTCGACCAGCTGAAGGCGGCGTGTGTCGCCACCGACGCATGGATCGTGCGCGGCGACCGCATCGAAGGTCGCAAGAACCACCAGCGACCGGTGCCCACGGTGTTGACGATGGAGCGGCTGCTGCAAGGCAACCCGGTGATCTGCTCGACCGTGGTGGCGCGCCTGGCGGCCGTACGAGCCGCGGGCGGGTTCGACGATCATCCCGACCTGATCGCGACCGAGGACTTCGACCTCTGGTTGCGGATGGCCAAGCGCGAGCCGATCGCCTACCTGCCGGAGCCGTCGACGTTCTATCGCGTGCACCAAGGCAGTCTGACTTCGAACGAACGCTTCGTCCGCGGCATCGACCGCATCCTCACCCGCATCGCCAAGGAGCACGAAGGCGAGGCGCACTTCCAGAACCTGGTGCGCCGGCGTCGCGCCGACGTGCGGCTCGATCTGGCGTGGGACCTGCTCGGTGCGGGCAAGCGGGAGGCGGCCCGCGCGATGATCGACGAGGCCTCGGAGTTGGCCCGGTCGTGGAAGGGCTTGCGCATGAAACTGCGCACGCTGCTGGCGAAGTGAGCGCCGCCGCTGGCAACGTGCCGCGGCCGTTGCTCGGGGTCGTGCACCTCGGGCCGTTGCCGTCCACGTCGGGCCACCGATCGATGGCGGCCGTGTGCGAGCGCGCGCTCGCCGATGCGCGTACCTATGCGGCGGGCGGGTTCGACGGTCTCGTGATCGAGAACTTCGGCGACGTTCCGTTCCACAAGGGAACGCAGGGCGATCCGGTTCCTCCCGACGTTCCGGCTGCGCTCGCCGTCGTGGCCGATCGCATCGCGGCCGCGACCGGCTTGCCGCTCGGCATCAACTGCCTGCGCAACGACGGCGTGGCTGCGCTCGGCGTCGCCGCCGTGGTGGGGGCGCGCTGGGTGCGCATCAACGTGCTGGCGGGCGCCTACGTGACCGACCAGGGTGTGATCGAAGGCGAAGCGGCGCGCGTGTTCGCCTACCGGCGGCAACTGCGCAGCGACGTCGCCGTGCTCGCCGACTTCCTGGTCAAACACGCTTCGCCGCTGGCGCCGATCGACGTCGCCGCCGGCGCGCGCGACCTGTGCGAGCGCTCGGGTGCTTCGGGCATCGTGCTGTCGGGCGCGCGCACCGGCCAACCGGTCGATGTCGCATTGCTCGACACCGTGCGCGCCGCCGTGGGCACGTTCCCGATCTGGCTCGGCTCGGGTCTGTCGCTCGACAACGCGCCGGTGTTGTGGCCGCGTTGCGACGGTGCGATCGTCGGCAGCTGGTGCAAACGTGGCGGCCGCGTGCAGGAGCCCGTCGATGCCGATCGCGTCCGCGCCCTGCGGGCCGCCTGCCCGCGATAGTTGCTTGAAGAGGCCGGGGCGGGACTGCCGAAAGCCACTACGTGAAAGTCCTGCTGCTGACTCCGTCGCCGACGAGCCTCCATCTCGGGGGCTTTGCCACCGTCGCGCGCTATCGCGAGGGGCTGCAGACGCGCGGGCATCTGTGTGAACTGTTCGGCGGCACCGACGAAGGCGGTCTCAAGCAATCGCTGGAAGGCACCCTCGGCCGCTTCAAGCCGGACATCGTGCACGCGCACGACGCCCTGCGCACCGGCGTGCAACTGCTCGGCGTGCGCACGCCGTGGGTCGTGTCGCTGAGCGGCGAGGACCTGCACCACGACATGCTCGACGACGACCGCGGCGCCATCGTCTGCGAAGTCGTGCGCCGCGCGCATCGCGTCCTGGCGCCGTCGCCGGAGGCGGCCGCGGTGGTGGAGGAGCGGGTGCCCGACGCCGTCGGCAAGATCGACGTCGTGCCGCGGGCGGCGCGACGGCTGCCGACCAACGGCACCGACCTGCGACTGTCGCTCGGCATCCCGGCGCAGCGCTTCCTGGTGTTCCTGCCTGGTGGCCTGCGGCCGATCAAGGGCCAGCACCGCGCGATCTCGGTCGTCGGCATCCTGCGCGCGGCCGGGGCGGACGTCGAGATGATCATCGCCGGCCCCGACCAGGATCCGGCCTACGCCGCCGACGTGCGCGCACTGTGTGCGCAGCAACCGGGCGTGCGGGTGTTGCCGGCGTTGGCCGCCGACCGCATGGGCGCCGCCTACCGCGACGCCGATGTCGTGCTCAACACGTCGCTGAGCGAAGGGGCGGCACCGACCATCCTCGAAGCTGGCGTGCTCGGCCGCGCCATCGTCGCGTCCAACGTGCCCGGCAACCGCGAACTGATCCGCCACCGGGAGACCGGCCTGCTGTTCGAGTCGGAAGAGGACATGGCGAAGCAGATCCTCGCCTTGTGGCGCAATCGCTCCGCGGCGGGGGCGCTCGGCGTGCGCGTGCGCGAGGACTTCCAGCGCCGCTTCGATGCCGAACGCGAACTCGCGGCCCTGCTGTCGGCCTACGCAGCGGCGTGAACAGCGCCGCGCGCCGGTCGTCCGCTGGCCCGGCTACTCGGGCTCGGGCAGCGGCTTCGGCAGGGGCTTGGGCAGCGCTTTCGGCGTGCTCTTCACCACCGCCGGCTTTGGCTTGGGCGCCGGGGCCTCGATCTCGGCGTAGGTGTTGAACAGTTTCAGCAGGCGTTCGGTGGTCCAGGACAGCGCGGCCAGCATGTCGGCGGCGATCTTGTCCTTGGTCGCCGCGCGCACCCGCGGAGCCCAGCCCTTGTGCAGCGCTTCCAGCACCGCGTCCTCGCCGTAGACGGCGAGATCGTTGCCGGTCGTGTCGCCAAGCAGGGCGGCAACGCTGGCGCGCAGATCCTTGTGCGTGCGCACCGCCGGGTGGAACACACTGGCGTCGAACAGCTGCATCAGGTCGAGGTGCGGCGTCGACACCAGCGCGCGCGCCGCCGCCTTGGCGGCCGGCAGATCGTCGAGCAGCGAACGCAGTTCTTCGAGCGAGTCGTCGTTCCACACCACCACGGTGCCGCCGACTTCGAGGTGCTTCTGCAGCGACGTGGCGAAGCCCGGGCGCGGATCGGTGCGTTCGACGTGCACGAAGGTCGCCGTCTCCAGGCGCCCGTCGGTATGCACGGTGTGCGCCGACCACGCGTACGGAACCATGCGCCACGGACGTTGGCCGTCGAAACGCGGCAACGGATCGGTGATCGATGCGATGGCGAGGAAGTGCAGCGGCTTCTGGCATTGCCGCAGTTCTTCGCGCACGAACGTCTCGACGATCGGCGCGCCGGCCTTGATGCACGCCAGCGTGCGCCGCTGCCGGAACGTCAACCCAGGTCGCGCTTCGTCGAGACCGGCGAGGTCCTCGATGCCTTCCTTGTGCAGTTCCATCTCGAGCTGGCGCGTCAACTCGGGCAGTTCGCGCAGCGGCAGGGCCGGCGCTTCCTTGCTGCAGCGCGCCAGATGCGGGCACGGGAACGGGGTCGTGCAGAACGTGCCCATTGGCAGCGCCAGCACCGCGTTGTCGGCGATCGATTGGCGGTAGGTCTGCAGCCGTCGCCGCGTCGCTTCGAGTTGCTTCTGCACCTTCTGCGTGACGTCGCCGCTGCGCAGCAACTGCATCGGCGGGTAGTCGGCACCTTCCTTGTGCACGTACTTCGGATTGACCTGCAGCAGGTACGCCGCGCGCATCTTCAGCCCCGAGGCTTCGAGCACGAGCGCCTGCAGCGCGAGGTCGTTCACGTAGCGGTGTTTGACCTTGGTGCCCGACTTGATCTCGAACAGATCGCACTGGCCGTCCTTGTGCAGCACCAGCACGTCGCTGCGCGCCTCGACGCCGTCGGCGACGAACGTCGCGCCGACCAAAACCTGGCTGCCGGCGGCGATCTTCTCCTTCGTCTCCGCGGCGGCGGCGACAGCACCCTCCGCTTCGACCTGCACACCCTTGGGGAACGCGGTGCGGGCCAGCGTGCGCAGCGTGGCGCCGGCGGCCGACATCGATTGGCGCAACGCCGACGGGGCTTCGGCCACCGGTTCGTGGAAGTCGAGCCAGAGCCGCTTCTGGCATTGTTGGCCCGCCTCGAACAGGAACTTGTCGAGGTGACGCGTCTGAGGCGACGAGGTTTTCTTCTTCAAGGCAGATCGAGGAGGAATCGCGCGGGGGACACGAGCCGAATGAGGCCCGTCTGGCTCGAAGACCGAAACCGCGCGCCGGGAGTGTAGCGCCGGGCCGGTGCCGCTCAACGACGGGCCCGGGTGTGCTTGTAGAGCAGCAGCAGGACGATGGCTACCGCACCGCCGACGAGGATCGGGGTCCACAGTCGGTCGCCCAGCGACGCCTGCCCCTTCCGCACGCGCGCAAAGGTCAAGGTTGCGAGCCAGCGGCGGAACTCCGGCTGCAGCTCGGCGAAGAGTTCCGGGCTGCAGGTGAACGACAGCGTGATCTGGGAGGCGCCGGCCGGCGAGTAGACGTCGAGGCTCTGCAGCTTGTGGCGACCGGCGGCTGGCGTGGTGGTCCGGGTCGCCACCACGACTTCGACCTTCTGTTCGCCGACCGTCTCGCGGCGGATGTCGGTGAGGGCGTGGGTCTCGCCGCTCGCCTTGCCGAGATCGGCCCACATCGTCGTCAACTGCGTCGAAAAGTCGTCGGCGACGTACCACTCGTGCTGGTGCTCGACGATGTAGAGGAACGGGCCGCTGAAGTCGCCGGCGAGCCAGCGTTCGACCGGCCCCACCGCGTAGAAGTCGCGTGGCTGCGCCAGCCGCAGCGGTCCGGGTGCGCCGGCGTGTTCGCCGATGCGGCGGGCTTCATTCGGTGCCACCTGCCGCCAGCCCGCGGGCAGATCGATGTGGAACGTGCCGGTGCGATTCTGGAACCGCTGTAGCGGTGCCTGGGTCACCGCGAATGCGGACACGAGGCAGAGGACGACGGCGAACCGGCAGTGCGGCATCGGCCGCATCATCGAGTCGCGATGGCCCGGCATGCAACGTTCGTCCGCAGTGGCGTGCTGTCCTCGTTGGGGGCGCGCGGCAGCGCCAGCCAGAAGGTCGAGCCGCGCCCCGGGCGTGGCGCATGGCCGAGGTCGCCACCCATGGCCCGCGCCAGCCGGCGACTCACGTGCAGTCCGAGCCCGGTGCTGGCGACGTTCTTGTGGTTGCCGTGCGCGAAGGGCTGGAACAACCGCGGCAGCAGTTCCTCCGGCACGCCCGGGCCTTCGTCGTCGACGCGGA
>SXGS01567069.1_pt1 | contig 13996 bp, 9 predicted proteins | sample 3174681 | NCBI WGS metagenome assembly SXGS01 (sample SAMN11356861, study PRJNA531348) | freshwater metagenome | isolation source: freshwater sample F1-80 | place: China: Fuxian Lake, Yuxi | collected 2017-12-25
CAGGATAAAGCTGTTGGAAACGGCGCATCGGGAAACAAAGGGTTTCCCGTTTCCACCCTATAGCACCCCCGGGAAACGGAAACGGGAAACGCTCGTGAACCGTCTGCCTCTGGACGAGAGGGAGTCCCTGCGAGCGAGGTATAACGAGCAGGGGCGCGGCTTTGGAGCCTTAGCTCGCGCGCCCCTGCGGCCGAGTGCCTTCGCACATCGTCCATGCCGCCAGGCGAGCGCTTCACCGGTTCCGGTCGCCTCGTCCATGCTGACCACCCTGGGTAACCTGCTCCTGAATTATCATGAATATTTTCCCACGGATTATCGTGACTGGCTACACCAATGCGTGCTTCGGCGCAGCCATTACTGCCAACATCGTCGAGCAAGGAAGCCGCCCAAGCGCCCGGCAATTGTTGGAAACTAATGGAAGGCTTGTGCGCGCGGTGTCCGCGATTCCGATCTGCCTTCCGCAGCGTGCCCACCATCGCGTCCAAGGCCGCCCGTGCATTCTCTGGCGACGGATGTTCCGCGAAGGCAACCAGTGCTTCATCGAACGGCCCGCGCAGGCCCGCGTAAATCCATCGTTTCGCTTTCTTCCGGTCCGCCGGCAGTGAGTCGCGGCAACCAAGCATCCGCGTCAGCGCGGCAGCCGTCGCCCCGTCCGTTTTGCCCGATACGGGAATGACGGAAGCGAGTCGAGATTCGAAGGTGTTTTCACTCGTGGTGCGGAGCAGCAGGAATCGGCGAAACTCCCGGATGCCGGCGTCTACGCCGCGCTGAAGAATTGCGGCGGCGAATGCGGGCGAGGTCGTGGCACCGCGCCCGTTCACTTCGGCTCTGCCGCGTTGAAAAAGTGCGGTGACTTCCGGCAAGCTCATGGGCTGCTCCCAAACGGGCAGCCAAAGTTCACCGAGATTCTTGCCCGCTTCGCCCGCCGCCGTCGGGGACGCGCCGCTTGTGACAAAAGGAAACGCGCCCGTTGCCCGCTGTGCGCTGCCCAACCGCCGCGATGCACTACCTTGAAAAAGCCCGAACGCCTCGCACGCGAGCGCCATCGCCCACGGGGAAACCTGCCCTTCGCGAAATGGCCGTGCAGTGCCGCTGTTAAAGGCCTTGTTCGCCGCGCCAAACCAGCAGCCCGCGTTGAAGTCGGCGAGACACATTCCCGGATCGCCGCGCAAAAATGCGGAAAGATCCGCGTTCAGTGTTTCGCGCTTCCAGCTTTTGGGCGGCTTTTGAATCGCGCCCGTAGCCTTGACCCAACCGCTGGCAAAATCGCGTTTCCCCGCATTGCCGCCAGTGCCGAAGAGCGGGTTGAAGCTGAGTCGTTTGGCAGGCGAGATGTGGGATTGGAGAAGTGACAGTGTGTCCTCGTCAGCTTCACACGCCCGCCATAGTGCAGTGTTCGAGCCACTTTTGGTCTTCGTGTCGGCTTTCTGATGCTTGTCCCAACCTTTAGTATAAAGGCTCCACTCACCACGCTCGCCTATACCCGCGACGAATTGAATCAACTCGTCTTCTGTCCCCGGACCACCTGCGAGGCAGAACACGCCGCCACGCCAACCGCCACGCACAGACGGCCAGTGTCGCGAACAGAGCGACAGCAAGCCGAGCGCGGACAGGCAAAGACCAAGGCTGTCCAGATGCAGGCCGGGCAAGGGAAGGACGGCGAGTCCACGTTTTGGCGAAGGCGATGAATCAAACATGGCGCAGTTCTGTTGGATTTTTGCTGGCATGGATGTCGGCAGCGCAGATGAGCGATTCGAGGTAGGCCAAGGAGAACGGGCCGAGGAGGCGTGGTTCAGTAGCATTACGCAGGGCGAGTGGCGGCGGGGCTGCTGCGGCTCGCTGTTCCCAACTGCCGAAAAGGTCGGCGACAAGCGCCGTCCAGCCGGGTGAGATTGGGGTAAAAGTTAGGCCGTCTTCCGAGAACTCGCCACCTGTGCCCACAGCGGCGCAGGAGAAGTCCATCGGTAATCCGCCAGCCCACGGCAACGGTTCGGACTGCTTGGGCACTCCGCAGACATCCTCGCCATCCTCGCCCCGCGCGTAGAGGACGGTGCGAACTTTGCCGTGATGGCAGGCGATGAGGAACAGGGTCAGGCCCGGCCACGCCGCGCCCGAATTGAAATACTGAGTCCACGCCGCCATCGCGGAAGCAGCTTCGTGACGGATGCAAGGCTTGTCCCAGCTTGAGTGGGGAAGGAAACGGCTCATCCAACCGACAAGACCCGGCGTTTGGCCAGTGATTTGCGAGAGCAGCCTTCGGGAACGGGTGTCGCGAATTTTTTCGCTCACGGTCCAGAACTGCCGTGGGATGCCGTCAAGCACTTCCTCGCGGTAGAAGCTCGCACGCAAACCCGCTGCGGCGAGAAGCTGTCCCGTGGATTCGCGAACATCGCGGGAGGCCTTTCCTGAAAGCACGAAAACGAACGGTGCCTTGGCCCACACGTCATTCTTCGTCGCACTGGTGGTCGGCAACGCACTCTGCCAAATCGGGTGCGCTTTGCCGATGTCATGCCATTCAGCAGCGGTTACGACGGCGTCTCGATGTGCAGCATCAAGGTGAAGCGCGTCTATGATTTGTTTGGCAGCGAATTTGGCATCGGCAAGGTGAGTTGTAAGCGTTACCCAACCGGCCTATTCGGAAGCCGTGTCGTCATCGAACGTGTCGCTGAATCGCCCCGGTGGCTCGGCGGTGCCTATATTGTCGTTCGCATGTCCCGTCCATCCGATTTGCTCCGAGTATCCGCCAGCTAAACGAGGCAGCATGACCACCATTCCAGGGCAGACATCGCTGGGCCAGATGGATTGGCATTGCTCCGCGCTTTCGCCCCAAACCAGCGCACGGCCATTGCCAAGGAACTCCCGGAAGCGGTGAATCGCCACCGCGCAGCCTTCTGCGGCGTCGAACGCCGGGCCGCTGAGCTTGTCGGTTTTGCCCGGCCCTTTCTTCGCATCAAAGTCCCGCCAGAAGATGGTCACGTCCGCATTCTTGTCCGAGCCGCGAATCCACGGGCTGACATCTGTGAAACCGCCGAAGACATCCGGCTCCGTGGAGAAAAGCCCGTGAACATCCATCGCACGGGGGAACGGTTCAGCATTGGACTCGAGGGCGGCGTCAATCTCGGCGGCGGACGATGCGCGAAGTTTTGCCATCGCGTCAGCCGCACCAAGCATCGGATCATTCTCGTAAATGACAGCAAACTTCATGAGCAGCTTTAAGGAGGCTTCAATGCCCTTCGCTTCGTAGGGGCCGGACGGTTGCCCTTTCCCTTTCTTGCGTTCCTCCGGCCAGATGAAAACAAACGCCTTGGCTTTTCCATCTGCGCAACCATCGCGATTTAGCCGCCCAAGTCGCTGGAGTGCCGAGGGCCACGGCGCCGCCTCCATCCACAGCCGACGGGCTGAGATGTCCACGCCAGCCTCGATCACCTGAGTTGCGACGCAAATGAGCCCCGGCGAGTCGGACAGCGTGTCGTCGTTGCTTTTGTTCGCCACCTCTTTCCGATGCTTCTCGAAGTCCAGCAACCGCTGCGTGTGCGCGTCGCGGTCGTGACGACGGAAACGCGAAGTCAGGAGAATGGCATCGTCGTTGCCCAATGCCCGATACAATTCTTGCGCTGCACGAACAGAATTGCACACGACAAGCGAGAGCGTGCCCGACGCGTGTTCGCTTCGTATTGCTGATGCAAGGAGGTGGCTGAAACTCGCTGCGGGATCGTCCTTGTTTTTAGTCTTCGGTTTTGGGGTAGCATCCTTCCAAAAACTGAGGGTCCGTGTCGGATTGAGCTTGGAAATCGCCGTCTTATCCTCGCCGATTTCAATCACCGGAGGCAGAGGAACTGCTTCCTTTCGACAGTCCGGCGTATTGAGAAACACCGGGCCGTTCGTGGCGCTCATCCACCAAGTCACGCACGGCTTTAAATCGCTGAACCTGTGATTCCGCATCCAATCCAACTGTCCCGAAGTCCAAAGCCCCGGCCCCATCAACTGCGTCTCGTCCATCACCCACAGGCAATCGTTGTTGAGCAAGCCGAAGTGCATCGGCCAACGGTAGCGGCTCATTCCGTAGCCGCGATTGAGAGCGCGTGAGAGGAGCATATCCTGGGTGCCGATGAGGATAGCGCTTTCCTCGGGATAAATGTCCCATTCGCCTGCGTCCTCTCCGCCCACGAGGATGTGGACGCCAACTTTGCTTGTGCGGTTCGCGGGATTACAATCCCACAACAGTTCGTGAGCAGTGAGCCACTTTTTCACCTCTCCTTCAGTCTGCTCCACGAGCGTCCGCATGGGCAGGCAATAAACGAGGCGGCGCGGCCACTTTGGATCTTGAAGTTGAACACGATTCCACATCCATGCGAGCACGACGGCGGCGGTTTTGCCGAGGCCGGTTGGGATGTTGATGAGCTGCGAATGGCAAGTCGTACCCCCACAAAGGGTGACCGGTTTGTCAGGATCAGCATGCGGGCCGCAGGCGAGACGGCATTGATAGCCGTATGGCTTGGGTTTCTCCGTCGCCTTTTGAAAAAAAGTGTCGAATGAAAGTCGGCTCATTGTTCGCCTCCTTCTTGACATGTTGATTCAAGTTGCCTGGTCATGGATTTCCTTCGTTAAACTGGGGCCCCGCCAAGGCCAACTCCATGCTGCATCTTCCTCGGCAGGCTCCACGTGTGTATCAAACCCCTTCCGGAATGCGAGGAGGAAAGCGTCGATTCCAGGCTCGCAACCAAGCGCGGCTTCGTTGAGTATTTGTACGATGCGGCCTGGTCAAAATCGGTCGCCGGAAGCGATGCCAAAGCAGCCGTGGCAACGTATCTACAAGCCTTCGGCGATTGCGACGCGCAGGGACGGCGCGGAGACGCCGTCAGGCAGACATACACCCCAACGGCGTTCGCCCTGGTCCACATGGAGAACGAGGCGGGCGTCCCCGAGCGGCTGGGCTTCGGTATTCGCGGGATCCGTCATACCGCATGGCGGCGTGCTTGACCTTTTGGATCGCCAAGGCGCCGGAGTTTGTTCACAAGCATCCTAAGACCAAACACAACGGCCAGGAATAGAACGGTTAAGAATATTTCCGGCAGGGGGTTTTTCACTTGCGCCGGCACATAGCGAAACCAAGGCAACCGGATCAAAGGCTGGTTCAACCAAGCCGTGACGGGGCGGAGATGCAAGAACTCCGACACGTAAACTTGGGCGATGAAAGCAAACCAGACTAGGCCTGTCGCGAAAAGGATCCCGATGTCCCACATACCCTTTCTGGTTTTAGCGACGACCTGCAGGAGCAAATCACCCGGGCGGGTTGGTGTGACTTGAATCAGGTCCAAACGCGCGCGCCAGAACGGCACGTTCGAATTCGTCGAGCGCGTCCTCGGGAAAAGAGTTGCGGCCGAGTTGAAGAAGTTGAGTTTTTGACTCGCCCAACTCATCATTAAATAGCTTTGTGAGCAGCCTTGCTGCGCGGTCCACGCTGCAGGGACTCCCAAGCTGTAGATGACAAGACCTCCGTTACGAGCCTCTTGCGCATTTTGAACCCCGTAACTTTCCATTTAGCCACCAAATCGGTTCGTTTCAACGCTCCCTGGTCGGGCGGGGAGTTTTCGAACTCCTTGATTGCCTCGCTGTCCATCAATGCGTTGACGTTTCTATCTCGGCTCAACTTTCCGGTAGTCGGGCGCTGCTCGACGGCTTTGATTAGGACTTGTATAGACATCCGGATTGCGACGGGCGGATTGGGTGGATATTGTCCGCTGCATGATTTCCCGTGTCGTGACCCTTTCACTCTGCTGGTGGCTGGCCGTTTCATCGATTGTCGCCGCTACACCTGACGAATCGACGGCTCCGGCGCCCGTTCTCTTGGACGATCGATTCGAAATGCCGGCCGGGTTCCATATTTATCGCGTGGCGGACCCAACCCTGACCGGCGGCAGTTACGATTTGGCATTCGACGGAGAAGGGCGGTTGCTGGTCGGTGATGGCAATGCAGTCCGCCGGTTGAGTGATGTGAATCGGGATGGAGTTTATGATCAGTTTGAAGTCATCGCGACCGGATTGGGCGGGCGCGGTCCGCAGGGGTTGCTGGTCTGGGGCGATCGGATGTACGCCGTCGGGGGAGACGGACTGCAGCTGTTCGACGGGTATCGATCCGGCAAACCCGTTCACCGGGGGCGCCTGGGAGCGAAGTTCAACACGGGCGGCGATCATGATCTGCATACGGTGCTGCGCGGATTCGATGGTTACCTTTATCTGATGGCCGGCAATGGCGCGGGCGTCAGCGGGCGCCAGCACATCACGGAAACGAACTCGCCCATGCTCATCGAACGGGAAGCGTCCGTGTTTCGACTGGATGCGGACGGCCGGCGGTGGGAATGCCTGGCGTCCGGAGGCCGCAATCCGCCGGGGCTCGGCCTGCATCCCTCCGGAGACTTGTTCAGCTTCGACAGCGACATGGAATGGCACGTGGGCTTGCCGTGGTACCGCGAGATCCGACTCAACCATTGGGCGGTGGGAACCGATCAGGGCTGGCAGGATTTCGGTGCGTTTCCTGCGTATTACATCGACGGCGTCGCTCCCGTCCTCGAAGCAGGCCGAGGTTCTCCGAATTGGGGCGTGTTCTATGAGCATCGGCAGTGGCCGGCAAGGTTTCTCCATGCTTTCCTCAACTGCGATTACCGATGGAAAGGCGCCTCGGACAATGAATACTCAACCTCAGGCCGGTTGGTGGCATTCTTCCTCAAACCCGACGGCGCTGAATGGAGGGCGCGGATGGAAACGATCGTGAAGCCGAAACCAGGCGCGCGCGATTCCCGGAATCGGCCGATCGATTTCGCCCTCGTCGATGTGGAAGTCGGGCCCGACGGCAGCGTGTTCGTCTCCGATCACAACCAAGGGATCTGGCGGATCTTCTTCGACGATCGGCCGTCCGAGCCGAGGCTGCCCGCGATCCAACCGGGTCGGCCGCCGGTGCCGGCGACTCCCGCGGCGATTCTCGCGGATCTGCTTCAGATGCCACAGCCTCTTTCCGAGTGGAGCCGGGTGCAGGAAGAGCGATTGGGAGCGGCCGGCGGCGAAGCTCTGACAAATCTGCTGCGGGAGACGGCTTTAAATGCCGGCCAGGTAGCCGACTCCCGCGTGCGTGCCATTCAACTGCTGGCGCCGGGGTTCGCGTCGTTGGGTGCGGGATGGCTGAAACGATTGGCGGCGGATGCGCGGCCCGAAATCCGGGCCCAGGCCGCCTGGCTGCTTGGTTTGCGGGCGAGCGGGCCGGCATCGGCAGCAGTGACGAACGCGGATACGCCCTTGCTGCTCCAGTTGCTCGCGGACGAGCACCCTCTCGTTCGCCGTCGCGCCGCGGAGAGTCTCACGCGGAGCAACGACCCATCAGTCATTCCGGAACTGGTGGCTCGTCTGAACGATTCGAGCCGGCTGACGCGATTCATCGGCATGACCGCCCTGGCCCATCATCCAGCGGATCGTTGGTTCGATCGCGCGGCGCACAGCCCGAATCCCCAAACGCGCCTGCGCGCGTTGGTTGCCTGTCTGATGCGAAAAGAACCGGCGACGGACGATCACGTGCGCGCGATTTTGCGGCCGATGCTCCTTCCGGGACGCAGCCCCGTCTCGGCCGAGGATCTCCTCGATTTGCTCCGTGTCTTGGCGCTGTTCGAAAAATCCCTGTCGAACGACCCGGCGACTCGATCGCAGGTCGAGCAATTCGTGCTCGCCACGTTTCCCGAGTCCGCCGTCGCCATTCGATGGGAACAGGCACGGCTGATAGGGCTGTACAAGATGGAACGGGCGTTTGGCCGGATGACGCAATGGCTCCGAAGCGAACGAGACCCCGTCACGCAGTTTCACATTGCCCACGCTCTGGCCCGGTTGCCCGGCGGCTGGACTCCGGAAGATGAGGCCGCCGCAATCCTCTGGTTTGAGAGCACGCAGCTCGGATGGTTCGCCGATCTGGCGAGCAAAGGCGTTGAGTTTCCGCAGCAGTGGGCCACCACGGTCACGGAGTTTGCCGGCCGTCACTCGGAAGCTCTCCTGCAACGCGCCAACACGCTCGACCCAACGAGTCCCCTGGGCCTTGCGGTGATCGACCTCATTGCCCGGAAAGATCCGTCGGGCGCACGCCTGATTGAGTTGTACCGGGCGCACACCCGTCCCGAGTCCAAAACCCGCATCGCCGACGCGTTCCGGCGAACGTCCCACGCTTCCATCGCGGCGTTCCTCCGCGAGGAGTTGAACGGCAAGCCCGCACCCGGCGTCCGGGGTGCTTTGCTCCGCGGCCTCGCGGCGCAACCCGCGGATCCCGTGAATATCCCGTGGTTGACGGATGGCCTGCGTGACACTGAAACCGATGTCGCAAGGGCACTGGCCGCGAAGCTGGTTGAGCATCGGCCCGCCATGACTCGCGAGTTCGCCCAGATCTGCCTCGAACGCCTCGGCGCCAGCGCCCGCCTCGTTCATCCTATCGAACGTTTGCTGGTCACCGTCACCGGACGACAACGTCCGGGTTACAGCCCCAATGCCGATCTCAATCGCCGCGCCGAAGATCCCGTTCAATCGGCGGCATTGACCTTCTGGCAGGGCTGGTTTCGGGAGCAGTTCGGCCCAGTGTCGCCAACTCCGGGTGTGTCGCAGCGTGAATTGTCCGATGACGCCATTCACAGATTCATTCTCGGCGGGACGTCCCGCGGCGGGGACGCCCGGCGCGGCGGCGTCGTTTACGACCGTTTGCAGTGTTACACGTGTCATGGGGGCAGCGCGACGCCTGGGCGTGAAGACCGGCTTTTCGGGCCTGATCTGATCGGCGCCACTCGGCGGCTGACGCGAACGGAACTCGCCGACGCCCTGGCGTTTCCTTCCAGGCAGGTGGCGGATCGGTTCAAGGCGTTCGAGTTGGAGAAGAAGGATGGCACCCTTCTGTCCGGATTTGTCACCGACCAATCCGAGGAGGCGGTCACCATCGCGACGCCGCAGTCGATAGAACGAGTTCCCCGGAATGAAGTCGCGCGGCTCGCGCCGCAGGCGCTGTCGCTGATGCCCGATCGGTTGCTCAACCGGTTGACCGACGACGAACTGCGGGATCTGATTGCCTACCTCGATGACCTGGGCCAGGCGCCGGGGAAGTGACGCCGGACGTCGCTTCCGTTCCACCGAGGACAACGGGGAACCAGGATTTCAATGCCCACGCGCAGGCAATTAACAGTTGAGGGCAGAAGAGTCTGGTCACAACTGTTCGGCGGGTGTATTGCAATAAGCCTTCATGAAACGGATTATTCAATTAGCAAGCGTGGTGGCGTTGGTGATCGTGGCCTCTTCCTGCGCCACCATTGATTCCGGCGCTGGCGGCGTGCAGGTCAGCCTGGTGAATTTGAGCGCGCGCGCGGCGACGGTGCTGGAGACAACCATGATGTTCACGATCCGGCTGGACAACGAAAACCCGGAACCGATACGGCTTTCGGGCGCGGTCCACAAGATCTACATCAACGGTTCTCATGTCGGGCAAGGGGTTTTGAACGAGGAGATCGAAGTGCCGCGACTGAGTTCAACGACGCAGACATTCACGGCTCATCTGCGAAACTTGTCGATGGCGTCGCGCATCCGCGGTTTGATCGAATCCAAACGATTCGAGTACCGCATCGACAGCGTTCTTTACGGGGCCTCCGGCAATCGCCGGATGCGGGTGTCAAACAGCGGAGTTCTCGATTTGAATGATTTAAAGCCGGGACAACCTTAGCGCGCGTCCGGAAAACTCCCGGGAAAGACCAGTAGTTGCTGGTTTGCCCGCCCTGCTAAAGCCTTTCTCATCCAGGCCTCGGCGAATCTCCACGACCTTCAACTGCCGTTTTAAGGGTGGGGCAACTCGCTTCGGTCCTGGTTCTCAAGGCTCGGCGGGGATCCGGAGCCTGAAGTAACTCGCCACCGGGGTCGTGGACGGCGCGGCCAGAACTATGGTTCGACCTTGCGGCGTCGCATCCAGTCGTTCAACCAGGTTCCAAGGACCCACGGGAGACAAGCTCCATTCCAGAGCATACGACCGGTTCGGCGAGGCATCCCAAGTGATCATCCCCTCCCCTCCAGGCTCCCGGCGATACTCCAATCGCAAGACACTTCCTTTGTCGACCGGGCTCGTTCCAGCCGCGAACTCGGCGGCGTTGGCTGATCCATCTCCATCGGGGTCCTGGCCGGCCCCTCGGATCGCCGAAGACGTGTTGGCGCCAAAATGTCGATTCAACCAGTCGCTCGGCAATTCTCGCAACGCCTCTTCGCTGGCTCTCCAACCCGTCACCACGCGCCACAGGGTCCAATCGGCATCCTCGCGGCTTGCGACCAGGGATCTCCCACGCCCGTTGGCCTCCGAATACCAACGATTGTCATAAGCAAAATCCAACACCACCTCGCCCGTCGGATCGTGGAGTTCCAGCCGGTTTCCGCCGTTGGCCAATGCCCCTTCGAACTCTCCCGCGACCGCGAGGGCGTATCCATAGCGAGCTTTGAATGCCCGCTCGTTCCGGACCACGTACACTTTTTCCCCCGCCTGAATCCACGGAAATCTGGAATGAGAGAAAAGAAAACCAATTCCTCCCCCCAACCGTGAACCCGCCAGCAGCAACGTCTCGGCGCCTGTGTTCTTGATTTCCACAAACTCGAAATCAGACGCCTCAAACTCTGGCAGATCCGGCGCGGCATCCGGGTGGTAGTGAATCTGGGTGATGCGCAAATGCCTCTGCCACGCCGTCGACGACTCCGGAAATTCAATTCGCCCCGCCACCGAGCCTGCCGAATCCAACAACTCCACCTGCCCGCCACGCGCGGACAACCGGCCCTTGTAGTCTCCTTGAACAAACAATCCCTGACCCGAGGAGGGACCGTTCGTACGGGCGCGGAACGCCGCCAGTCGAGCCGCCACGAACAAGGAAGCGTTCTGAGGGATCACCGTTCCAGGAAGGAGGGTGTGGGTGATGGCGCCACGCAGATTCCAACCGGAAACATCGACCGCGATCCGGTTCGTGTTGAACAGTTCCACATACTCCTGGTCCTGATTCCTCGATTCGGGCGACACATCAATCCGGCGCAACTGCAGGCCTAGTCCGCGAGGCTGCCGGGCGGGGATGGCTGGATTGTTCCCGCCCGCGAGGGTGTTGAAAAGGTGGCGCCGCCGCGCCGGCAGATAGTTCGTCCTCAGAATCGCGATCGCCTCGGACGCGGTCTGCCGCTGCCCCCAACTCCGCCACTTGGCGAGATCCAGGGCGGCGTCCGGAACAATCGCTTTCTCAAGCACAGCGAGGCGAGCCTCCATGCGCAACTCCGCGGCGGGCGTGCCCGGCGCCTGCAGCAACTCCTCCATCAGTGTCCGCACTCGACGCACATACATAGCCTGAATCTGCGGCGTGCTAAACAAAGCTTGCAGCACGATGTTGTTGTCTCCCACGTTCAGCCCGTTCTGGGGATACATGCGGTCGTCAAAATAGCCTCCTGTCCAATTGCGCCCAAATGTCAGGTCCTGATCCCACGGCAGAAAACTCCATAGCCCGGAACCCAGCGTGTCCCGGTAGATGTAATAATTCTTGTGGCAGCAATCGTTGCCCCCCGTGATGATCATTGCCGCCAAATAATTCACCACCTCCGGGATGTCGATGTGATCGAACAAATACCGAGTCCTCGCGGTCCCAGTTCGCCGGGCCCCGGCAATCAATTCCGTCAAATCGCCTTTGCCCTCAAATTTCCTGGTCTTTTTCTCCGTCGGCTCGGTGCTGCTGAGCGTGTTGTAGCTCTTATACAAAGCACCCTCGGGATCGAGCCCAAGCCGCTTTAAATAATTATCGTCCCCATTCTCCATCAGATGGGCCACGCTAAAAAAACTGCCGTTCTGCTGCACCCGAACCGGCAGAACAAAATGATAGGGCGCCCCGGCGTCGCGAAACACTTCGTACGACAGGATATTCCTGGCATAACTCTTGTCCGGATACGTGGTCAGCAAGTTGAAATCATCCACAGGCGGCATCGACGGGTCCCAGATGAAATGATGCCCGGCGTTCAGATCGACGTCGTAGCTCAACTTGGGAAAGCTGAGGCTCGACTGCCCATGAGAGTTCATGCCGACATTGTCGTAGAATCGGCCGCCGTAAAATAAGGAGCATCGTGTCCCGCTGCTTGTGTTGGCGGCGGTCGGCCGTTCGATGAACCACTCCAAGACCGGGAGCGCGCTTTGGACTTCCGGGTTCAACGCGACCGTGCCCGCGTACTTCGGAGACTGTTGAGCGCTCGCATGGACCGGAAATCTGGATTCCCGGCCGTCGACATCCGACGCGACGACGAAGTAGCGAATCATTTGCCCGGGAGCGGCCAGGCCTCCCGGAATCGCCGCCGCATACCAATGGTCGGACGCGGCCCCATCATCATGCCGCCCGTCGTCCCACATCGGAATCGTTTGCTCCGCTTGAAACATCACACGATAGGTCAGCTTCACATCGCGCACCACGGACAGCGCCGGAGAAACCAACACTCGCACCAACAGGGGATCGCTCGAGCCGGGTTGCGCTGGGAAGTGCCCGCACCGGCTCAAAATCGGCCCCATCACGGCCAAACCCGAGGCGTTTGGACTTCCGGGAGTCGGATTGGTGAAGTAGGTGCGAAGACCCGAATGGCCCCTCGGCAGGCTTGAGTCCAGTGCCAGCGATAACAAAAAATCCGGGTCCGTCTTGCCTTGGTTCAAAGCCAGAATGGCGAGCACGTTGGTTCCCGGAATCAACCAATCCTCCATGCGTCTCAGATTGAACTCTTCCGGTGTCAGCGCCAGATCACGCGGACGATCAGACAGCGCCACGCTGGCGAAATCCCATTCCTCGGGCGCGTTCGATCGCGCCGCCTCCTGCCCGTTGATCCAAGCCACGAACCCATCGTCAAAGCGGACACTCATCCTGAGGCTCTCAAGCAACGACGGGTTCCCGACCACGAACGGAACCCTGACTGCCACCATTGAAGCCCGGTTCAACATGCGCGTTCGCAAACTGGTCCGAACCAGTTTGGTGAACTCCGCGGAAGCCGCCTCATAACCAAGCGCCAACACCCCTGCCGGCCATCCGAAGTCATCAAACTCACGCTCCTGCCAGCCTTCCGGCAATGGCGTTTCCGCGGCCGGAATGAAAAATCGAACCGGAGCGTTCGTGTCCGCATGGATCACCTGCTCTCTTCCCGCCGAGATCCCGTACGAAACATCCGCCACTTGGGGAGGATAAAACGGAGCGAACTCGGAGGCGGCCTTCGCTGATCCACGCGCGAACAATCCCAAATAACCGCCTTCACGACCCAGTCGAAAATTCGCGTGCAGCTCCCGGCCGGCGCGTCTTCGGTTCTTCCCCGAGGCAAACACGATGACATGTCCTCCACCCGCGAGGCTCATGTTTGGGAACAGCCACTTTTGCGGAAGTGCCGCGTTGTCAGTCAGGGACCATCCATCCAGGCTCACAGCATCTAGGCCAGGATTGTGGATCTCGATCCAGTCTTCCGTGTCTTGGTCCTGATCCAGCAGCGTGACGGTGTTCCATGCCTGAAATTCGGAGATGAGCAATAGCCCGTTTCCCTCGACTCCTGGCGACGCATCGACATCTCGAGCCAACAAACTTGAGCAAACCCAGAACCAAAGCCAAAGCCTCCGAATACAAAGCAATGCCGGCGTGAGGTCGTTCTCCACGAAACGAGCTCGGCAACCCCACAGCCCGTGCCAGCAAGTTTGCTGCATCTTGATCGGGATCTGATAATCGTTCATCAGTGAATCGGTTCGTTGCCGGGAGTATGCGTCAACCTCGGCGGTTTGGACAGCTTCGATCCAGGCCTTTGTGCTAAAATGAAATAAAGTGGCTTCGAATGCGGAGATCGCTGCCAATGTGCGCATCTCAGATTTTTGCAAAGGCAGAGTAAGGAGAGACTGCTAAGGCGTTCAAAGTTGGGGTGAGTGGGGGGATAAGAGTGGGTTGATTGGTGGTAGCAGGGGAGGATTGGG